>SXGT01519697.1_pt1 | contig 42169 bp, 12 predicted proteins | sample 3176221 | NCBI WGS metagenome assembly SXGT01 (sample SAMN11356862, study PRJNA531348) | freshwater metagenome | isolation source: freshwater sample F1-120 | place: China: Fuxian Lake, Yuxi | collected 2017-12-25
AGGTAACGCTGGACGAACAAGCCGTCCTCCGCGCCGAACGAGCAGCTGTCGTTGCCGTCACCGTAGATCGGCTCAGCCGGGCAGTTCGGGTCGAAGCGACCGTCGCCAGCGACGATGGCCCGCGGCGTGGCGGGACCGATGTCCGTCAGACCGACGTTCACCGCCTTGGTGACCGTGCCGCCAATCGGAGTCTCCGACGTGCCCTTCGTGGCCTTCGCCACGAACTCCACGTTGAAGATACGGATGCCCGCGCCAGTGCGCGCAGACGAGGTCGGTCCGATCTGGCCGTTGATGAAGATCTTGCCGGGGACCGAAGACGCGTTCGCGTTGAACGTCTCGCCGCCCATATCGGCGCCAGACGTGACCTTGGACACGTCGAGCAGGGCCGGGTTGTACTCGACCGTGACGTCGAACGCGCCCAGCGCTGCGGCGCCGGTATTGATTCGACCGCCGAGGACGAACGTGGCGCTCGGGGCGCGGTCCTTGAAGGCAAGACCGGTCTCGTCGCCGAGGTCGACGTCGCCAACCGCCGGCAGCAGGTTGCAGTCCACCGCGTACTCCGAGACGGGGTCGAACGCCGCGCCGGAGTCCACGCCCACGGAGATGTCCGCCGTGAACTTCGTGCTGAAGTTGCCCCGGATGGTGGCGGTGCCGTCGGTGGCCATGGTGGCGCCGGCCGTGTTCGTGGAGCCGAAGGTCAACAGACCCGGGACCACCCTCGCTCCGTCAAAGCGCCGCCGCGTGCCATCCGCGAACGTGCCCCAGATCTCGGTCGTTGTGGTCCCGCTGTCCTTGATCCCGCTGAACGTGGCGCCGCTCGCCGCCGTGAGCACGAGCGACGAAACGTTCTCGTTCGTGTTGTCGACCACGAAGTTCGAGAGGCGGAACGCTTGGGTCCCGTTCACGAAGGTGACATCGATCGTCCCAGGCGCGGTGGCAGCCACGGTCACCGTGGAGGGAGTGAAGGTCAGCACACCCGTGAGCGGGGTCGACGAGCCGGGCACGACGGGGGTCACGACGGTCGCCGGGTGACCCGTGACGTCGCTGGTGCTGCCGTCCGAGAACGACATGATGACCTCGTACTTGGCGTCCTGCCGCGTCGCAGTGCCCTCGATCTTCGAGAGGCGCCGCTCTGCCACGCGGGGCAGCGTGGGCGTGTACGTCTCGAACACGTCTGCCGTGAGGCCGCTGGCCTTGACGATCGTGATCGTCGCTTCGCCGAAGAGCGTCGGGTACAGCGCGACCGTGGCCCGGATCTTCGTCTCGCCGGAGTCGACGCCCGTCGAGGAGCAGACGAGGCCGGTGCAGGAGACGAGGTTGCTCGGATCCTGGCTCGCGTCGTCCAGGACGAGGTGCGGGCTCGTGGAGAAGTCGATGCTGCTGCCGTCCTCGTAGCGCACGCGGACAGTCACGGTCACCGAGGTAGAGAGGCCCTTCACCGTCTTCGCAGGATCCGTCGCGCTCAGGGCCAGCGTGGCCCCTCCCGGGTTGATCTCGATCCCGGTTGCGGTCGGCAGCTTGACCTTCACGGAGGCCGAACCGGTCGCGACCGTTGTGGCCCCGTTCTTCAGTTCCGCGTTGGCGTTGGCGGTGCCGTCGCTGTTGGCGGTGAGGAGACCCGTGGCGGACGACGAGAACACTGTCGGGGCACTCGACGTCACGGTCACATTCGGGTCGTTCGTGAAGTTCATGCGGCTCGAGTCATTGAAGTTCGCGAACACCTGCACCTGGCAGGTCTCCAGGAACGTCTGCATGAGGCCCTTCACGGCGATGGTCAGGTCCGTCGCCCCGAGCTCGGGGGTCAGAGCAGGCGGATCCAGCTCCACGTTCTCGACGAGGCACGGCGCGATGACCGTCAGCGAGGTGACCGTGGCCTGCGAGCCCGTGTTCACCTGCAGGCTGCTCGTGGCCAGGGTGGTGCCGGTGGCGCCCTTGATGGTGATCGCGTAGTTGCCGGTGGTCGTCCCGGAGAACAGGCGCGACGTGGCGGTGTAGGTGAGCCCCGCGTCGGTGAAGACCGAGACTTGGTCCGTGATGTCGTGCAGCTGGTCGGCCGCGCCGTCGCGCCACCAGCTGACGAGGAACGCCAGCTTGGACGTCTGGACCTTGCCGCCGGGGTAGTTGGCGATGGTCTGGAGAATCGTGTCGGACAGCTTCACCTGGTACGACTTCGGCACAATCACGGCGATCAGCGTCGTCTTGACGAACGAGCCGCGGGTCGCGGTGACGGTGACCCACGCGCCATCGACCGAGCCGTTGTACGCGGCCTTGGCCACGCCCGAGGCGGACACAGACAAGAGCGATGCCTCAGACACCGCGTAGGTGGTGGGCGCCGACGCCCCGCCGCTGGTGGAGCTGTTCGACAAGATCACGGAGACGAGCAGCGAGGTGGAGTCGTCGGTGCCCGTGATGGGCGACCACGCATACAGCTCTGTGCGCGACGGCCGGATGAAGACACCGCGCTCCTCGACGCCCCGAGCGCGAACACGACCCAGGGGCTGCGTCCCATCGGCGTCGCTGAACCGGACGTCGGTGTTCGACGCCAGGTTGACCTGGTTGGCGTCGGTCAGGGTGACCGTCTTGGCTGTGATGTTAGTGACGACGCCCGCCGTCATGCCGCTCAGCGCGCGCATGGTGATGTTCGCCACGTGAACGAGCGCCTCGCGCCCGTGGGCGTGACCAAGGTCGTACGCGACGGCGTTGATCTTCAGGCCGCCGGAGACGTTGGCCGCAGAGATGTTGTGGACCGGGGCGCTGAACGCTCCGGAGGCTGCTCCGGCGGTGACGGTGTCGACCGACAGCTTCGCCGGATCGAACGTCAGGGAGATGTCGTACGCGCCAAGCTGACGGAGCGCGGTATTCACGACGTAGACCGGGACCACGAAGGTCTGGCTCGAGGAGACGCTGGCGTCCCACAGCGGGCTCTTCGGCAGGTCCATTCGAACCGTGAAGTCCGACAGCGTAACGGCTGCGGGCTGCGCGACCAGGGTGATCGTGTCGGTCACCGCCGAGAGCGTCCCGGTGGTCGCCGACACCGTCGCGAGACCCGCCGAGGCGAAGCCACCCGTTGGGATCGTGACCAGAACGTCGCACTCGCCGCCAGCCGAGGTGTTGCAGTCCAGCGTCTGGACACCCGTGGGCGCCGTCACCGTCACGGAGACGACGGTGTTCGACGGCACGGGTCGCTTCCGATTGTCGAGAACCTGGAAGTACACACGCGTCGAGTTCCGGTCGACGTACAGCGTCTTGCTCGCCACGACCATCTCCAGCGTGGCGGGCCCAAGGGCGCCGATAGACCAGGGCGCGGCCGGCGAAGACGGGTTCACCTCGGCCCACGACGTGCCCGACGTGTTCGGGTTGGCGAAGCCGAAGTACTTCTGCGTGTAGGTGCCGTCGCCGTTGTCGGTGACGATGTTCGACGCGTGGTTGTCGCTGATGAAGTACGTAACCTCGGCGCCCGACTGACCGGGGCTGACGATGGAGCATGGTGCCTCGTCCGTGGACGAGTCACAGTCGTTGTCGATGGAATCCTCGCAAGCCTCGGACAACACGGGCGCAGTGCAGCCCACGAAGACGCCATTGTCGCAAGTCTCGGTGCCGGGCTGGCCGCAGGCGTTGGTGCAGGGCTGGGTGACGCCCTCGTCGACCTGACCGTCGCAGTCGTTGTCTTTGCCGTCACAGACCTCGGCGGTCCCACTCGTCGCCGTCCACGCCGTAGCGCTGGTGCTGGAGATGCAAGCCTGGCAGGCGCTGGTGGGGTTGACGGTGCCATCGGCGTAGCACGACCCAGAGATCAGGCAGAAGTTGGGCTGGGTAGCGTGGCTACAGCCGGTCGGCAGACACGTCGAGGTGGTGCACGTGAGGCCGTCGTCGCAGAGCTCGTCCTTCGGCGTGTTCACCGCGATGCCGGGCTCCTGACAGGTGTCGACCGTGCAGGCAACGTTGTCGTTCGCGTCGAACGAAACGCCCGGCGTACAGCCGTCCGTGGGGTGACACGTCTCGAGCCCGTTGCAGGCGAGTGCGTCGCGGCAGGCCATGTCATCGGGCGTGTGCGTGAACGTGGCCGCGCCTCCGGAGATGGCCGGCTCGACGCACTCGTCGATCGTGCAGCTGAGCGTATCCGCGGCGTCCAGCGCCGTTCCGGACTTGCAGCCCTGAACCGCGTCGCAGGTCTCGGTACCGGTGCACAGCTTGTTGTCGCTGCAGCTGGCGTCGCTGATGCACGCGCAGCACTGCGGCGCCGACTGCTCGGTGGCGCCATTACAGAACTTGTCGGCGCAGAGCTGCGCCGAGCAGTCCACCGCCTGCACCGAGCTCGAGCACGCCGAGTCATTGTCGACAAGGTCCGACGAGCACTTCGACGAGGTGCACAGGGCCTTCTTCTCTTTGCCCTGGCACGTGGCGGGCACGTCGCAGGTCGGAGCGGCCGCGAAGGCGCCACAGTTGTCCACGGCACCGCAGCACGTCGGGTTGGTCCCGTCGTTCGTACAGCAGAAGCCGTTGTTGCAGTAGTTGCTCTGGCAGTCCGTGGCCTCGTCGCAAGCGGAGCCGTCCACGAGGTCTGCCGTGCAGCCCTCGGGATCGCAGTGGCAGCTGGCCTTGCACTGGCCGTCCACCGAGCACGCCGTCGGGCACGTCGGCTCCGACTGGCTCACACCGGCGGTACACGCCACATCCAGATAGCAGCCGCAGTCGAGTCCATTCGCCGAAGTGCAGCCGGAGTCGTCGTCGCCCGGGAGCGACCCACACTTGAAGGACGTGCAGGTGGCGTTGCTGCGCGTGCCCTGACACTTCGACGGCGTGACGCACACCGGGGCAGAGCTGTAGGAGGCCGGGCAGTCGGTGCCGCCCGCGCAACAGTCGCCGGTGGGTCCGTCGCAGCAGAAGCCGTTCTTGCAGTAGTCCGAGAGGCAGTTCGCATTCGCCGTGCACGGCGAGCCGTTGCCAACCTTGCCGAGGCACACCCCACCCGTGCAGCTGCAGTCGGAGCAGTCCGAAGAGGTGACGCACGACGCGGCACACTCCGGAGCGACCTGGTCCGCGCCACCGGTGCAGGCCACCGCGGGATAACACCCGCAGGTCTTGGCCTGGCCTACGCATGCCGTGTCGTTGTCCACCACCTGTGAGCCGCACGTGAAGTCGACGCAGCTGGCCGCCTTCTCCGAGCCCTGGCAGGACGTCTGGCTATTGCACTTCGGCGCCTCGGTGAAGCTGGCCGGACACGCGCTGGCCGTGGTGCAGCAGCTCCCGCTATTGCAGCAAATCCCGCTCTCGCAGTAGTCCGAGACGCACATCCCGACACGGCCGCAGGTCAGACCGTTGTTCTTGTCTGGCACGCAGGTGTTGGTGTTGCCCGTACCGGTACCGGCGTCGCAGTACGCCACGGCGTCGCACTTGCCGTCCGAGGCAGCCGCGTCCACCGCTCCAGCGACCTCCACGCGACAGTTCGTGGAGCACGTAGGCGCGGTCTGCTCCGTCGCACCATTGCACTTGGCGGGCGCGAAGTTGCCGCAATCTTTTGCGACCGTGTTGGCGTCGCAGCCGCTATCGTCCGGCGCCTGAACGGATCCGCACTGGTTCGCGCTACACACCTTATCGGTTCGGAAGCCCTCGCACTGGGTTGCGTCCGAGCAGGTGGCAACAGATGCGTACGAGGACGGGCAGTTCGCGGCCACCTGGCAGCAGTCACCCGTGGCGCAGCAGTAGCCGTTCTGGCAGTGCCCGCTCTGGCAGGCGTTGTCGCCCGTGCAAGCCTGGCCATCCGGGAGCTTCGACGTGCAGCCGCCGCCGCCGCAGTAGCAGCTGCCGCTATCGCACGCGGAGTCCGAGGAGCACGTGGTCGGGCAGCTGGGGATCGGCTGATCCACGGCCGCGCTGCACGTGATGGACTGGTAGCAGCTGCAGGTGTTGGCGACCTGACCGGCGCAGCCCGAGTCGTCGGTGAGCGTGGACGAGCCGCAGATGCTGCCGGTGCAGACCTTGCCGACGCGTGAGCCCTGGCAGTTGGCCGGGTCATCGCAGTTGGCCGGGCCTTCGAAGCTGGCCGGGCAATCCGTGGCCACACCGCAGCAGGACTGACCCGAGACGCCGCCGCAGCAGAACCCGTTGGAGCAGAAGCCCGACGCGCACTCGATGGCGTTGGTGCAGACGCCGCCGTCAGCCGCGAGCTCGCCCAGGACGACCTGACCCGTGAACGAGCCGCCGGTGGAACCCGCAGCGTCGATGAAGATGTAGTGGGTGCCAGCCCCGAGCTGTACGTCGAGGCTCTCCGTGCTGCCCACGGCGCCGCCGTCGGTGCACTGCGTCTGCGTGGCGCCAGTCCCGCACGCGACGCTCGTCCCGGTGCGTGAGTAGAGGACCGTGTCGAGCCCCGCGCCCGACGCTGTGACCGTCACGCGACGCTTCTGGTTGAGCTTGACCTTGTAGACCTTGTCCGGCGCGCCCGCGCCGCCGCAGCTGCCGAAGTAGCTGTTGTCGAGGCAGGCCGTGTCGCCGTTGATGCCGATCGACTTGGTCCCGCCGGCCGCCATACCGGTGCCCGTGCCCGGGAAGTCGATCTCGTTCACCCAGATCCCGGGCTGTCCGCTCGGCAGCGGGTGGAAGCTGTTGACCGTGATCTTCACCGAGGCGGTGTTCTTCGGGGCAATCTTGACCGTTCCGATCTGCGCATTGGTGAAGGTCACGTTCTGCGACGAGCCGTCCGAGAACGTCAGGGTCGCGTCCTTGACGTAGGCCGCGCGACGAGTGGGCGTCACGAGCGTAGACATCAGGGTGCTCAAGAGCTCCTGATGCAGGTGAACCTCGTTGATCGTGACCGTGGAGCCGAAGGCGATCTGCGCCCAGGCGCCGAAGGGCGAGATGTCGTACTTCGGCGACCAGAAGTCCTTCGAGCTGCCAGAGACCGCTGGCGTGCCCGCGTACTTGCAGTCGTACATGTAGGCGGCGAGGCCGGCGTCAGGAGTCCATTGCGTGGACTGCGTGCTGGTCCAAGCCGTCTTCGTCGTGCCCACCGGGCAGCTCGAGAGCGGCGTGGCGTTCCCAATGCCCGTGTCGTCTCCGAGGTCGACGGCGTTGCTGCAGGTGTTGCCGAGCTTGACGTCCGAGTCGGTCGCGGTGACCGCCACCTGAACGCCGCGAAGGAACCCGGAGTCGCCCGGCTTCGTGTCGCACACCTCGACGGTGTAGATGCCGTTCGGTGCGTCGCCCTCTGCGCGACAGAAGTCCGCGGGGAAGGACACGCCATACGTGTTGAACGCGTCGTCGTTGAGTCCACCCTGATTCTGGAGGAGGGTGAACTGGTCGCCCGTGGGCGACGTGAGCTTGACCGTGAGGTCGCCGGCGGCCGCGTGGTCCAGCTCGACCTTGACCGACAACTTCTGGACGTACTTCGTCGTCCCAGCGTTGATCGTGAGCTGCTTGGTGATGCAGCCGAGCGTGTTGGAGATCGGCTCGGCGATCACCCCTGTGGTGGCGCGGACGCAGCTGCCGGCCGGGCAGATCAGGGTGCACGTACCCTGGCCTGCGCCGTTGATACCGCCGACGCAGGCGTCCTCGCTGCCGCAGACATCGTCGCCGGCGTTGAAGGCGTGAGTTCCGCCACAGGCCGTACCGGCGCAGCTGGCGACCTTTCCGCTATTGCTGCACGCGCCCGCCCCGCCGGTCGCTGCCGAGTCGCAGACGTCCGCGGTGCAGGGGTTGCCGTCGCTACAGCTCGGCGGCGTGCTGTCCTGGCAGCCGCTCGTGGTGTTGCAGACCTCAGCCCCGTTACAGAGCTGACCGTCATCGCAGACCGCGTTGTTGGCGACATGGGTGACCTGGTCGATGCCCTCGTCACACGCGTCCACGGTGCACGCGACGTTGTCGTTGGTGACCGGGATCGAGCCCGCCTGACAGCCGTTGTTGACATCGCACGTCTCGGTGCCGTCGCAGAACACGTTGTTCTGGCAGAGCGCGTCATCCGGGGAGTGCTCAATGGAGTCCGTTGTCTCGTTGCAGCTGTCGATGGTGCACGTCACGCCGTCGGTGGTGGCCGGGGCGGTGCCGGACTGACAACCGCTTGTGGCGCTGCAGACCTCGGTGCCGTTGCAGTACGCGCCGTCCGAGCACGCTGCGTGGTTCACCGCGTGGAGGATGGTGTCACCCACCTCGTCGCAGGTGTCTGTTGTGCACTCGACGTTGTCCGACAGACCCAGCGCGAACGTGTGGCTGCCGGAGATGTGCTTGAAGTTGTCGACCGTGAGCGTCCCGTTCGTCCCGTTGGTGCCGCAGGTGGCGCGAACGCGGAACTTGGCGGCAGAGGTGCCGACGCAACCGGTGCAAGTGAACGAGCCTCCGGCCCCAGGAGCGGTCATCGTCAGGTTGGTGCCCGAGCGCTTGAACGTGTAGCCGCCGAGCATCTGCCCGAAGCCCGTCCGGAAGTTGAGCCCATTAGCGAAGGCGGCCTCGGAGGCCGGCGACGCGCCGAAGCCGTTGTAGTAGGTCCAGCCGAACTGGGTGGAGCCGTCGAAGCCGAAGATCTCCATCGTGCAGTCGGGCTCCGCGCCCAGCGTCTTCAACTGGACGCTGAACTCGAAGTCGCCCGTGTACTGCCAAGAGGTGGTGAGCGTGCCCTCGGACTCGAACAGCGAGCTGACGATCGCCGTGCCCGGCGCGCCGGTCACCGAGCCCGAGCTGCTGGTGGCCCAGAGCTCCGTGTTCAGAGTGACCGACTGGAAGTCGTCCGACGGCCGCACCAAGCAGTCGAAGTCCGCCGCGGTGGAGCACACGTCCGGCCCGTCGCAGAACTTCCCGTTGTTGCAGATCGCGTTGTTCGGGATGTGCGTGACCTGCTTGAGCGCCTCGTTACACGAGTCGATCGTGCAGACCTTGCCGTCATCCGCGGCGGGCGACGCGCTCGGCTGACATCCGAGGAGCGCGTTGCAGACCTCCGTGCCGTTGCAGTACACGCCGTCCGAGCACGGCGTGTGGTTCGGCGTGTGCACGATCGCGTCGGTGATCTCGTCGCAGCTGTCGACGGTGCACGTGATCCCGTCGCTCGTGTCCACCGCGCTGCCCGCCTGACAGCCCGACGTGACGTTGCAGGCCTCCACCCCGTCACAGTACTGCCCGTTGTCGCAAGCCGCGCTGTTGGCGGTGTGCACGACCTTGTCCAGGGCCTCATCGCAGAAGTCATCGGTGCAATCGACGCCGTCGCCGAGGAGCGGAGAGGCGTGGACACAGCCCGTGCCGAACACGGCGTCAGGATGCGTGGGCTCGCAGGTGTCTACGCCCGTGCAGTAGAGGCCGTCGTCGCACAGCGCGTTCGACGCGGTGTGCGTGACCGTGTCGTTGGCCTCGATGCAGGTGTCGACCGTGCACGTAGAGCCATCGTCGTAGCCGGCGGGCTGGGCGGGGATCGCTTGGGTGCAGCCAAGGCCGGCGGCGCAGATCTCGACGCCGTTGCAGTACAGGTTGTCGCTGCAGGCATTGTCGTCCGGCACGTGCTGGACGCTGTCCGTGGTCTCGTCGCAGTAGTCCGTCGTGCACGGGATGTTGTCGTCCGTGGGGTCCGGCGGGCTGGCGCGGCAACCGGTGGTGGCGTTCGCCAGCGGCGAGCTCGGATCGCAGGCCTCCACGCCGTTGCAGAAGGTGTTGTCGCCGCAGGTGGCGTGATTCGCCGTGTGCTCGACCGAGTCCGTGGTCTCGTTGCATTCGTCGACGGTGCAGGCCACGCCATCCGTGAGGACCGGATCCGCTCCGTCCACGCAGCCGGTAGCCGAGTTACAGGTCTCGACGCCGTTGCAGTAGAGCCCGTCGTTGCATTGCCGCGTGGACCCAGCGCAGAGGCCGGCGCCGTCGCACTTGTCGGTGACGGTGCACTCGTTGCCGTCGTTGCAGTCCACGGTCGTGTCGAGGTCCTGCAAACTGCAGAGCCCGTTGCCCGGGTTGCAGGTGTTCTTCCGGCACTGCGTGTCGTTGGCGGTGGGGCAGACCACCGCCGTGCCCGCAGCGATGGAGCAGACGCCCGACTGGCAGGTGTAGGCGGCGTCGCAGAGATCGCCGTCAGCGTTCAGGAAGTCGCAGTCCGCATCGGTGGAGCACGCCCCGCAGATGTTGACCATGGCGCACCCGCCGCCAGTGCAGGTGTTCTTGAGGCAGAGGGTGTCGCCGGAGGGATCACAAGACGGCACGCCGCTATAGTCGGTCTCACAGAGGCCGCCCTGGCACGTGAGCGTGCCGGTGCAGATGTCGCCGTCGTCATAACCCGCGCAGTCGGCGTTATTGGTGCACTGACACGCGATTGGATCCGGGATGCCCACGCACTTCCCGCCCGTACAGGTGCTATCGGCGGTGCAGGAGTTGTTGTCGTCGCACTTCACCGAGTTGTTGTTGTTGACGCAGCCCTTCTTGGCCGGGAGGCAGTAGTCGGTGGTGCACAGGTTGTTGTCGTTGCAGAGCGACGCGTCCGCCGTGTGCGTGAACGAGTCCGTGGCCTCGTTGCAGACGTCCTTCGTGCAGTCGATGCCGTCAGACCCGTAGGGTGCGGTGCCGCCCACGCATCCCGACGTGGCGCTGCAGGTCTCCGTGCCGTTGCACCACTTGCCGTCGGTGCACTTTGAGTCCGTCGGCGCGTGGTCGACGCGGTCTTGGGCCTCGTTGCAGGTGTCCACCGTGCACGCGATGTTGTCGTCGACGGGGCGCGGGCCCGTGGAGGCCACGCAACCCGTGGCCGTGCACCGCTCGTCGCCGTTGCAGTAGGACGAGTCGGCGCAGTTGGGATCGTACGGGGTGTTCGAGACGCCGGTGACCGCATTGCAGGTGTCGACGGTGCAAGCCACGCCGTCGGACAGCGTCGGGGCGTTGTTGTCAGACTTGCAGCCCACGCCCACCTGACAGCTCTCCGTGCCGTTGCAGGCATTGTTGTCGGAGCAGTTCTTCGCTGTACCGACGCACTGACCCGAGCCGTTGCAGGTGTCGTTCTCGGTGCAGACGTTCCCGTCCGTGCATCCGAAGCCGGTCTGCGCCGCCTGGCTGCACGTGCCGTTGCTCGGATTGCAGGTGTTCTTCGAGCAGGCCGTGTCGCCCGCTGTACTGCATGTCACCGGGGTGCCGGCGATGATGGTGCACTTGTTCCCCTGGCACGCGTATAGACCTGCGCACTTGTTGGTCTCGTACTGGTCGCAATCGGAGTCGGTGTTGCAGTCGTTGCACGCAGGGTTGTACGTGGTGGACCCGCAGGTCCCTGCGGTGCACGTGTAGTTCATGAGACACGCCGCAGCGTTCTTGGGCGTACAAGCCGTGCCCTCGAGCGCCTCGTAGGCGTGGACGCAGCCGTTGATCGTGCAGCTGTCCACGGTGCACGGGTTGTTGTCGTTGCACTTCCCGCTGTCGAGGCTGGGCTCGACCGAGTTCGTCGACTCGTTGCACCCATAGGTGACACATGCGTTGCCGTTCGGGATGGACGGCACGGACCCGCCAAGCGTGAGACAGCCGTTGTTCACGTCGCAGTACTGCGTGCCGTCACAGTAGTCACCGTTCTCACACGCGGTGTTGTTCGCCGTGTGGGTGATCGTGTCCGTGGCCTCCACGCAGGCGTCCGTTGTGCACGGGATGTTGTCCGAGGTGTTCGGGTCGGTGCCATCCTGACAACCGGCACCCACCTTGCACCACTCAGCGCCGTTGCAGTACAGCGCATCCGCGCACTTGGTGTCGTCCGGAGAGCCGGCGCAGCCGTGGTTACCGTTGCAGCGGTCCGAGGTGGTGCACGCGATGCTGTCGTCGCAGACGGTGCTGGTGTCTTGCGCGATCATGACGCAGGCGCCCGTACCGGTCTGGCAAGCGACCTTCGAGCAGGTGCTGTCGTTGGCCTTGCTGCAGTTGATGATGGTGGAGGTGTCCAGCACGCATCGGTGCGCGGCGCAGTGGAGTGTGCCGTTGCAGCGGTTGCCGTCTTCGTAGCCCGCGCAGTGACTGTTTTGCGTGCACTCGCAGGGCTCAGCGTAAGCCGTGCCGCGGCACACACCGGTCGTACAGGTGTCTGTGTGCGTGCAGAAGTTACTGTCGTCGCAGGAGTTGCTGTTGTACGCGAACTCGCACAGACCGGTGGCGGGGTTGCACGAGTCGTTCGTGCAGGCGTTGTCGTCGTTGCACGGGATGCCGCTGCCCACGCAGCTGTTGGAGCCGTTGCAGCGGTCGCTGGTGGTGCAGGGGTTCCCGTCGTTGCAGCTGATACCGCTCGCTACCGGCTTCATCTCGCAGACGTATGTGGTGCGTCCGGTGGAGGTGCACAGGTTCTTGCTGCATTGCGTGTCGCTGCCGGTGGGGCACGTCACCGGGCTGCCCTGCTTCACTGCGCAGTGGTTCGCAACGCAGACGAGGTAGCCGTCGCACGCGTGGTTGTTGTCCTTGTCGACGCACTCGGAGTCGATGGTGCATTCGCAGCCCGGCGCGACCTCGTAGCCCGTGCAGACCCCGCCGTTGCACTTGTCGCCCGCGGTGCAGCTGATGTTGTCATCGCAGGTGAGCGAGTTCGGCGGGTTCCGGCAGCCCCCGTTGGCCTGCTGGTTCGGGTCGCAGATGTCGTCCGTGCAGTACTTCCCGTCGTTGCAGTTGGTGTGCACCGGGTTGTGCTTCACGCTCTGCGACACGGGGTCGCAGTAGTCGAAGGTACAGGTGACGCCGTCCGAGAGGTCGCGCGGGATCCGCTGACAATCCGCCGAGGCGCTGCAGTACTCGTCGCCGTTGCACCAGTTGCTGTCTTTGCACTTGGTGTGGTCGGCCACGTGGTCGACCCGCTTGTTCACGGGATCACAGCTGTCCACCGTGCAGTCGATGCCATCGCTGACGACGCGCGGCGTGTTGCCGCACCCGGACGTCGCGCTGCAGGTCTCATCACCGTTGCAGTAGTTCCCGTCATCGCAGACATGGTGCCGCGGGTCGTGGCGAACCGTGTCCCCTGCCTCATCGCAGTAGTCGTACGTGCACGCGTGCGCATCCGGAACAGACGGCGGGGTCCCGGGGATGCACGCGCCGTTGGTCCCGTTGCAGGACTCGAGGCCGTTGCAGAACTGCCCGTCGGAGCAGTCCTTCGGCCCGCCAACGCAAGACTTGTTGCTGCACGCGTCGTTGATGGTGCACGGGTTGCCGTCGCTGCAGCTGACGCCGTTGTTGCGGGCCACGAACGGGCAGCTGTAGCTCTGGGCGCTGCCGCTGGAGCACTCGCGCTTCTGGCAGAGCGTGTTCCCCGTGGTGCCGCAGTTGGGCACCGTGGTCGCGTCGAACTTGCACTCATTGGCCACGCAGCGCAGCCAGCCGTTGCAGGCCGTGCCGTCGTCGTATTGCGCGCAGTGCGAGTCGTTGGTGCAGGCGCACGGCGTCGGGGTACCGGCGCAGCTGCCGCCGGTGCACTGGTCGTTCGCGGTGCAGCCGTTGTTGTCGTTACACGCGACGCTGTTGTTCGTGCCCGAGCACTTCCCGTTCTTGCACCGGTCGGTCGAGGTGCAGAAGTTGCCATCATCGCACGTCACGGTGTTGGCCTGGCCCACACACACCTTCGAGGTGCACTTGTCGTTCGACGTGCAGAGGTTGCCGTCGTCGCAGGTGAGCGCGTTGGCGGAGTACACGCAGCCCGTCTTGGTGTTGCACTTGTCGGTAGTGCAGACGTTGCCGTCGTTGCACGGCGCGTCGCTGGGCACGTGCGTGAACGTGCGGGTCGTCTCGTTGCACTGTGTGGTCGTGCAGTCGATGAAGTCGTCGGCCGTGGGCGAGTTGCCCGCGACACAGCCCTTCCCGAGCTGACAGGTCTCCGGACCGTTGCACCACTTGCCGTCGTCGCAGAGGTTGTGCTTCGGCTCGCGGATCACGCTCTTCGTGGTCTCGCTGCAGTACTCGTAGGTACACGGGATCCCGTCGTCCACGACGACCGCGGTGCCCGCCTTGCAGCCCGTGGCGGCGTCGCAGGTCTCTTTGCCGTTGCAGAACTTGTTGTCCTGGCAGACCTGATCGTTGGGGATGTGCTTGATGACGTTGTTCGCTTCGTCGCACTCGTCCTGCGTACAAGCCTTGCCGTCGTCCTTCGGCGGCGCCGTGCCAGGGCGGCACCCCTTGGCGGTGTCGCAAGACTCGGGGCCGTTGCAGTACTGGCCGTCGTCGCAAGACAGGATCGAGCCCTTACAGGTACCCGTGTTGAGGCAGCGGTCGTCCTTGGTGCAGGCGTTGCCGTCGGTGCAGAGCGCGCCCGTGCGTACGGTCAGCTGGCACTGGCCGTTGGTGGTGCTGCACTTGTTCTCGTAGCAGGGGTTCGCGGACGGCGGACAAGTCACCTTCGTGGCCGGGTTGGCGATGCACTTGCCGCTGACGCACTTGCGGGGCCCGCCGAGACAGAGGTTGGTCGCGAGCTGCGCGCAGTCCGTGTCGTTGACGCAGTAGCACGCTGGGCTCACCGGACCCGACAAGCAGTTGCCTGCGTCGCACGCGTCGTTCTGGGTGCACTCGTCGGTGTCGTCGCAAGGCTCGCCGTTGAACTCCGTGAGGCAACCCTGGTTCGGGTCGCAGATGTAGTTGGTACACGGGAAGTCCAGCCCGGCGCACATGCTGTCGTCGGCGTCGTGCCGGATCTCGTTCTGCGCTTCGGCGCACCAGTCGTAGGTGCAGTCGATCGCGTCGTCCGCAACGGGCGACGTGTTGTTGATACAGCCCACGCCGGCCTGGCAGGCCTCGACGCCGTTGCAGTACTCGCCGTCGTCGCACAGCGTGTCGTTCGGCGTGTGGACCAGGGTGTCCGTCGCCTCCTGGCAGGTGTCGACGGTGCAGGGGATGCCGTCGTCGTTGAACGGCGTGTCACCCGATCGGCACCCAGCAGTCTGGTCGCAGTACTCGGCGCCGTTGCAGAAGAGGCTGTCGTCGCAGAGGTCGTGGCGCTGCGCGTGGATGATCGTGTCGCCGCTCTCGTCGCAGTAGTCGTCGGTGCACGCGATGCCGTCGTCCACCGGGCGGGCGGTGCCTGTCTGGCAGTCGCCGTTGGTGGAGCAGGTCTCCACGCCGTTGCACCACTGGCCGTCATCGCAGGCCTTGGGCTCGCCGACGCAGACGCCCGTACCGTTGCAGATGTCATTGTCCGTGCACTTCGAGCCGTCGTCGCAGCCGACGCCAGGATCCTTCGGAACCAGCGCGCAGTCGCCCGTGCCGCTGTTGCAGCGGTACTCCATGCACGGCTGATCCGGCGGGTCCGCGGGGCAGGTGACCAGGGAGGCCGAGTTGATCTGGCAGGTGTTGCCGGTGGTGGTGACGCACTGCAGCGTCCCGTTGCAGACGTTGCCGTCTTCGTACTGAGCGCAGTCCGTGTCGTCGTTGCAGGTGCACTTCGTGGCGTCCACCACGCCAGCGCACACGCCGTTGGAGCACACATCGTCCTTGGTGCAGACGGTCCCGTCGTCGCAGGCCTTGCTGTTGGCCACGGTGGTACAGCCAGCGACGGCGTTGCAGACCGCGTCGCGGCAGAAGTTGGTGCTGGAGCACTTCGAGTTGTCGGCGACGTGCTTGATTGTGTCGGTGGCCTCGTCACACGAGTCCACGGTGCAGGGAATGCCGTCGTCGATGATCGGCGGCTGACCGGCGACGCATCCACCGGTCGCGGTGTCGCACACCTCGCCGCCAGTACAGAAGAGCCCGTCGCCGCACACCTTCGTTGTGCCGACGCAGTCGCCGTTCGCGTCACACTGGTCGGCCGTGGTGCACAGGTTGCTGTCGGAGCAGCTGGTGCCCGCCGTAACCGGCGTGAGCGCGCACACACCGGTCGCAGTGGTGCAGGTGTTCTTCTTACAGGTCGTGTCGCTCGCGGTGCTGCAGACGACCACGGTGGCGGTGTCGATGACGCACGCGTAGTTCTCGCACTTCAGGGTGCCGTTGCAGAGGTTGCCGTCCTCGACCGCGGCGCAGTCTGCGGTGGTGAGGCAGGAGCAGAGGCTGCTGAGCGTGCTTCCGGCCTTGCAGGCTCCGGCCTCGCACGTGTCGCCCGTGGTGCAGGCCTGGCCGTCGTCACACGCTACGCCGTTCTGGTTCGTGTACTTGCAGGCGCCCTTCGTGTCGTCGCAGGTGTCCTTGGTGCACGGGTTATTGTCGTTGCACGTGAGCGTCGCGCAGTTCCCCGACAGCGGGACCGTGAACTCCTTGATGGGATTGAACGTGTAGACCGAGCCGACCTCCTTCGTGGCGAGGAACGGCGTGACCTTGATGACCTGCGCCTGCGAGCCCGGCTGGTGGACATACAGGATGACGGTGACTCGCACCGTGGTCGGGTTGGTCAGGCCGAACATCGACACGCGGTGCCGGCCGTCGCCGAGGTGCGTGGCCTTCACCAGCTTCGAGTTCGGGTCGATGGCCGTCTCGGTGGGGACGTCGAAGGTGATCGACGGGAGGTTCGCGGACGCCTGGACCTCGAACTTGACGAAGATGTCCTTGAGAACGACGGCCTGCTTCTTGTCGTAGAACGTGGCCACGAGGTCGGCGTTGCCCGTGGGGAACACCGAGCTCTTGATCTCGAACTTCAGGAAGTAGGTGAGGCGCGCGAGCACGTCCGACATGAAGCCCACGTCGGCGAGGTCGACCTTGCCATCCGGGTACGCGTCGGCCTTCGCGAGGCCGTCCGCCGTGAGCGTGACCGCGTCCGTCTTGTAGAGCTGTATGGTCAGCGGGTCCGCCACGTCGAAGGTGCAGTTGTCGTCAGCGTCGCCGTACAGCGGATCCGCCGTGCAGACCGGGTCGAGGTCGCCGACGGCGGCGATCATGGCGCGCGGCGCAGTAGCGCCGATCTTCGTGACGCCGTCCGCGGCGACGCACGACTCGATGGTGCCCCCCATCTCAGAGAGCTGGTTCGTGAGGCTGGTCTTGAGCGCCTTGAACTTGATGCGGAAGACGTCGACCGCGGCGCCGTTGGTGGTGGACGTGGTCGGGAGCACGGCGTTGATGAGGATCTTGCCCGGCGTATTCAGGTGGTTCGAATTGAACGTGACACCGACGGTGGCGCCGTACGGCTGAACGTTGATCACCTCGAGGACGCCCGGGTCGTAGTCGAGGACGACGTCGAACCCGCCAAGGTTCTGGCTGCAGGTGTTCATGCGCCCGTCGAGCTCGAACTCCTCGCCAATTCCGCGGTTCTTGTACGCGAGGCCCGAGATGTCGCCGAAGTCGAAGTCGGCGCAGCCAGGCGTGAGGTTACAGGCGACATCGTACGTGGCCGCCGTGAACGCCGGGGCGGTGTCGACCGACGACTCTACGTCCACCGAGAACGTCGAAGCGCGGTTGCCGCGAATCGTCGCCTCTCCACTCGAGGTGATGGTGGCGCCCCCAGTGTCTGACGAGGTGTACGCGAGGAGCCCGGTGACGAAGCGGTCACCGTCGAAGCGTCGCCGCGTACCGTCGTCGAAGCGGCCCCACACCGACATCTTCGTGGTGCCCTCGTCCTTCACCCCGCTGAACGTGGGCCCGCTCGCGGGGGCCACGGTCAGCGCGGCGATCGACTCATTGGCCGTGTTGACCCGGAAGCTGGAGAGCACCGCCGGCAGGGTCCCGTGAGTGAAGAAGAGGTCCACGTGGCCAACGGCCTGCGCCGTGACCTTGCCCGCCGCCTTGTCGAACGTGAGGACGCCCGTGTTCTCCGTGGAGGTTCCGGCATTCTGCACGGTGACCGCGGTGTTGGCGTGGCCGGTGACGTTGTTCTGAGAGCCATCGGAGAAGCCGAGCAGCACCTCGTAGGTGCCGTCCTGCCACGTGGTGGTGCCCTCGATATACGAGAAGGTGTGGTCCGCCACGCGCGGGTTCGAGGGCGTGTAGCTCTCGTAGATCTCTGCGGTGAGGCCGGTGGCCTTCACCACCGTGACGGTGGAGGAGGCCGTTAGTCCCGGGTGACCCGAAATCGTGACGACGACTTTGCCGGTGCCCGCATTGGAGCCCTGGGCCGAGACGAGCCCGCCGGCGGTGACGGCGATGTAACCGCCAGCGTCCTCCGACACGGCGTCGTAGTTGGTGGACGGGTTGTTCGTGAAGTTCACCGAGCTGCCATCCGCGAACTGAAGCTGGACGGTGAGCTGCGCCGTGGCCGCGAGGCCCTTGATCGTCGCTGCCGGATCGCTCGCGCTGACGGCGATCAGGGGGGATGCCGGGCTGACGCTGATGCCGGTGGCGTCGGGGAAGTCGACCTTCACTGGCGCATTGCCGGTCCCAACCGTCGTGGCGCCGATCTTCCAAACGGCCTGGACGTTGGCGGTGCCGTCGCCAGCGCTGGTGAGGAGACCGCTGCTGGTGGACGTGAACACGTTCGGGTTCTGAGACGTGACCGTGATGTTGGAGTCGCCGGTGAGACGCATCCGGGCGCCGTCCGCGAAGTTGGCGTAGACCTCCGTCTGGCAGGTCTGGTTGTACGTCTTCATGTACGCGTTGACGGACACGGTCGCGGTGAGCTTGGCGAGCGACGGTGTGGGATTGGTCGGGCTCACCTTCTCCATGAGCACTTCGCACGGCGCGATGACCGAGAGGCCGGTGCAAGTGGTGGACGCGCTCGGTGAGACCTGGAGATCGGCAGTGCCGAGAAGAGCCCCAGCCGTACCCTCGGCACGGATCGTGTAGGTACCCGCCGTGGTGCCGCTGAAGGTCTTGCGGACGGCGTCGTAGGTGATCCCGCTCGGCGCCTTGAGGACGACGTCGTCGGTGATGTCCTGAGTCCAGAGCGTGCTGGCCGCGTCCTTCCACGAGACCTTCACCACGATGCCGGCCTTCTGCATCTGGCCGCCCGCGCCGGTGATGGTGTTGAGCGTCGTGTCCGTGAGGTTGACCTGGTACGTGCCCGGCACCAAGACCTTGACGCGCGTGGTGGCTGTTGAAGTTCCGGCAGTAGCCGTGAGTGTAACGAGCCCGCCCTTGTTGGCTGCCGTAACGACACCCGCGGTGGTTATCGTGGCGACCGTGCTGTCGCTGCTGGTGAAGGTGACTCCGTCGGCCGCGCCCAGTACCGCCGTGGTGAAGTCGCGCCGGTAGCCGGAGACGGTGACTGGCGTGCTATCCGCGACGCCGGTAACCGCGGACCAATTGAGGAGCTGGTAATCGCCGGCGCGGGCGAGGATCCCGCGAACACTGGCAGACCACGCTTCCACCTTGCCAGAGGTGGACACGCCGGCCGCGTCAGCGACCTTGAGGTCGGCGTTGAGCACGATCGGCTGATAGACGGGGTCGAAGAGCTCGAGCAGCTTACCCGTGATGGTCGCGGCGCCCGCCGCAACATCCGGTGTGAGACCGGACTTCACTTTGAACGTGACATTCGCAACGTGCACGGCCGTGCCCGTTCCGCACGCAGCGCCGGGGGTGACGTTCTTGGCGTTGAACTTGAGCTGACCGGTCGTGTTGGCGGAGCCGCTCAGGTTCGAGACTGGCAGCTCGAATGCCGCGCAGCCGCCGTTAGTGACCGTGGTGACCTCGAGCTTCGCAGGATCGTAGTCGAGCTGGACGAGATAGGCCTTGGCCTCGCGGGCGGCGGTGTGGAGCGTGACCGGAACCGTGAAGGTCGTGCCCGGGAAGCGCGGCGACTTCGGCAGATCGATACCGCCGCCGGCCGCCGTGAGCGCCAGCGCGGTCGGGCGAGCAACAGCCGTGAGGGTCTTGGTCACCGCCGGGAGCGCCGCGACAGTGGCCTCCGCAGTGATGGTGCCGCCGGCGTCGAAGCTGGTGGTCGGCGCGGTCCAGCTGACGACGCAGTGCCCGTCGTTGCCGGTGGTGCAGGTCTTGGTCTCTCCAGCGACGGCGAGACCGGCGCCCGTGAACTTGACCGAAACGACCGTCCCCGTCGCGACCGGGCGTCCGAACGCGTCCGAGACCTGGAGGTGTACGTCGGTGCGCGCTTCATCGGTGTAGAGCGTGTCGCGCACGTTGACGACCTCGAGGATCGCCGGCTGGAGCGCGGAGATCGTGAAGCTCGAGGCGCCCGGCGTGGTCACGCCGTAGGAGGTGGCCGTGACCTGTCCGGCCTGATTCGAGTTGACCAGGTCCTGAACGAGCGTGGAGTACGTCCCGTCACCGTTGTCGGTGATGACGTTCTCCGGCCAGCCGCGCGTGGAGGCGAACTTGACCTCGGCGCCCGCGACAGCCGGCTTGGGAACCTTGCAGTCAGCTTCGTCCGTGATCCCGTCACAGTCGTTGTCGACGGTGTCGCTACAGACCTCGGCTGGCGTGACGGCGGTACAACCGAACCACGTCCCGGACTGACAGGTCTCGGTGCCCGGGTCGCCGCAGGCGCTGGTGCAACCGCGCGACAGCGCGTCGCCGGCGGCGTCTTCGTCCGTGAGACCATCGCAGTCGTCGTCGAGCCCGTTACAGGTCTCCGGCGACGCGGCCTTGGCGCTCCACGCGATCTGGCTCTTGTTGGGGTCGCACTCCTTGCAGGAGTCCGTGGGGTTCGCGGCGCCCTGGATGTAGCAGGACGTGCTGATGAGGCAGTAGCCGTTCGCGATCGTGTTGGCGCAGCCGCTCGTGGCGGAGCACACGTCGATGGTGCAGCCGTAGCTGTCGTCGCAGAGCGCATTGTTGGCCGTGTGCGTCGCCGTGTTCGTCGCGGAGTCGCACGCGTCCGTGGTGCAGGCCACGCCGTCATCGATGTCGATCCCCGAGCCCGCGACGCAGCCGCTGGACACGTCGCAGGTCTCGACGCCGTTGCAGTCCTGACCGTCGTTGCAGAGAGAGGCATTGGCGGTGTGGAGGAAGCTGTCCGTCGCCTCGACGCACGAGTCGTCGGTGCAGGTAACGCCGTCGTCGGCTACGGGCGCCACGCCGCCGCGGCACCCGAGGACCGCGTCGCAGGTCTCGACGCCGTTGCAGAACTGCGAGTCGTTGCATGCGGTGTTGTTGGGCACGTGGGTGACCGTGTCCGCCGACTCGTCGCAGGCGTCGAGCGTGCAGGCGATGCCGTCGCTCACCACGACCGCGGCCCCTGAGCCGCAGCCCGTGACGGTGTCGCAAACTTCGGTTCCGTCGCAGTACAGGCTGTTCGAGCAGACCGAGTGATCGGCCGTGTGCGTCACTGTGTCGGTCGTCTCGTTGCAGAGGTCGACCGTACACGCCACGCCGTCGCTCACCACGGGCAACGTCCCCGCCTGCACCTTGCAGCCGGTGGCGGCGTCGCAGATCTCGATGCCGTTGCAGAAGAGCCCGTCGTTACACGCCGAGTTGTTCGCGACGTGCTTCACGGTGTCTGTGGTCTCGTCGCAGCTGTCGGTGGTGCAGGCGATGGCGTCGTCGAGAACGACCGCCACGGTGACGCAGCCGGTGACTGCGTTACACGTCTCTACGCCTGTGCAGAAGAGCTTGTCGTCGCAGGCGGTGTCTTTGGCCGTGTGGGTCACGGTCTTCGAGGCTTCGTCGCAAGCGTCGAGCGTGCAGGCAACGTTGTCGTCCAATCCTGGCACGGTGCCGGGACGGCAGCCCTGCCCAACGACGCACTGCTCGGCGCCGTCACAGAAGACGCTGTTGTCACAGGCGCTGTCCTGGCCGGTGTGAGTGACGGTGTCGGTCGCTTCGTCACAGCTGTCGACCGTGCACGGGACGCCGTCATCGAGCACCACCGCGCTGCCGGCTCTGCACCCGTCGATTGGATCACAGACCTCTTCGCCGTTGCAGTACGTCGAGTCGGAGCACACCGTGTGATCAGACGTCTGCTTCACGACATCGTTGACCTCGTCGCAGGAGCCGACCGTGCAGGGGATGGAGTCATTCAGGTCGGGCGCGGTCCCTGCCTGGCAGCCGAGCGTGGCGTCGCACGTCTCTGCCCCGTTGCAGAACGCACCGTCGTCGCAGTTCGAGTTCTTGGGCGTGTTGGTGATCACATCATTCGCTTCGTCGCAGCCGTCTTGCGTGCAGGCGACGCCGTCGTCGAGCTTGAGCGCGGCGCCGGCCTTGCAACCGGTGGCGACGTCACAGATCTCGGCGCCATTGCAATACAGAGCGTCGGCGCAAGCGGCGTCGTTGCCAGTGTGGGTGACCGTGTCCGTCGGTTCGTCGCACGCGTCCGTGGTGCACGGGATCCCGTCGTCTGTGAGTGGCGGCGTGCCCTCCTTGCAGCCGGTGCTCGCGTCGCAGATCTCATCGCCGTCGCAGAAGACGCCGTCGGAGCACACCGTGTGGTCGGAGACGTGCTTCACGGTGTCCGTGACCTCGTCGCACGAGTCCACGGTGCAGGGGATCCCGTCGTCGGTGGTCGGCGCCGTGCCGTCGGCACAGCCGAGGCTCAGGTCGCAGAGCTCGGCGCCATTGCAGAACAACCCGTCATCGCAGACGAGGTTGTTGAGCTCGTGGGTGACGAGGCCGGTGCCATCGCCGTTCTCCGTGCAGGTGTCGATGGTGCAGGGCACGCCGTCTTCGACGTCCGGCCGCGACCCGGCCTTGGTTCCGCAGCCCGACGCCGGGTCGCAGATCTCTACGCCGTTGCAGTAGTTACCGTCGTCGCAGACCCGCGTGGCGTTGCTACAAGCCGAGGCGGCGCAGGTGTCGATGGTGCAGGCGTTGCTGTCGTCGCAGTCCGCGTCCACCACACACGGCGCCGTCACGAAGTACAGCTTGACCTTGTCCACCTTGCCGGTGTCGGCGGGGACCATATCCGCGATCTTGATCTGCCACGATCCCTTGATCTTCTTGCCGACGAACGACGTGAGATCGCCGGAGTTCAGGGCGTCGTAGTCGTAGATCTCGAAGAGGTTGTCGAGGCCCGCGGCCGCGTCGTTGTTGCGCAGGCTGAGCGTGAGACCCGAAGGCGAGACGAGCGTGATCTCGAGATCGTCCGACGCAGTGTGCGTGGTCTCGATCTTGATCTTGAGCCCCGTGATGATCTTCGTGGACGTGGTAGCCAGGTTGAACACCGCACCCGCCGGGTTGTCATCCGGGATCGCCGTCGAAGCGCCGGTTGTCTCGAGGAAGGTGTCGCCGGGGATCGGCTTGCACTGGCCCGCGCTCGTGTCGCAGTAGTCGTCGTAGCCGCAGTCACGGTGGTGCGTACAGCCCTTGGTGCAGTGCTGAACCTTGGAGTACGCGCAGCCCGTGGCCGGGACGCAGCTGTCGACCGTGCAGACGTCGCCGTCGTCACAGTTCTTGGGCGCGTAGACGCAGCCCGTGCTCGAATCGCAGGTGTCGTCCGTGCAGGCCGACCCGTCATTGCAGACCTTCGGCGTGTAGTTACAGACGAAGTCTACGCAGGTCTCGACCGTGCACTCGGAGTTGTCGTTGCACGCCGTCACGTAGTCGAGGGCCGTACAGGTCTTGGTCTTGTCGACCGTGAACACGAAGATGTCTTGGATGAGCCCGGACTCGGTGAGGCCGAGATTGTCGGTGATGCGCACCTGCCACGGCTGACCGGTAACGCAGATGCTCCCGGTGTTGGGGGTGGCCTGCGCGGCCGGAACGCCCAGGGAGTAGGTCTCGTAGATACCGTCGGAGGCGTCGGAGGCGTTGGCCTCCTTCATGGTCAGCCACGAGCCGTTGGGCTGCTTCAGCTCGATGGTGAGCTGACCGCGCCAGGTGTGGTTTATGCGGACCTTGAGGTTGACCTTCGCGAGCTCGTTGGAGCCGCTGGTGATGGGGCAGGTGTCGATGTCGATGATGCGCTGCGTGGTGCCCGCGCCATTGTCGATCGACAAGAGCGGGCTGACCTTGTGCTTCTTGCCGGGGATGATCTTGCAGACCTTCTCCGCGCCGCACGCCTCGTTCTCCGCGCAGTCGTTGTCGTTGCCACACGGGGTGCAGGAGCCCTCCACGGGGTTCTCGCAGCTCGACAGCGCGTTGCAGATCTCCTTGGTGCACGGGTTGTCGTCGTCGCAGTCACAGCCGTCGAGGAACGACTCGTCGCAGTACGCGCACGGCGGGCGGCCCACCTCGAGGAAGTCGACGATCTTTCGGATTAGCGATTGGGCAGGCTCGGTCGGAGCGCCAGGATTCGCCTGGACGCCCGCGATCGACACGCTGGACGCCACGGTGCGGTAGGTCAGCGTGCTGGACTCGGTGGCCGCGTCGTACGCGATCATCACGGTCTTCCGGTCGGCCGTCCCGCTGCTGCCCTTCGTGAGGATCGCGAACGACTTCGACGCGGGCTTGCGACTGAGCGTGTCCACGAACGAGTTGTGGAAGAGGCTCGCCGACGGGTCGAGCGACCACTTACGGGCGACGTTGTTGGAGTCCCCGCTGGCGAGGAAGTTGCGCCCGATGACGTCGCCGATGAGCTTGTCGCTGCCCAGCACGGCGCTGAGCTTGAACTGCTGATGGAAGGCCGTCTGCGGGTCGTCGGCCCAAGTCTCACCGCCCTCGAGGAAGATCCGTCCGCCGGCCGACAGGTAGGACTGCAGCTTGGCGGCCTCGCCGCTGGTGAGGACGTGGTTGGCGCCGCGATTCCCGAGGACGACGAACAAGCCGCTCAGATTCTTGAGCGCGTCTTGGTTGTAGAGGGCGAGGTTCTTGATGAGGTGGGCAGGCCGCCCATAGGCCTCGAGCTCGGACTCGAGGAGCGCCCCGGCGCTGCTCGTGACGTCCTCGGGCTGCCACACGACGTAGCCGCTGCCGAGCAGCTGGTGAACGGTGATCGTGGAGCAAGACTCGAAGCCGCTCCAGTCCGTGACACAGACGACGACCTCGTGGTCGCCCGCGAGGGTGGGGTCGTTCGATTCGATGACGAGGTATTGGTAGTAGTACCCGCGGCCCGTGAACTCGTAGGCCACCGGCGCATTCTTGATCGTGATGTGGGCGGGGCCCTTGCGGACGCTGAAGGTCAGTCCGCGCTGGTAGGGCGAGAGGATCGGGTCCTTCTCGTGCGCCACGAGCAGGACTTCCTTGCGCTTGCCGAGGATGGCGGTGACGTCGGACGGCGGGGGCGCCTGCGAGATGCAGAAGCCGGCAAAGCCCACGCAGGAATGGCCCCACTCCGGCGCCACGCCGTGCGCCATGCAGATGTCGTCAAGGCCCCAGTGACCGAGGTTGAAGGTGGACGAACCCTCGATACAGAACGCGATGCGGACCTTCTTGCCGTACAGAGCCGAGCTGGACATGTCGAAGTTGTCCATACGCTCGGCCCAGGACGCCGTGAGCTCGGCGCCGTTGAACGTGCCCATCTGGATCAGGCCGTCGACCGGCGCGTACGACGTCGGAGTATCGGGTCCAAGCTTTGCCTTGTCCCATGCGAAGACCGTGACCTTCGTGTCTGCGCCCAGGTACTCGAACGAGTTACGGAACTGGAGGCTCAGGTAGTCCTCCTTGTAACCGGTGATCTTGTTCGGGCAGGCGTAGCTGCCATCGTTCTGCTTCGCGAGGCCGCAGTCGGTGTCGATGACGGGCGAGATCAGACACGCGTTGAATGTGAGCTTCTTCGGGGACGAGTTGAACCGGAGGTAGTCGTCCGCGCCGAGATCACCGAGCTGCGAGAGCCGCCAGTTGCCGCTGGCGTCCTGGGTGGCGACCGTGTCATTGCTCCAGACCTTCCAGCCATACTTCTGGAAGCCCGTCGCGAGATCGGTGGTGCTCGCCACCGTGGCCACGCCCTGCCAGTTGTCGCACCACTTGAGCGGGACCTCGCACTCGGCCTTTGCGGCCACGGTGCACTGCTTCGCGTCGCAGATCTCCTCCGTACAAGAGTTCCCATCCGAGGGGCAGTCGGCCGCGGTCTTGCAGCATGAGTTGGACGTCTTGGTGAAGTACTTGCACCGCCCGAAGATGCAGAGGTCGTCCGTGCATGCCTCGCCGTCGTCGCACTGGACGGCCTCCGACTCGGGCTTGCTGAGGTCGCAGCACTTGCCGAGGGTGCTCTCGTTGATCGGCACGTGCTTGCAGCGGTTGGCCTCGCACAGCGGGGAGGTGCAGTCGTTGTTGTCGTTGCACTGGACGCCCATCGAGATCGGGAGGTTGCTATCGCAGCAGACGCTGCCGTCGGTGGGCGTGATCTGGGTGTACGTGCACTTGTTCGCCACGCACGCGTTGGTGGTACACGCGTTCTTGTCTTCGCAGTCCGCGTCTTCGTTGCAGCAGTTCGGGTCGAGCCGGTAGGAGCGGCAGGAGCCGATCGACTTGCCGTCGACCGTGTTGTTGAGGATGCAGTAGTCGTTGGTGCAAGCGTCTGAGTCGTTGCAAGCGGCCACGGTCTCGCAACAGTTGGCCGTGGTGACGAACTCGCAGACGTTGGCCGTGCACTTGTTGGTGGTGCATGGGTTGTTGTCGTTGCACTGAGAATCGGCGCTGCAGCAGCCGGCGCTGGCCGTGAGGTTGCAGCGGCTGGTGGCCTCATTGCAGGACGCGTCCGTGCACGGGTTGTCGTCCGCGTTGGCACAGTTGTTCACGCCACCCAGGCCGGGGTCGGACGTACAGTAGTTATTGTCGGCCTTGTGCAGGCACTTGAAGTTGTCGCAGGAGTCAACCGTCTCAGGGAGGCCGTCGTCGCACTCCCCGTTGGTGGAGGCTGCGGGGTGTGTGTTGACCGTGCAGCACTCGGGGTTCGTGGAGACGAGCGGCGTCTTACAGACGTTGGTCCCGGTGTCGCACTCTGCGATGATGCAGGAGTTGTTGCCGAGCGCGGCAGAACAGTCCGAGTCAGAGTCGCAGCAGCTGCCGGTGCCACCGAGCGGAGGGCCGTGGCGACAGGTGTTCGCGATGCAAACGTCCACATTGCACACGTCGCCGTCCGCACACTGAGCGTTGTCGACACAGCACTGTGGCGCCGGGGTGAGCGTGAACTGGCAGGCGTTGTTGACGCAGGCCGCCGTGTGGCATGCCGAGGGCGCCTTGCAGTCAGCCGCCGTGGAGCAGCAGTTCTCCTTCTTGGGCTTCTCGGTGGCGCCGAGACAACGGAAGGTCTCGTAGTTGCATACCTCGTACGTACACGTGTTGTTGTCTGTCGGGCAGTCCGGATGATTGATGTACTCGAACACGTCGTTCTGGACACCAGGGGTTCCGAAGTCGGTGCTGTTGGCACTGAGCGCCGTGGTGGCGAGACGCCATTTGCTGCCGTCGTTGTTGTTGATGTTGGGGTTCGACAGCGAGAGCGTGGCGCCGCCGTCGGCCATCGACGGCCAGTTCACCGAGTCGTAGCTGACCTCATCGATCGTATTGCCGAGGGTGTTCTTCAGCAGCACGCTGTCGGCCGCGGTGGCAAACGCCATTGCCGTGCCGTACTCGTAGTCGCAGGTGATGCCGCCGTTCTTCGACGACAGCGAGTTGCGGCACAGGACGACGTAGCCCTTGGCCGGGACAGGCAGCGTCGCGACGGAGATGGTGAGCGTCTGGGCCCCTCCGGCGTCCGTCAGCGTCCAGCCGCCGATGTCGATGGCCGAAGAGGTGACGTTGTGGATCTCGAGCCACTCGCCGTCGCCGTCGGCCACCGCGTTCGGGTTGACCATGATCTCGTTGATCACCAGGTCGCTGCGGTAAGACGGGGCTGGGTAGTCACAGACCGTGTCGGGCGTGTGGATGCACTGGAACGAGGTGCACGAGTCGATGGTGGTGAAGTCGCTGTCGTCGCAGTCAGCGGCCGTGTTGCAACACAGCGGATCGTTGACGGCGGGGAACTCGCACTTGTTCGTGGTGAGGTTGCAGACCCCGTCAGTGGTGCAGGCGTTGCCGTCCTTGCACTTCGTGTCGCCAGCCACGTTGCAGCAGATCTCGGTGCTGCCGACGGTGAGCGCCGGTCCGTGGCGGCAGATGTGCGAAACGCACCGGTCGATGTTGCAGGCGTCGTCATCGGCGCACGCCGCGTGGTCGTCGGTCTCGCAGCACTTGCCGTAGGTCTCATCGACCTGGTTGTGACCGCACTTCCGATTAACGCAGTCGCAGCTCTCCTGGGTGCAGTACTTCCCGTCGTTGCACTGCTCGTTGATCGTCTGACCCACGAGGTTCTGGACGGCGCAGTCGCAGCACTGGGGGTCGGGCTTCGGGTGCTCGCACTTGCCGGTGACGCAAAGGTCCGTGGTGCACGAGTTGCCGTCGTCGCAATGGCCATCAGTGAGGCAGGCGACGCAGGTGTGCTTGGTCGTCTCGCAGAACTGGCCCACCGAGCACTCGAAGTCGTGCTGGCAGCAGTTACCGAAGGGCGCCGCGCCGAACTTGCACACGTAGGTCTGCTTGCCCTCGACGAGGCCCGCGAACACGCACGCGTTGCTATTGCAGAAGAAGTCGTCGGCGCACTCCGCCGAGGCGTTGCTGCTGCTGCATGACTTCGTGACCAGGAAGCGCACCGCCGCGCGCGACGCAGCGGTGCCGAGGGGGGTCCCAGCCGCATCGAGCAGGATGCAGGTGATCAGGTGGTCGCCATACTCCAGGTTGGCGAGCACGGGGGCCGGATTGGTGGTCTTGCCCGGCGGCTCGATGAGGGTGCCGTTGTCGTAGCAGGCCACCTGATAGACACCGCCGGCGAGCTCCGCCTCCACGTTGGTCGTGAAGACGACGTTCACCGCATAGGTGGTGTCGGCACCTACGAGCGTCCCCGTGCCAAAGTTCTTCGGCGAGGTGATCTCGATGGTTGGGGTAGTGGCTGCCGCCTGGTAGCTGCGCGCCCGGATTTCTCCGGGCAGCTCGCTCAGCACGTCGGGGCCACCCGCGGCATCCGTGCACGCGGCAGCCATGGCCAAAAACCCGGGGACAACGAAACGGGATGCATGCTTCGTCATGCTTCCCTCCTCTTCTACGCTCACGCACCCAGCCCCTACGAATCAACCCCTCGTTGAAGCGTAGGCGAACCCGGAGGCGCCCGGAGAGACGTGTTCTCGAACAGCTGGCGGAAGGGTCGAGGTGCGACCCGTCAGCTCACCTCACGAAGGAGCGCGGCTAGTGGTGGCCTACCACAGCGGCAACATCCTGGCGCGGCGAACGACGGCGCGAAACCTTGCCTCCGGTACGGCGTCCCGGCGACACGACTTCTTTTTCGCACCTCGCGCAAGCGGTTCTCCAACTCGATCCCCCGGACGACCGAACCACGCGACCTTGCCCTTCCCTCCAAAGGCACGACCCCGACGGTTCGGTTCCTCCCGGGCCGACTATACGAGGGGCGAGGGTGCCTTGGAAGGGGCTCGCTGTGAATAATCCCGGCAACGCGTTGTCTCTACTTCGGAAACAGCAAGTTGCCACCGGTGGATGATCCGTGGGGAAGCTGGGGCTTTCCGGTGCAATGTCTGGTGGAAAGGCCGCACCAGCCGCCGAGCGACCGGGGTGGGACTCCCGCTGCAAGGTCGGTGGCGACTGTGCTGAAGACGTGCGAGCCCGGGCACGCCGCCCTTGGCACGGGCTGTTGCAGCCGGCGCGGATCGATCCCTGGTCCGCCACCTGAGAGGCCCGCCCCGGTGGTTGCGGGCGAGGGATCGATCCGCTTTGATGCGCGGTCATGGCCTCCTCCGCCGAAACTCGCTTCCACGACCCCGCGGACCTCTCGCCCTCCGAGCTCGCTCGCCTGGAGGATCTCGACGCGCCGGCGCTCATCGACTGGGCGTTCTCGCGTTACGGGCTGGGCGTCCAGGTGGCCTCGAGCCTGGCGGTCGAGGACGTCGTGCTCATGCACCTCGCCGTGAAGCGCGCTGGGCCGGAGGTTCGTGTCTTCACTCTGGACACGGGGCGCCTCAACCAAGAGACGTACGACATGTTGGACCGGGTCAAGGCCACCCTCGGCGTCGCGCCCAGGGTGTTCTTTCCCGACAGCCAGGCCGTGGAGCGCTACGTCAACGACCACGGTGCAAACGCGTTCTATGACTCGGTCGAGCTGCGGAAGGCCTGCTGCGCGATCCGGAAGGTTGCCCCACTGGCGAGGGCGCTCGCGGACGCCCCGGCGTGGCTCACCGGGCTCCGACGGGACCAGAGCGTCACCCGCGCCGCACTCCGTAAGGTCGAGGTGGACTCGTCTGGCCGCGTGAAAGTGGCCCCCCTCTCCGACTGGACCGAGGAGCAAGTGTGGGCCTACTGTCGCGAGCATCGCCTGCCCGCGAACGCCCTCCACGCGCAGGGCTATCCGAGCATCGGCTGCGCCCCGTGCACGCGGGCTGTTGCCCCAGGCGAGCACGCCCGAGCCGGTCGGTGGTGGTGGGAGGACGCCTCCTCGAAGGAGTGCGGGCTTCACACCAAGGGATAGACCAAGTTGACGCCCGCACCGGGTCCGCCGCGTCCAATCGAAGTCGAACAGGGCATGAGGTCGGGAGACCGGGAGTCGAACTGCCAGGGGGGAGCTGTGCAGCTAGACCCGGTGCGAGCGCGCGATCGGGGTGGGCCGAAGAACGAACCGGAGCCATCACCCGCGAGAATCAGCAGTAGGAGCGGGAGGTGGGGGTGAGGACGCCGCGTCGGGCTTCGGACCCGATGAGACGTGATGCTGCACCCTTCGTACCATCCGAACCGACGCTCGGTTTTGGAGCTCGACGCTCGGCCTCGCTCCGCGCACTCCCTTGTAATTGCTACGCTTTTTGGCGCGCGTCGCGCCCGGCCCCAGTGACCCCTGGGTGTGTCACGATGGCACAGCGCCGGTCACATGCCCTGGAACAGCCGGAGCCCGAACACGCTCGGCAAGGCCGCGTCGAAGATCTTCGACGCTGCGAGTTGGTAGTCGTAGGGCACGCGCAGAAAGGTGACGGTGCGTTCCACGGTGTCCCAGACGACGCAGCACGCGCGGGCGTCTCGGTCGCGGGGCTGGCCGACACTCCCCACGTTGAAGACGTACTTCGCGCTGTCCCGCAGGCAGAAACGCGGCGACTTGTCGAGCTGCAGGGTGAGCCGGTCGGTGACGACGTAGGTCGAAGTCAGGTGCGAGTGCCCCACGAACGTGATGGGCGCCAGCCGCGGGTGGAGCTCGGTCAGCATCGCCGCCTTGTCCAGGCTGAAGACGTACTCGAACGTCTCAACGTTGATGGGCGCACCGTGACAGAAGCAAGCGTCGCCCTCTCGAACAGAGTACGGCAGGGCGCGGAGCCACCGGCGATTCTGGGCTCCCAGCTGCCGGATCGTGTACTCGATGCCTTGCTGGGCGAGGATGTTCGCGTGCTCGATGTCGAACCTCCCGACAGCGGCCGCGTCGTGGTTGCCGATCACGGCCACGTCGGAGGCCTCGCGGACGATCGTGACACACGCGTCGGGTTCGGCGCCGTAGCCGACGGTATCGCCCAGGTTGATGAGGCGACTCGCGCCTGCGGTCTGGAGCGCCTCGAGCACGGCCATGAGTGCCTCTCGATTGCCGTGAACGTCACTGAAGATGCCGTAGCGCATTCGTCCCTCTCGTTGACTGGTGCCCCTCGGGCACGCATGGGACGGGCCCCACAACTCCTGTGAAACGTGCCGGAGGCGGCCCGGGTAAGGGAAACGCGACTAGAGAACGCGCGCCAAGGTCCAGACGTCGACCGACTCGGCGCCGGCGCCGTGCAAGATGCGGCTGCACTCGGCCGCGGTTGCGGCGGTGGTCATCACGTCGTCCACGAGGAGGATACGGCCACTCACGGGACGTGCCGCCGCGTAGAGCCCTGCGACGTTGACGGCGCGTTCGACCTCTGCGAGGCGCGACTGAACTCGGCCGCGATGCACGCGCCGCAAGACCTCATAGTCCACCGGTAGTCCAAGGCGCGTCGCCAGCGCGGATGCGAGAAGCGCCGCCTGGTTGTAGCCGCGGAGTAGCCGGCGCGACCAGTGGAGCGGCACGGGGATCACCGCGTTGACGTCGGCAGGCGGGAGGCTGGGGAGGGCTGCGATGAGGTCGGCGGCGACGCCGTCGTGCCCCCCGAACTTGAGGCGGTGAAGCGCGCGTTGTACGCCCCCGCCGAACTCGAACGCCCAGCTCGCGCGGCGGTAGGGCGGTGGCTCCACGACGCAGGCACCGCAGGTACCAGCGGCCTCGCGAGGAACACCGCATCGGTCGCACCCCTCGCCGCTGGTGGTGAGCTCCTGCGCACACCCGTCGCAGAAGCCCCGCCGGCCTACCAGCGCCTCGCAGGCGACGCATCGGTGCGGAAAGACGAGGTCGAGCACGTGCTGCACCGTACCGGCCAATCAGGCGCGATGGTAGGGCTCTCCGCGCACGATCGACGTCGCGCGGTAGAGCTGCTCGGCGACGATGACGAAGCAGAGCTGATGGGGCAGCGTGAGCCGCGACAGCGACCAGAGCTCGTGGGCCCGCGCCCGGTCTTCCGGATGGTGGCCGTCGGCGTCGCCGACGAGAAACGCGACTCCGGGCACCGACCGCTCCCAGACGCGGAGCCGCTCGGCCAGCTGCGTCGAGGTCCACTCGTCACCGCGCTCATCGAGGACCACGCGATGCCAGTCGCTCGGAGCGACGTCACTGAGCGGCCCGCGCTTCACGAGGCGGTGCTCCACCGGCACTCGCGAGCGAAGGAGCTTCCCGTAGTAATCGAACCGCTCGAGGAGAGACGGCTCGCGAAGGCGCGCCGTGGAGAGGACCAGCGCCTTCAGGGGCTGTAGGCCGGCTGTTCGTATACGGCGTCGCGGATCTCCGACTCCCACGGCGGGTCGTCTACGGGGACGCGGGGGGCGTCTTGGAACAGGCCGTCGAGATCGTAGTAATCCCGCACGGGCGCGTTGAACACGTGAACCACGACGTCCCCGAGATCGATCAGTATCCATTGGGAGAGGTCTTCGCCTTCGATCCCGAGGGTACGGACACCGTGGTCTTGCTTCAGTGTCCCGGCGACGTGATCCGCGATGGCTCGCACCTGCCGGTCGCTGCGGCCACTGAGCACGACGACGTAGTCCGTGTAGCCCGTTAGGGCCGCGACGTCGTAGACACGTGGCGTGAAGGCCTTCTTCTCGAAGGCGAGGTCGATGATGGCGTGGACGAGTGGCAGGGTGGATTCAGACGCGGACAATGTGTGGCGAGCCTCCCGGAGTTCGTGTTTCAGCAGCCGATGCGCAGGCGAAGATCGCCCGTCGGGGTCGATGCTCTCTCGGGGGCCGGAGTCCCCTGTTGGGGCCATGATACGGGCTCCGAAACGGAAGGAAAGCTCCGCGACGTGCCGGTTGCTCTCAGGCCCCGTGACCGGGTAGGGTCACCGCCGGCTCGGAGGTGAAGGCCATGAACTGGCGGCTCGGCGTAGTGGTGGTGATGTTGGCGGCGTCGGCGAGCGCGCAGCAGCACCCCACGCGGGTGTTCCTCAACGGAGTGGCCACCCCGGTCAACTTCAACGACGGCGACAGCTTCCGCATCCTCGCGGGGCCGCACTCCGGCGCTCAGTCGCGCCTTGGAGGCTACAACTCCCTCGAGAGCTTTGGGCCCGTCCACCAGTGGGGGACGTGGACGCGGAAGGAGCTGGCCCATTACTCGAAGCTGGCGACAACGAACGGGCGTCAGGGCGTCTGGCGGTGCACGTCCGATCTGACCAAGGACGGCTACGGGCGTCTCCTCTGGTGGTGTAAAGATCTCGCTATCGACCAGGTCCGCAAAGGCTTCGCCCATGCGATGACCGTGTCCGACGCGCCCGCCGACGCCGACGTGCTGGCCGCGCAGGCCGAAGCGATCGCGGCCAAGAGAGGGATGTGGGCGCACGGCGTGCCGGACTACGTGCTCACCTCCAACCACTCGGCGGCCGAGGGTTATCCCCAGCCGTACAACCGTATGGTGTCCACGAAGGACGGTTCCTCGCGTAAGTGGGAGCACCATCAGACCTACGAAGAGTGCAGCGCGACCTGCCAGCCCACGGACGACGGGGACCCGGAGAAGGTCCGTGCGTTCGCCCACGCGCTCAAGGTCGCTGACTCCGCGGGGGTCTACGCCCGGCTGGACGAGACCGCGCTCGAGGCGCTGATCACCGAGCTACTTTCGCAGGGTGCCATCACCTCGCACCTCCCGCCGGGCGTCGATCGAGCCACCTTCGAGAAGCCGCTGACGGAGGCGGTAGCCACCGGAGCGCTTACCAAGAGCGGCAAGGTGATGTCGTGCATGCTCTACGTCGACTTCACGCGCCGCTACGGCGCCTCGCGCGCCGCATGTCTCCGTTGATGACGCGCGGCCTCGGGGTGGCGCTCCTTGCGCTCGCCTGCAGCCGGGTCGATCCGCTGCTTCCCCCGCTCGGCTACGAGCAGAACGATCAGGCCTGCAACGACAGCCTCGACAACGACCGCGACGGGTTCATCGACTGCGAGGACCCCGACTGCATCTACAAGTCCACGCTGTGTGGCCAGGTAATCCCGCGCATCCCGTTCCGCGAAGCCGAGAACACGCCGAGCAAGTGCCACGACCTCATCGACAACGACGAGGACGGCAACGTCGACTGCGGAGACCGGGAGTGCCAGGCGATCGGTGAGGCCTGCTGTCTCCGCGAGTTCACCGACGAGTCCTGCTCGAACGGCATAGACGACGACTTCAACGGTTTCGCCGACTGCGCCGACTTCGGCTGCGCCCGCGGCCCGTTCGTCACCGTCTGCACGGAGTCCACGGCGGCCACGTGCACCGACGGCAAGGACAACGATCTCGACGGCACCGTCGACTGCGCCGAGGAGAGCTGCGTGGCTCAGCCAGACGCCTGCGTCGAGGCCACCTGCGGCGATCAGCTCGACAACGACGGAGACGGGCTCAGCGACTGCAAGGATCCGGACTGCGCCGTGCTCTCCCAGTGCACGGAGACCGCCTGCGATAACGGCGCGGACGACGACGGCGACGGCAAAGGCGATTGCGCCGACCCCGACTGTGCCGCCGTCCTCGCGACATGTCAGAAGCCGGAAGACACCGTGGAGCGCTGTCAGGACGGCGTAGACAACGACCAGAACGGCTTCACCGACTGCGGCGACTTCTCGTGCTCGCAGTCCGCGAACGGCGAGATCCTCGCGGTGTGCGCGGCGAAGGCCGAGAACACGATCGCTGCGTGCGGTAACGGTGTGGACGACGACGCCAACGGGTTCACCGACTGTGACGACTTCTCGTGTTCACGAGCGGACGACCAAGCGGTGAAGGACTTCTGCACGTCGCGGTCGGAGAGCACCCTCGAGCAATGCCAGAATGGCGTGGATGACGACGGCAACGGCTTCATCGACTGCGCGGACTTCTCCTGCTTACGCGCCGATGACGCGATCGTCGCTGCGTTCTGCGCCGAGAGGGCCGAGACCTCCCTGGAGAAGTGCAAGGACGGCGAGGACAACGACCAGAACGGCTTCACCGACTGCGCGGACTATTCGTGTTCGCAGGCGGAGCCAGACGGGTCGAACGCCGAGGCTGCCGACTACTGCGCCAAGATCCTCGAGGTCACCTACGACAAGTGCAGCGACGGGAAGGACAACGACGGCAACGGCTTCGCGGACTGCGAGGACTACTCGTGCGCCCAGGCGGACGACCCGTGTGTGCGCCTCGCCTGTCAGGAGTCGCTGGCCACGGTCGCGGAGTGCAAGGACGCGTCGGGCACGGTGGTGCAGAAGGCGGCCACCGCCGACGAGAAGTGCCAGGACGGCAAGGACAACGACGGCGACGGCTTCGTCGACTGCCAGGACTGGGATTGCAGCTACAACCCGGCGGTGACCGTGTGCGCCGGAAGCAAGGTGTGTGGTGAGTAACGCAATGAAGACGCTCTGGTTCGCTGCTCTCATCACGCTGGGCGCCCTGCCCGCCCAGGCTGACGCGCCGAAGGAGGCGGACTGCGCCAACAAGGCCGACGACGACGGAGACGGCCTGCCTGACTGCGCTGACGCCGACTGCGTCGAGGCGCCGACCTGCAAGCCCGACGGCAACCCCGAGGGTACCGACGCGCGGTGTTCGGACTACATCGACAACGACAACAACGGCTACATCGACTGTGACGACTCCGGCTGCAGCCGTGAGGGCGTCGGCGTGTGCAAGGGCACCTGGAAGGGTCCGCTCGACGGGACCGGCGCGGGCGATGGCGCGGCCGAAGTCACCGGCGAGGACCTGCCCGAGCTCGGCGAGGGCCAGAGCGTGGAGGACCTCATCGGGAAGGGGAGCGACGCGGACGGCGAGCGCAACGAGTACCTCTGCGCGGATGGCGTCGACAACGACAACGACGGCCGCACGGACTGCGCCGACTTCGGCTGCCGCTTCGACCCTGAGATCAAGGTCTGCCAAGGCAACCCGGGGATGCGGTTCTCCGTGGTGGCCAACGTCGCGGCGAGCTACGACTTCGAGCTGGAGCAGCCAGACGTCAACTTCACGAAGCTGCAGCTGCGCACCTTCGGCCCGATGCCGCTGATTCAAGACTCGTTCTATTACATCTCGTTGCGCGCGGAGCGGACGCCGCGGCTCACCTTCGCCATGTTTCAGGTCCCCATCGTGAAGGGCCACTTCGTGAACATCAACAGCGGCGGTGGCGGGCTCTCGAACGCACTCGCGCTGTCGTCCTCGAAGCACCTGCTCATCGACCCGGCGTTCTATCTCACCAGCGCGTTCGACCCGGGCAACAGCGCTTCCGCCGAGTTCACGGGGCCGATCGACCAACGCGGCATCGTGAGCTACCGCGCCTACGTCGCCGGCGGCTCGGGCTTCAGCACGGGCAACGTCGGGGGGCGGTACTTCGGCTTCGACGGTCAGAACTTCTCGTGGGGCGGCGGGGCCTCGTTCACGTTCAACATCATCGGCCGGCACAGCCGTTGGGACTCCGAGTTCCTCTACACGTCCGCGCCCATGGCGCTCGCTCTCGCGGCCGGCGCCAAGTACGACGAACGCGAGCAGGAGCGGTACGTCGCCGAGAACGTGAAGACGGTCTTCCGCTGGGGCCGTTTCGCGCTGTCTGCCGAGGCGTTCTTCAAGCAAGAGTTCGACTTCAACGCGAGCGCTCTCGCCTACAACGTGCAGCTGGGCGTACTGCTCGTAGAGAAGTACCTCCTGCTCGGCGCCGACTTCGGCGAGTTCCTTGCTGGCGACTTCGATATCCCGCGCGACCAGATGGGCATCGAGCTGCGCCGGCAGCTGGACGAGCTCCAGGCGCGCGCGGCGCTTCACACCTACTTCCTCCGGAACGTAGGCGTGGCGTCGCTGGTGTGGACCTATCGGTCGGTGGACGACCCGGAGAGCCCGGACCCGGCCATCGAGCACGGCGTCCGTTTGGAGCTCCAGTACCGCTTCTAGCGTGCCGTCCGCTACGCGCGGACCTGGCCTTCGCCGTAGATGACCCACTTCTGGGTCGTGAGCTCCCGCAACCCCATCGGTCCATAGGCGTGCAGCTTCGACGTGGAGATCCCGATCTCGGCGCCCAGGCCGAGCTCGCCCCCGTCGTTGAAGCGCGTGGACGCGTTTACCGCCACGCAGCTCGAGCCGACCTCTCGGACGAACGCGTTGGCCCGAGCGTAGTCACGCGTGACGATCGCCTCCGTGTGGTTGGAGCCGTACCGACGGATGTGGTCCAGCGCGGCCTCGAAGCTGGGGACCACGCGGATCGCGAGGATGAGGTCGAGGTACTCCGTGTGCCAGTCGTCTTCGGTGGCAGGCACGACCTTGATGTGCTCGGCCGTTCGTTCGCACCCGCGGAGCTCTACTCCCTGCAGCGCGCGGGCGAGGCGCGGCAGCAGCGCGGCGGCCTCTTGTTCGTGCACCAGGAGTGTCTCTAAAGCGTTGCAGACGCCGGGGCGCTGGGTCTTGCCGTTGACCACGATGTTCTCGGCCATGTCGAGGTCGGCGCCGGCGTCCACGTAGCAGTGGCAGTTGCCCTTGAAGTGCTGGACCACGGGGATGCGGCTGTTCTCAGTGACGTACCGTATGAGCCCCTCGCCGCCCCGGGGGATCACGAGGTCTACCGTCTGGGTCTGCCGCAGCAGCTCGTCGACGTCTTCGCGACGCTCGAGGTGACCGACCAGGCCCACCGGGAGCCCCTCGGCCCGGAGCGCGGCGTGGACCGCGCCGACCAGCGCGGCGTTCGTGTGCGCTGCCTCTTTTCCGCCCTTCAGGATCACCGCGTTGCCCGACTTGAGGCAGAGCGCTGCGGCGTCCACCACGATGTTGGGCCGCGACTCGAAGATCATGGCCACCACACCCAGCGGGATCCGCATACGACCGATGCGGAGCCCGTTCGGCCGCAGCACCTGGTTCTCCACTTCGCCGATCGGGTCCGGTAGCGCCGCGATCTCCCGGAGCCCCCTGCCGAGCGCCTCGAGTCGCGCTGCGGTGAGCGTGAGCCGGTCCCGAGTGGCGGCGCTCGAGGCCGAGGCGGCGGCGACATCGAGGCTGTTGGCCTCGATGATCGCGGGGGTGAGCTCGCTGAGGGTGTTTGCCAGTCGGTGCAGCCACGCGTTCTTCCTCGCTGCCGTGAGCGTCGCGAGCGTGGGTTGGGCGAGCCGGGCGGCGGAGCAGGTTTCGGCGGTGGACATGGTCGCGTAGCGTAGTGGGCTTCTGGCGCAGATCAACGGTTCTGACGTACCGTGTCGCCGCTGTGCTTGGACGATCCGCCTTGTTGATAACTTGCCTCGCGTTCACCGCCTTGGCGGAAGCACCGTTTCACCGGTCGGTCTGGCACCCGGAGCTCACCGAGGTCCGCCTGTCGGAGCTCGAGCTTCGGCTATCGACGGGCGTACTCGAGGTGCTGACCCAGTGCGAGCCAGTCGTGGACTCTCCCCTGGTGGAGGCCGCTCGCGTGTACGCACGGCACGACGGCAACGCCGGCGACGCGCTCATGGCCGCGGGCGTCAGCGACACGTACGTGGTGCCGCTGCGCTTCAGCGTGCGCGGGGCTGACGCGCTCGGCCCCGTTCGAGACCTTCTCAAGCAGGCGATCGACCGGGAGCGGCCGACCCACTTCGGCGTGGGGTTGGCCACCGTCGGTCGGGTCACGACGGCTGCGGTGCTCTTCGTTCGGCGCGGAGCCGACCTCGCGCGGTTCCCCAAGACTATAGGGTCGGGAGAGCGGTTTCTGCTCAACGGGCGCCTGCGCGACGGGCTGTCCCAGCCGCGCGTGCTGGTCGCGACGCCGCGGGGAGAGGTCTACGAGCTCGAGCCGCGCCTCAGGAATCAGACGTTCTGGATCACCTTGGGCTTCGACGACGGCGCAGGCCGATACAACGTCGAGGTGCAGGCGCAGGACCGCTTCGGCACGCAGGTGCTGAATCTCCTCGACGTCACCGTGGGGAAAAACGCTGCCGTCCCCACCGTGAGGCTGCGCCCGCCAGAGGTCGCCGTCTCCGACCGCGAGGAGGCAGAGCGGCGCTCCCTGGCGTTGGTCAACGCCACGCGCGAGTCCTACGGGCTCCCGATCGTGAAGCTCTCAGCCGAGCTGTCGAAGGAGGCGCGGGTGCATGCCACGGACATGTCCACGGGAGGCTTCTTCGGCCACCGCTCACCCACACGGGGCGGGCTCACCGACCGCCTGCGACGCGTCCCTCACGCTCTGGCGTTGGAGAACATCGCGCTCGGACCGTCACCGGAGGCCGTACACGCCGACCTCGTGCGCAGCCCGAGCCACCTCCGGAATCTCCTCGACCCAGACGTGACTCACGTGGGCGTTGGCGTCCACGAAGACCGCAGCGGCCCGGAGCCGGTCTACATGGTCACTCAGGTGTTCGTGCGCTTCCGCGCCTTCAAGCGATAAGCCAGGTTCACAGCGGCGTGCGCTCGCTGGCGGGTCGCCCTCCGCTCAGCGCTCGCGCCTCGCCAGCCACGCGAAGAGCAGCGGCACGACCAGGTAGGGCCCGTTCGTCATCACGTACTGAACAGGTGCCGGCGAAGGCAGGGACCCGAAGAGACCCACGGCGATCCAGAGCGCGGTGCTGTAGGCGTAAGCCCCCGCAAAGACCAACACCAGGGGCCGAAGTCGCGTGATCCCCTTCCAGAGGGCAACGGCCGTCACGATCTTCAGCGGTCCGAAGACGAAGGTGCTGAAGAGCAGCATGACGAGCGCCCAGTCAGGGCGAGCGAGGAAGACGGGGTCGACGGTGCGCCCGTAGTTGGCGATGGCCGCGTCGAAGGCCGTGCCGCGTGCCTCGAAGTCGACCCCGCAAGCCGCCTGGGAGTCGACCACGAAGCTCGTGACGGCGAAGAGGAGCCAGATGCCGGCGAACATCCGGTCGCGGCGTTGGGTCCCTGTGAACGTGGCCATGTGAGCTCCTGCTGAGGGTCTGGGGCTGAGGGTTCACCACGCAAACCGCCGCCCGGTGGCGCGGGCGGCGACGAGCGCGGCGGTATAGGCGGGCCCGGCAAGGCCGGGGAGCGGGTCGTCTTTGGCCCAGAGCGCGTCGATGTCGGCCCGTGGGGCGAGCGGATCGCGAGCTCCGTATCGCCAGGTCCGCCCGGAGGGAACAGGGGACGGCCGCGGCCGCGGGGCGCCGCGTCGCTCCTGGAAGGCGTCGACGATGAGCTCCTCGGCCACGGCGCTCCAGAGCACCGGGCGGGCGTTGACCTCGATGAGCCATAGGCGATCGGCGCGTTTCCATTCGATGGCCACGGTGCCCCGGATAGCCAGCGCCGTACAGAGGGCCAGGGAGGCCTCGTGGACCTCGAGATCGCGAATGGTCTCGAGCCACGACGCGCTCCCGAACTTCGGGACCTCGCGGCGCTTCCGGGCCGTGACCGTTGGACCCACGGAGCCGTCGGAGCCGAGGTGGGCGGCCCAGACGATCACCTGCTCGATGGAGCCCGGGACCCACGTCTGGACCAGTACGTCGCGCCAGCTGGGATCGACGGCCTGGACCAGGCGCGCCTTCTCGGCGAACGGCCTGGTCCGCGCGGCACCGGCGAGCGCCGGCTTGGCCAGCCACGGTGGGGGGCCGGCCGGAGGCGCGTCCACAGCGAAGGGCGGAACGTCGAATCCGGCGTCGAGCGCGCGGCGATACAGCGTGCGTTTGTCGAGCCAGCTCGGCGCCGGGAGCAGGACCACATGAGCGGCGAGCTCCGCCCGGTCGCATACGACGAGCTCAGGATCGCCGCAGGCGAACAGTACGGGCCTCTCGCTCTCGTGAGGCGTGCGTCCGCCGAGCCAGACCATCGCGGCCTCGATGGAGCTGACCCGCGAGTTCACATAACGCGACAGGCGCCCAATCTCCCAGGCCCGCGGATCCACACCGAGGACGCTGTAACCCCGACGCCCCAGCGCGCGGGCCACGGCGAGCCCGGTGGCCCCGAGCCCGACCACCCAAGCGTGAGGCGGACGCCGGTTCACGAGCCCCGCAGAGCCGCCATGGTCGCGCCGCGGGTTGTGACGCAAGGCCGGGCACCGTCCCGAGAGCGCACCGGAGCTAGGACGGCAGCCGAGCCAAGGCGGCTTGCGCCGTGGCGCGCTCAGCCTCGAGCTGGCCGAGCTTCTCTCGTTCCTTGACCACGACCTCCGCGGGCGCGCGCTCGACGAAGCTGGCGTTGGCGAGCTTGCCGCCGATCCGCTGGATCTCCTGGTCGAGCTTCAGGATGACCTTCTCGAGGCGCCGCTTCTCTTCACCGAAGTCGACGAGACCCTCCAGCGGCACGACCACCTCCACCGACCCGGCCCTGGCGACGGCCGAACCCTCGGGCGGGGCGAGCCCCACGCGGATCTCGAGCGTCGCGGCACCGCCGAGGCGTTGAATGAGACCGCGCTCGGCCTCGAACACGGCCGGGTCGGTGCCCGGGTCGACGCTGAGCAGCACGCCGATGGGCTGGCGCGGGGCGAGGCTGTTCTCGCCGCGGATGGTGCGGATTCCGTCGATCACGGCGATCACCGCGCTCATCTCGTCCGACTCCTTGCCGTACCGGGGCACCCCGGTCAGCGCGAACGGCGCGCTCATGAGCGACATGCCGTCTCCCCGGAGCCTCGGCAGACGCTGCCAGATCTCCTCGGTGAGGTGAGGCATGAACGGGTGGAGAAGACGCAGCGCCCCATCGAGCGTCCGGCGCAGCGTGTGCTGCGTTGTGTGCCGGGTGGGGGAGTCGAGACCGACCTTCGCCAGCTCGATGTACCAGTCGCAGAGGTCATTCCAGAAGAAGTGATAGACCGTGGACGCCGCAGCGCCGAAGTCGAAGGCCTCGAGCTCGCCGTTGACCTTCTCGGTGGTGTCGACCAGCCGAGTGAGGATCCAGCGATCCGCCCTGCTGAGCGACGAGGCGTCGAGCGGCCTTTCGGCGTCGTAGTCCTCGAGGTTCATCAGGGCGAAACGCGAGGCGTTCCAGATCTTGTTGGCGAAGTTGCGATAACCACCCACGCGGTCGACGGAGAGCTTGATGCTTCGCCCTGCCACGGTGAGCGCCGCCAGCGTGAACCTCAGCGCGTCGGCGCCATGGGTCTCGACGATGTCGAGGGGGTCGATGACGTTGCCCTTC
>SXGT01825548.1_pt1 | contig 42167 bp, 45 predicted proteins | sample 3176221 | NCBI WGS metagenome assembly SXGT01 (sample SAMN11356862, study PRJNA531348) | freshwater metagenome | isolation source: freshwater sample F1-120 | place: China: Fuxian Lake, Yuxi | collected 2017-12-25
TCGAGGGGCCGGAGCTCGAACCGGACAGTTGCCCGGCGTCTGCCGAGGGCGAGGCGTGTATCGAGGGGCCGGTCGCGCTCTACGGCTACGAGCCCTGATCGACGGCCCGCTGCAGCTCGTTCCCTGCAGCCTCCAGCCTAGAGCCTACACCCTCCGCAGAAACCCCTCCGGATCCCTCGCCACCTTGGCCCACACCCACGCCGGCATCACCCCGGCGCGCAGCAACACCTCGTCGGCCGGCAAGCCGAGCAGGCGCGCGGCGCGGGCGAGCGCGTCGTCGCTGAGCCGCTTGTCGCCCGACTCCACGCGACTGAGATGCGCGGCCGACACGGCGAGTTCGTCGGCCAGACCTTGCTGGCTGTAGCCCCGGAGCACCCGCTGCTCGCGGAGCCAGGGCCCGAAGGACTGCGCCTCGGCCGGGGGAGGGTGTCCCGGGTTGGCCGGGGAGGGGACGGCCGCCGCGCTGGCCGACCACTCGATCTGCGCGAAGGCCGAGTGGTTGTGGATGGACTCCTGGTTCTCCGCCGACACTCGCAACCAGGTGACGCCGGGCAGGGCCCGCAGCGCGATCACCGAGTCGCGCACGAGGTCTTCCACGAACTTGGGGTTGTCGTAGGCCAGCTCGGTGACGTATTTCTCGTCCTCGCGTTTGAGGAGCGCGAACAAGGGCGCCGAGCCGCAGGCCTCCACGGCGGCGACAATCTCCTCGATCCACACGAACTCGGTGCTCCGGAGCTCCACGTCGACCAGGCTGCGCTGGTTGTGGGCCCCGCGATCGCTGATCGCCTTGGAGCACGGACACAGGCTCTTCACCGGCACGCGGACGCAGAGCACGAAGTCGAGCTCGGTGCCCCGCATCGAGGCATCGAAACGACAGGTGTACTCCATCAAGGACTCGACCCCGCTCACCGGCGCGCGCTTGCTGATGAAGTAGGAAAACTCGGCGAGCAGGTGGGCGTCGCGGGCCTCCAGTCGCGACTGGATGTCGGCGAGGATGGAGGGCATGTTGCGGATGGTCATCTCGCCGCGCCGCGCGTTGAGCACTTCCACGAAGCGGCTCATGTGCGTGCCCTTGAACTCGTGGGGCAGGCTCACCGACAAGTTCATGCGCGCTACCGTGTGCTGCACCTGGTTCGTACGGTCGAGCACGCGGATGGGGTACACGAGGTCCTTGATGCCCACCTTGTCGATGGCCAGGGCGCGCTCGTCGCGCTCGCTTGCGTGATCGGGCAGGCGCTTGGCCTTCGAGGGACGGGGTTTGGGTTCGCGAGCTGCGGTCATGGAATGCCCAGGAGCTTGTGGGTTTGGAGTGACAGTCGCCAGCGCGGGCGCGCGTGGCAGTAGGCGACCGCGAGGCGAGTGTTGGCCTCGCGCTCGGCGCCGTCCATCGGCTGGAGAAAGTGGTGTTGGAACTCCAGCGATTCGAACGCGTCCGGTTCCAACTCCGGTTGAGGAAAGACGAGCTTCAACTCGTCTCCACGTCGAACGAGCAGATCCGAGCGGGGCTTCGGGCTCACGCATACCCAGTCGATGCCGCGGGGTAGCGGGCGAGTGCCGTTGGTCTCGATGCCCACCTCGAGGCCGAGCGCGTGACACTCGTCAACCAGCGCCACGTCGAGCTGCAGCGCCGGCTCGCCACCGGTGAAGACGACATACGGGCGACCGGCGTCGCCGGGCCAGTGCGCGCGCACGTGCTGCGCGAGGGCCGCCGCGCTCGGGAAGCGTCCCCCGCCGGGGCCGTCCTGGCCGCGGAAGTCGGTATCGCAGAAACGGCAGGCGGCGCTCTCGCGGTCCTGCTCCAGGCCCGACCACAGGTTGCACCCGGAGAAACGGCAGAAGACCGCCGCGCGCCCCGCCTGGGCGCCCTCGCCTTGCAGCGTGTAGTAGGTTTCCTTGACGGCGTAGGCCATGGCAGCGCGGAGCTACCATGGCCTGTCCCAAGTGGCAAGTCGAGCTTGTCTAGTTGGACACGGGGCCGCCTACATCGTGCAGGAGTGGCCGCTGCTTCCGTGCCCGTGGTCGTACTCGTGATCGTGCTCGTCGTCATCGGGACGATGCTGCCCGCTCGTGTAGGTCGGGCGGTCGTCCCAGCCGAACTCCACCGTGCTCTTGCGGTACGGGTCGACCGTGATCGTGGCGCGCTCGACGAGGCTGCCGTCCAGCTCGCGCACCTCGAGGGTCAAGGGCCCCACCGAGAGGCTCAGCGTGTGGTCTTGCTCCGCGTTGAGCATCGCGACGATGCGGCCGTCGGCGTACACGCGCACGCCCTCGTGGTGCTCGTTCTCCAGCTGCACCAGTCCCTCGCGGGGCGGGTCGATGGTCCAGCTCCCGCCGCGCCAGGGGTCGACGCGGATCTGCTCCTCGTCCACGCGCTCGCCGCCGGGGCGACGGGCCACGAGGTGGAAGGCGCCGACGGCGACATCCTCGTACACCACGCGCCCGCGGGACTCGACGGTGCGGGTGAGCCCGCGGTCGCAGGTGAGGGTGACGGAGAAGGGGAGCGGGTTGTAGACGACGAGATCGGCACGGGACGGCGCGAAGCCGGTGATGGTCTCCTCTTCGAAGGGGCGCAAGTACACGTGCTCGTGCTCCACGACGCGGCCGTTGGCCACGAGATCCAGCGAGGTGGAGCCGAGGGGGAGGGCCACGATGCGCGACTGGCTCGGCGCCAGCTCGGCCACCTCGCGCCCGCTGGCCACGAGCTCGGCCGGCACGCCCGTGTTGTTCACCACCTTCACCAGCGCCGTGCTGGGCGGACGGAGCTCTACGTCGGCAGTCCGGCCACCGTACACCTTCACCGTCTTGTTGCTGAGCAAGCGCGACTCGCCGAAGGCCTTGTAGGTGGCGCTGACTACCACGTAGCCGCTGTCGGCCCGGAAGCGGACGGTTTCCCAGGGGGCGAGCACGCGAGCGTCGTTGCCGTCCACGCGCACGGTGAGCGCCTCGCTCGTCTCGTTCTCGACGCGGACATAGCCGTCGTAGCGGTGACTTCGGGTGCTGCCGTGTGCGTTGGCGACCGCAGGCGCCAGGAGGCAGAGTAGGGCTACAGATCGCGAGATACCAGCGTACATGTTGTCTCCTCGGCGACTTCTGGGTGTCGCACGATGGATGGACGCGGGCCCGCCGTCGCCCATTCGCGATCGAAGAAAGATGACGAGTTTCACGTACGGCCGTTGACCCGTCAATCGGCGTGGCTAGGCTGCGCGCGGTGCTGCCATGTTGAACGTGCTGCTACTCAACGCTGACTACACGCCGATGCGCGTCATCCGCTGGGAACGCGCCGTGGAGCTTGTCTTGGACCAGAAGCTGGTCCAGGTGGCGGCGTACCCGGGTCGTTTCGTGCGTTCCATGTCACTCGCCTTGCCCTGGCCGAGTGTCGTGGCGCTGCGGAAGTACAGCCACGGTCGCGGCAAGGTGCGTTTCTCCTCGCGCAACGTGCAGGCGCGCGATGCCTACACCTGCGGGTACTGCGGCGTGCGCCCGCGGCAGCACGATGGGCGGCCCGACCGCGTGTCACTCACGCTCGACCACGTGATCCCCCGCGCTCACGCGCGGGAAGGCAAGGTTTACCTGCCCTGGTCGCGCAAGTGGGTGAACGTGTCGTGCTGGGAGAACTCGGCCACCGCCTGCCGGAGCTGCAACTCTCGCAAGGCCGACCGTACCCCCGTGCAAGCGAACATGACGCTGCGCATCTACCCGCGCGTGCCTACCCAGGCCGACGCGTTGCGGATGGCGATGTCACGCCTCGCGGTCGTGCCCGAGGAGTGGTTGCCCTGGCTCCCGCCCGACGTGCTCGAGGCGGAGGAGGTACGCGTGCCCACGCGGGTGCTGGGCGCGGGGTAACGCCGCCGTGCACGACGCGGCGCTCCTGGGCACGGCGGGCTAGAAGCGGCCCGCCGTGTCTCGTCCCCGCATCCGTTTCCTCGCCACCGGCGGCACCCTCGGGATGTTGCCGGGGAGCCCTGGGCCCCTCGCGCCGTCCGACGTGGCCGCCAACGTGCTTGCATACGTGCAGGGCATCGAGCGCGAGCTCGACGTGTCGGTGGAGTCCCTGTGGAACCTCGACAGCTCCGACATTGGGCCCACCCACTGGGACGCCCTGGCCGAGGCGGTGGCGGCGCGCCTCGGCGAGGTGGAGGGCGTGGTCGTCTTGCACGGTACTGACACCATGGCGTGGACGGCGGCGGCCCTTTCGCTCGCCCTGCGGGGTCTCGCCAAGCCCGTTGTCTTCACCGGCGCGCAGCGTCCCATCGCCAGCGTGCGCACCGACGCGCCCGAGAACGTGGTCAACGCCGCGCTCTGTGCCGCGATGGACATCCCCGAGGTGTCACTCTACTTCGGGCGCTACCTTTTCCGGGGTAACCGAAGCACCAAGACCTCGATCCAGAGCTACGAGGCCTTCGAGTCGCCGGACTGTCCGCCGCTCGTCGAGATGGGCGTGGAGGTGCGTCCGATCAAGACGCCCCTTCGCCAGGTCGGCCCGCTCCGGCTCGAGCTCGGCTTCGACCCGCGTGTGGCCATCGTGCCCGTGGTGCCCGGCGCAGGTCCAGCCCTGCTGGAAGCGGCGGTGGAGCGGGGCATGCGGGGCGTGGTCGTGCAGGGTTTCGGGGCGGGAAACGTGCCCCAGGACCTCTGGCCGGGCGCGCTCGCGGAGGCCGTCCGCGCTGGCGTGGCGGTGGTGGTGCACTCCCATTGTCACCGGGGCAAGGTCGATCTCCAGGCCTACGTGGGCGGCCGAGCGGCGCTTGCCGCGGGCGTCATGGCCAGCGGCACCATGACGATCGAGTGCGCCACGGTGAAGCTCATGCACGGGCTGGCTCGCCACGGCGGTGAAGACCTCCGCGCCTACTACAATCGAGACGTCGCGGGCGAGGGCGCGTGAGGGCGCCGTCGCTCGACCCTGACAGTCGGCGCGCCTCGCTGGTGCGCGCCGCGCGCGAAGTTTTCGCCGAGAAGGGCTACCACCCCGCCAGCGTGGGCGACATCATCGAGGCAGCGGGCGTGGCCCGGGGCACGTTCTACAACCACTTCGAGAGCAAGCGGGAGATCTTCGCGGCGGTGCTGGCGGAGCTGATGCTCGAGGTCGGCGGCGTGGTGCAGCCCATCGACGTGCGGCAAGACATCCACGAGCAGGTGCGCGCCAACCTCCATCGCCTCGCGGCGGCGATGGCGTCGCAAGGGGCGGCGGTGCGAATCCTGTTCACCGAGGCCGAGGGCATCGACAAGGACGGGGAGATCGCCCTTGCCGCGTTCTACGCGCACGTCCTGGCGCGGGTCGAGAAAGCGCTGTCCGATGGGCAGCGCCTTGGCGTGGTTCGCCCGGGGGAAGTGCGCCAGTCGGCGCGTTGTCTGCTGGGTATGCTCAAGGAGCCGGTGATGCTGGCGCGGCTGGCACGTGAGCCGCTCGACGCGCCGGCCATGGCCGAGGCGATCTACGGCTTGTTGCGGGGTGGGGTGCTGAGCGTGTAGACAGCGCGCGTGCTGCGCTCCTCGCCCTTCTTGTTCCTCGCCGCCTGCGCCAACGAGAACGATCTTGGGCGGGTGAACGCGGGGCCGCTGGTGGAGATCACCTCGCCTTCGGCGAGCGACGTGCTGCGCGAGGGCGACACGGTGGTGGCGAGCGCAGTGGGCAGCGACGACATCGACGCCATCCTCGCGGTGGAGTGGACGCTCGACGGGGAGTGGGTAGACGGCGAGGTGGTGGCCGAGGGCGAAGGCAGCGACGACGGGCGCGTAACGAGCGGCTACGTCGCGACACTTGGGCAACTGGCCCGGGGCGAGTATGCGCTCGCCATCAAGGTGGTCGACGCCGACGGAGAGGTGGCAACCGACTCGCTCGCGTTCACGGTGCTCGGCCCGCTCGGCGCGCCTACCGTGGAGATCACCCAGCCCGCAGCGGGCAGCGCCTTCGTCGAGGGCGAGCAAGTCGCCTTCACCGGCGAGGCGAGCGACTCGTCGACCGACGCCGGCGACCTGGTGTTTGACTGGACGTCGAGCCTCGACGGCGAGATCCCGGGCGCGGTGTCGGGCGATGGTGCCTCGATGGTGCTGAGCAGCCTGCTGAGCGTGGGTACGCACGTCGTGACCTTGTCCGCCACCGACCAGGACGGCGAGGTGGGTACCGATGAGGTGACGGTGGTGATCGAGCCAGCTGCGCCGCCCGAGCCCGAGGCGGGCGACCTCATCTTCACCGAGATGATGGTGAATCCCGACGCCGTGGCCGACGAGGATGGCGAGTGGGTGGAGCTCTACAACACCGCCGGTTACGCGATCGACCTCGCCGGCTACTCCTTCCACGACGATGGTAGCGACGACTGGGAGTTCGAGGACAGCATCGTGGTGGAACCCGGGGGCTACGTGGTGCTGTGCGCCAACGCCGACCCCGAGGTGAACGGTGGCGTGACGTGCGACGGCTGGTTCTATCGGAATCCGATGGGCGAGAAGCCGCCCACGGGCTCCGGGGGCGGCGTGGCCATCGCCAACAACGACGACGAGCTCTCGCTCACCAGCCCCACCGGGGTGGATATTGATCGCTTCGACTACAACGACACCGACAGCGATCCCATCGAGGCCGGCATGTCCTTCGGGCTGAGCCCCGACCACCTCGACGGCCTCGAGAACGACGACGTGGACAACTGGTGCGTGCAGACAACGGTGCTGCCCGGGGTCACCGAGCCGGGGACGCCGGGAGAGGCGAACGATCCCTGTTGATGACCCGTTGCTCCCGCGTGGGGTGGCGTGTACCATTACCAGATGGACAGTGAAATTACCATCGACGCTGCCGGTCGCCTCGTCCTGCCGGTTGACATCCGTCGTAAGCTGGGGCTGGTCGGTGGGTCCACACTTCGCGTGCGGCTCGACGGCGAGCGCGTGGTGATGGAGCCCGTCGAGGAGGTCGCCGCCGTGCAGCGCGTGGGCAGCCTGCTCGTCGCCACGGGTAGCCTGCAGGGTGAGCTCGTCGACCATCGCGCGCTCCGGGACGCTCGCTCGCGACGGATCGCGGGGCTGGAGTGAGGCGGGTCGCGCTGGATACCTCGGTGCTCGTGGCTGCACTTTGGGCTGGGCACCCGCGCCACGGCGCTGCCCGAGGAGTCGTGGAGTCGTGCCACTCGGGCGGCTTCGCCGGTATCGCGAGCGCGCATGCGCTCGGCGAGTGCTGGGCTACGCTCACGGCGCTGCCGTTGTCGGCTCGCATTCGGCCCATCGAGGCGCGAGAGATGGTCCTGGTGGCCTCTCGTCCGCTAGCCATCGTCGACCTCACGCGTGCCCTCGAAGAGGCCGCCATGGAGCGTTGCGCCCGCCTCGGGCTCCGCTCGGGCTCGGTCTACGACGCCCTGCACCTGTGCGCGGCCGAGGGTGCTGACGCCGAGGCGATCATCACCCTCAACGAGGCAGACCTCCTCCGGCTGAAACCGACCATCGGCGTCGAGCTCCCCATCTGAGCCACGCGGGAACCTCGGCCCAACCATACTGTCCCCAACGTGGTGCTCCTCCTCTTGGCCTGCGCGGCGCTCCAGGACCCGGTGGTGCTCGACCCCGGCGACACGCTCGTGCGCTGGTACGACGTCGAGGGCAGCACCGTCGCCGGGCTGCGCGAGTCCTTGCGAGCGACCTCGCCGCGAAACCCTGATGGAGAGCACGTCAACGCGCAGACGGAGTGGTCGATCACCTGGCGCTGGGACGGCGACGGCGAGCCCTGCCGGGTGACGCGGGCGGTGGTGGACACCTCCATCGTGGTGTGGATGCCCCGGTGGACCCCCGGTCGCGACACCGACCCGGGCGTCGTGGACCGTTGGCGCACTTACCTGGCGGCCTTGTTCGACCACGAGCAGGGCCACGTGGATCGGGTTCGCGACGGCGCGGCCACACTCCCGCATGCCCTCCGCGGGGCGGCCTGTGACGAGATCGACGCGGTGGGCAACGAGGCCCTCGGCGCGATCCGTTTTTTCAACGGCGAGTACGACGCGGTCACCGGCCACGGCGTCACGCAGGGTGCCCGCTTCTGGACCGACGCACAATGGGGCGCAGCGCTCGACGACACCGCGCCCTACGCGCCCTGAACCGAGTTAGGCGCGCGGGCTTCCCGCCATGTATACCTTCGACCCTGATCGTCTCGCCAAGCTCGAGGCCCTGCGCGCCGACGGCGTGAATCCCTACCCCACCGGTGAGCACCCCACGCTCAGCGCGATGCACGCGCAGCGCCTCGCGCAGGGCCGGGACGACCTCGCCGAGCTCGGCCAGGACTTCGTCTTCGCCGGTCGCCTCATGTTCAAGAACGACATGGGCAAGGCGGGCTTCGCGCGCGTGCTCGACCGCACGGGTTTGCTCCAGGTGTACGTCAAGAAGGACACCGTCGGCGAAACCGCCTTTGCCGCGTGGAAGAAGCTCGACCTCGGCGACATTGTCACCGTGAAGGGCGGCCTGATGCGCACCCGAACCGGGGAGCTCAGCCTCGCCGCCACGAGCATCCAGCTCAGCGCGAAGTGCATCCGGTCGATGCCGGACAAGTTCCATGGGATGGACGACCCGGAGCTGAAGCAGCGACAGCGCTACGTCGACCTCTTCGTCAACGAGGAAACGCGGCGCAACTTCGTCCGTCGCTCGGGCATCATCCGCTACATCCGGGACTTCTTCGAGGAACGCAACTTCCTCGAGGTGGAAACGCCGATGATGCAGCCCATTCCGGGCGGAGCGACGGCCCGGCCCTTCGTGACTCACCACAACGCCCTCGACATGGAGCTCTTCCTGCGGGTGGCGCCGGAGCTCTTCCTCAAGCGGCTGGTCGTGGGCGGTCTCGAGCGGGTTTTCGAGATCAACCGGAACTTCCGCAACGAGGGGATCGACAGCACGCACAACCCCGAGTTCACGATGCTCGAGTTCTACTGGGCCTACGCCCGCTGGACCGACCTAGTCGATCTCACCGAGGAGTTGTTTGCGGGGCTGGTAAACGATGTCTGCGGCAAGCAGCTCATCACGTACCAGGGTCGAGAAATCGACTTCGCGGCCCCCTTCCGTCGGGCCCGCTACGACGAGCTGGTGGCTGGAGCGCTCGGGCTGCCGGTCGCGCAGGCTTACGACATTGATCGCCTGCGTTTCGCCTTCGTGTCGCGACACCCCAACGCGGACATCCCGGCGCTCCCGAAGACAATCGGGCGCTTCTGGGAGCACGTCTTCGACATCGACGTGGAGAAAACCCTCGTCAATCCGACATTCGTGACGCACTTCCCCGTGGAGATCAGCCCGCTTGCTCGCCGCAACGACCAGGACGCCGAGATCGCCGACCGCTTCGAGCTCTTCATCGCCGGCCGCGAGATCGCCAACGGCTTCAACGAGCTGAACGACCCGGTCGACCAGGCCGAGCGCTTCGAGGCGCAGGCCCGCGCACACCTGTCGGGCGACCACGAGGCGATGCACTTCGACGGCGACTACATCGACGCCTTGTCCTACGGCATGCCGCCCACGGCGGGCGAGGGCATTGGGATCGACCGGCTGGTGATGCTGTTGACCGACTCGCCGAGCATCCGCGACGTCATCCTCTTCCCGACACTTCGTAAGCGCGCTTAGTGGATTTCGAGCTCCTCATCGCGCTCTCGCACCTTCGCTCGCGCAGGCAAGACGCGGGCATCTCGCTCATCGCGGTCTTGTCGGTGGCGGGGGTGACCGTGGGCGTGGCGGTGCTGATCATGGTGCTGTCGGTGATGCAGGGCTTCGAGATCGACCTGCGCAAGAAGATCCTCGGCAACCAGGCCCACCTGATTGTGTTGGCCTACGGGGGGCCTATCGAGGAGCCCGACGCGGTGGTGGCGAAGATCGAGACGGTCGACGGTGTCGTCTCGGCCTCGCCGTTTACCTACACCGAGGTGATGCTCAAGAGCACCTTCGGCGTGAGTGGCGCCATCCTCAAGGGGGTGGACCCGGCACGCGCTGCGGGCGTCACCGACATCGTGAAGGACATCGTGGTGGGGCCCCAGGGCGAGCCCGAGGACGAGGCCGCGCGGCTCGCCATCCTCGCCAACCTTCATTCGCCTCCGGTTGCCCTCGCGCAAGACATCGGCGACACCGAGAAACTACCGGGGATTATCCTGGGCAAGGGTCTGGCAGAGACGCTCAGGGTGTACCCGGGCGACCGGGTGCACGTGATCAACCCGATCGGCGGCGGCTACGGCGCGATGGGCGTGCCCATGCCCACCACGCGGAGCTTCCGGGTCACCGCGCTTGTGCACACCGGGATGTACGAGTACGACACCAAGTGGAGCTTCGTCACCCTCGGCGACGCGCAAGAGTTCATGCAGATGCCCGGCGAGGCCACGGCCGTCGAGGTTCGCGTGGAGGAGTCACGACTCTGGAAGGTGGCTGACATTGGTTGGCAGGTGGAAGAGCTGCTGCACCACCCCTTCTTCACCAAGAACTGGCTGACGATGAACGAGGCCTTGTTCCGCGCGCTGGCGATGGAGAAGTGGGTGATGGGGATCATCCTGGCCCAGATCGTGAGCGTGGCGGCGCTGGGCATCGTCACCAACCTGGTGGTCATGGTGATCACCCGGGGGCGCGAGATCTCCATCCTCAAGGCGATGGGCGCCACCTCGCGGATGATCCGTTTGATCTTCGTGCTCGAAGGGGTGTCGGTGGGGCTGGTGGGCACCGGCCTCGGGGTGGTGCTTGGGTTAGCGGGCTGCGAGTTTCTCTCCCGCTACCGGTACCCCCTCGATACCAACGTGTATTACCTAGATTCTCTGCCGGTTGTTGTCGTGCCGGAAACGGTCGCGGTCGTGGCGCTCGGCGCGGTGGTGATTTGTTTCCTCGCCACGCTCTACCCGTCGAGCCGCGCCGCGCGCCGCGATCCGGTCGACGGGCTCCGGTACGAGTGATGGGGGTCGCCGTCGAGGTTTCTGGCCTTGAGCGCACCTTTCACAAGGGCGGCGTGCGTATCGAGGTCTTGCGCGGGGCCAACCTGGCCCTGGGGCCCGGCGACTCGGCCGCCCTGGTCGGGCAATCGGGATCTGGGAAGTCGACCTTTCTCCACATCCTCGGTGGCCTGGAAGCGCCCACGAGCGGCACCGTCAGCATCGACGGGCGCCCGCTCTACGCCCGCGCCCAGTCCGAGATCGACCGCTTCCGCAACACGATGGTGGGCTTCATCTTCCAGTTCCACCACCTCTTGCCCGACCACGCCGCCCTCGACAACGTGGCCATCCCCGCGATGATCGCGCGGGTGCCGAAGGCCGAGGCCCGGGAGCGTGCTCGAGCCGCCCTGGAGCGCGTGGGCCTGGGGCACAGGCTCGATCACCGGCCCGGGGAGCTCTCCGGGGGCGAGCAGCAGCGCGGGGCCATCGCCCGGGCGCTCTTGATGCGGCCCGGCCTCGTGCTCGCCGACGAGCCGACGGGCAACCTCGATCCGAGCACCGCCGGCGAGGTGATGGCGCTCTTGCTGGAGCTCAACCGCGAAGGTGGCGCCACGCTCGTGGTGGTCACCCACTCCATGGAGCTCGCCGCGCGATTCCCGCGTCGGCTGCGCATGCGCGACGGTAGCTTCGTGGAGGCGGCGTGATCGTGCTGTTGCTGGCGCGCGCCCTCGCGCAGGACGCCCCGGCGCCCGCCGCCCCGCTGCCTGCCATCCCCCCGGTGGAGCCCGCTCCGGCACCAGCCCCGGTCGACGACGCCGGCGCCCCCGTGGTGGCGGTCGGCAGCGTGTCCCGCGTGGAAGTGAAGGGCTTGCGACGGGTCGAGGAAGCAGCCATTCTCGATGCGATTGGCCTGCGCGCGGGCGACATGCTCGCCCCCTGGAAGGTCGAGCGCGACATCAAGGCGATCTGGGCGACGGGCTACGTCGACGACGTGGTCGTCCGGGCCGCGCCTGGCGAGGGGGGGCTGGTGCTCAGCTTCGTCGTCACCGAGAAGCCGGCGGTGCGCGAGGTGAAGTTCTCGGGCAACAAGAAGATCAAGGACGACGATCTCAAGGAGGCGGTCGACATCACCGCCCTGTCCGTCCCCTCCGACCAGCGCATCGCCCAGAACGCGAGGACGATCCGCGATAAGTACCTGGAGAAGGGCTTTTACCTGGCCGCCGTGGAGCCGGTGGCCACGCCGGCCGGTCCGGGGATGGTGGATCTCGAGTTCAAGATCACCGAGAACCGGAAGGTGATCGTCCAGGAGATCGACATCACCGGCAACGAGGGTGTGCCCGACGCGAAGATCAAGCGCTTCCTCAGCACCAAGGAAGGGGGCATCGTCCCCTGGCTCACGAGCACGGGCAACTTCATCGAGGAGAACCTCGAGAACGACGTGTACGTGGTGCGAAGTGTCTTGCTGGAAGAAGGCTACGTCGAGGCTCAGGTCGACGAGCCGAAGGTGTTCCTCTCGCCCGACAAGCGGCACATCTTCATCACCATCCACGTGACCGAGGGGCCGCAGTACCAGATCGGCAAGGTCAACGTCCGGGGCGACTTCGTGACCGAGGAAGGCCTCACCCAGGGCGCCGTGCACGCGCTGGTCGACGGCAAGGACCTGCGCGACGTGCAGGAGGCCTTCGAGAAAGACAAGGCCGCCGGCGTCGCCATCGACGAGAACTGGACGCCGAAGGTGGAGCGCCGCTGGCTCGACTTCGGCGGCCAGAACACGCCGATCGAGACGGGCGACACCTTCAAGCTCACGACCATGCAGGCGGTCACCCAGCGCGTGTCCGACCTCTACGGCGACCAGGGCTACGCCTTCGCCAATATCGTCCCGCTGCCAGAACCCGACCCGGAATCCAAGGTGGTCGATCTCACCTTCGACATCCAGAAGGGCGACAAGATGCGGATCGGGCACATCAACATCACCGGCAACGACCCCACGTTCGACAAGGTGGTTCGCCGCGAGATCCCGATCAACGAGGGCGAGGTGTACGCCGGCAGCCGCATCCGCGAGGCCCGCGAGCGCCTGGAGCGGCTCGGCTTCTTCGAGACGGTCGAGATCAGCACGCCCCGTGGCGGCGAGCCCGACGAGCTGGAGATGAACGTCGACGTGGCGGAGCGTCCCACGGGCAGCTTCACCGTGGGGGCGGGTTTCTCCTCGGTCGATAGTTTCCTGCTCACCGCCAACATCCAGAAGTCCAATTTCTTCGGCCTCGGCTGGGTGGTGAGCATCGCGGGCAACATCAGCAAGCCCACGCAAACCGCCAACCTCGACTTCTACGACCCGTACTTCTTCGACAGTCGCTGGACCTTGCGCCTGAGCGGCTACGTGCAGCAGCAGAACTACATCGAGAACGAGTACCGCCGAGGCGGCCTTTTCCAGGTGGGTCGCTACCTCGACGCGCGCGACGACATCCGCCTCGCCATGGACTACACCATCGAGGACAACGGGTTGTTGTCACTCGACGAGTACAAGGAACGCCTCTACGGCGGCCAACTCTATCGGAACGGTGTGACGTCGAGCGCCGGTGTCACCTTCGAGGTCGACAAGCGCAACAACCGCATCAACGCCACGCGCGGCATCAAGTTCACCTTGTCCACCGAACTGGCCGGCGGCTTCCGCATCAACGACGACGAGGTGCTCTCGGTGCTCGGAGGCGACTTCAACTACTGGGAGTCAAAGGCAAACTTTCGCTTCTACCAGCCGCTCGTGAAAGACGACTGGGTGGTATTCAAGTACAACATGTCCGCCGGGCACATCCAGAGCACCGACGGCACGATCGTGCCCTACATCCACCGTTACCGGGCGGGTGGCATCACCTCGATCCGCGGCTTTGCCACCTTGTCGCTCGGCCCCTCCATCCGCGCCAGCGGCTACCGCGAGTACGCCAACCAGGTGGCCACCACGGTGGGCAGCGACGACCCCGCCTCGGCCGACGACCGGCTCATCATCGGCGGCACGGAAACCTTCATCAACAACTTCGAGCTCGAGTCGCCCATCATCAAGGCGGCCGGCATCTCCTTCGTGACCTTCTTTGACGCCGGCAACACCTTTGGCGACGTCCAAGGCGAAGGAAACATCGACCTCACCGACCTTCGCACCTCTGTAGGCTTTGGCATTCGCTGGTTCAGCCCCATCGGGCCGCTTCGCTTCGAGTGGGGCTTCCCGCTCGAGCCCTACCCCGACGAGCGCAAGGCCGTCTTCGACTTCACCATCGGCAGCGCATTCTGAAAGGAGCGCCCATGTTCAAACGATTCATTGCTCTCTTCATGGTCTGTTTCGTCCTCGCTGGCGACGCGCTCGCCGAGGTCAAGGTGGCCGTCGTCGACTTCCAGCGCGCGCTCAACGAGGTGAAAGAAGCCGACGGCGTGCGCAAGAAGCTGGAAGGCATGTACGGCGAGCGCAAGGGCGCCATCGAGAAGATGCAGAAGTCGCTGGAAGCGCAGCGCGCCGAGCTCGAGAAGCAGTCTGCCATCCTCTCCGACTCCGCGCGGAAGCAGAAGGAAGACGAGTTCATGCGCAGCCAGATGGAGTTCCAGCAAACCTACGGTCGCTACGAGAGCGAGATGCAGGGCGCCTACTACACGGCGATGGAGCAGTTCATCGAGAAGATGAGGAAGATCGCCGTGGCGATCGGCCAGGAGCGCGGCTACTCGCTGGTGCTCGAGGCCACCGAGGGTGGCGTGGTGTACTACCAGCCCAGCATCGACGTGACCGACGAGCTGATCAAGCGCTACAACGCGGCCAACCCGGCAACCACCACCACCACCGGCAAGTGAAGCTCGCCGAGCTGGCCTCGGCCCTCGGCGGCGCTGTCGAGGGGGACGGGGAGATCGAGATCACCGGCGTCGCGGGGCTCGAAGAGGCCGGCCCAGCCGACGTGTCTTTCCTGTCGAATCGTCGCTACGCGGCCCTGTTCAAAAGCAGTCGCGCCGGGGCGGTCTTGGTGTCGCGACAGGAGCCAGCCCACGGGCGCGTGGTGGTGCGCTGCGACGACCCCTACCTGGCCTTCGCGCGAGCACTCGCCCTGTTCCACCCGCGCCCCGCCTTCGTGGCCGAGGTGGCGCCGCAGGCGGTGGCGCTGGGCCAGGTCGATGGGGCACGCCTGATGCCCTTTGCCTATGTGGGCGAGGGCGCGGTGGTGGGGGAGGGGACGCTGCTCCACCCCTTTGCCTACGTGGGCAAGGGCGCGCGCGTGGGCCGCGACTGCGTGCTGATGGCGGGCTCGGTGGTGATGGACGGCTGCGTGGTGGGCGACCGCGTGGTGCTCAACCCCGGCGCGGTGGTGGGCGGCGAGGGCTTCGGCTTTGTGCCCACCCGCGAGGGGCTGGTGAAGATCCCGCAGACCGGGCGCGCGGTCGTGCAAGACGACGTGGAGATTGGCGCAAACAGCTGCGTGGACCGGGCCGCCATGGGCGACACCGTCGTGGGCCGGGGGACGAAGACCGACAACCTCGTGCAGGTGGGCCACGCCGCCGAGATCGGCCCGCACAACGTGATGGTGGCCTACTCCGGCGTGGCCGGTTCCACGCGCACCGGCACGGGCGTGACCCTCGCGGCCCGCGCCACGGTGCTTGGGCACCTCGACGTGGGCAGCGGCGTGACCGTGGGCGCGATGAGCATGGTCACCCACGACGTGCCCGTCGGGGAGAGACGATCTGGCATCCCCGCGATGGAGCATCGCGACTGGCTGCGCGTGGCCACGCTGCTCAAGGAGCTGCCGGAGTTGTTCAAGCGGGTGAAGAAGCTGGAAGACAGCGGGTAGGTCGGAGGGGGATCGTCAGCGGTTGGCGCTCAGAGGCCGTGCTGCCAGATCACCGAGAGGTGAGCATCCTCGGGTCGCGGGTCATCGCTGTTGCCGTACCAGGGCCAGCCGATGGCGACGAGCGCATAGGCCGGGAGACCGGTCTCGCCGGTGAAGCTGGCCAGGCTCTCACCGGTGCGCGTCCGGCCGGCGCCGGTGGGCTCGATGAAGGTATCGATGTCCGCAAGGTCGTGGCTTCCAGCTAGGGGGCCGTGGGCCAGATAGGCACCGCCCCACGTCCCGTCGCGGGGGGCGCCCACCAGGAGGTCATCGGTGCCATCGCCGTCGAAGTCCACGTCGCAGACGAGGTCCCCGTTGTCAGCGCGCTCGCCGCGGTCGAAACGGACCAGGGCGTCGCCGGCATCGCGGGTGCCGGCCCAGGGTCCGGTGAACACCAGCGTCTGGTCGTCGATGTCGATGGCCACGTCGGCGACGCCGTCGCGGTCGAAGTCGCCCCCGGCGCAGAGGTAGGTGTCGCGGTACGCACCTGGGTCGTCGGACGCCGACACGATCCCGAGGGCGCCAGCCGCCTCCCCTGGCGCGGCGAGCGGGCCGCCGAAGACCCACAGCCCCAGCCTCCTCGGTTCCACCGTCCTTTCCCCGGTGGCCATCAGGTCGTCGTGTCCGTCGCCATCAACGTCCGCGGTAGCGAGCTCGAAAGCCTGGAGCTGTTGGACCCCAAACGTCGAATCGGCCGCCGTGTAGTCACCGCGCATCGGCCCGGAGTACCCCCGGAGACCGTCTCCCCTCGACGTGGCGAACGCTAGGTCGGGCACCCCGTCGCCGTCGAGGTCGCCGGTCGCCTCTGCGTCGCCGAGCGCGTCGTCGTCCACGTAGGCCTCGTATGCCTCCGGATCGCGCTCTCCCGGGGACCAGTCCTCGTACAGGCGAGGTCCGGCGAGCCAGCCCCAGAGGCCGTCGCGCCCGTCGCCGTCGTGGTCCCCCGCCTCCCTGCACGGGGGAACGTGCCCCCCCCCGTAGCCCTCCGCCGGCAGGAAGGCCCACGCGTCCTGCGGGACGGCGGGCAGTGCCGTGGCGCCGAGCACGAAGTAGCAGCCGCCCACCTCGCCGCCGGTTGGGGGCGACGCGCCCACCACGAGGTCGCGAGCGCCGTCGCCGTCCAGGTCGCCGGCCGCGTTTGCGAGCACGATGGACACGGCGCCCGAGGACCGGACCACGCCGTCGGCCCGCGCGGAGAGGTTGACGGCCCCCGCCACCTCGCAGCCGTTGGTGGTGCCGTCGCAGTCGTCGTCGATGCCATTGTCGCACCTCTCGGTGGCCATCGGGCTCACCGACGCGTCGTCCGGGGCGCAGTCGTCGATGTCGTCCACCCCATCACCATCGCGGTCGGGTGACACTGCGTCGTGTCCGGCGGGCAGGCAGCCCGTTGCCAGCAGCGCCACCGCGGCGCCACGACAGCTAGCCAAGGCTGATACGCTCCACGCGGGCGTGGCCGGTGAGCGGCTGGAAGCCACCCCCTTGCTCGTCCCAGGTGGTGACCAGCCGGTCGCCCACTCGCACGGTGTGGGGGCGGCACCCCACGTCGGCCACGAGCACTTCCTCGCTCCCCTCCTGCGCCCCAGTGCGGTCGAACAGGGCGCGGGCGATCGTGCCACGGTCCCCGCACAGGAACGTCCCGAGAGGGCCGCGCACGTAGGTGACCAGCACGTGGTCATTCTCAAACGCGATGGCAGTGGGCATGCAGAGTAGTTGCCCGGTGATCGTGTAGCGTCTGCCGAGGGCCTCGAACAACGGTTGCACGGGCAGCCAGTCCCGGTCGACGAAGGCGCCGACGAGCACGTTCTCGCGAGGCTCCACGCCGTCCTCCACCAGAGGTGCACTGTCGGGGCCTACCAGGAGCCAGCGCGCCTGTGCGCTTGCGTCCCAGCCGCCCTGCCCCCAGCTTCCGAAGCTCAGCTCCACGCGGCGGCCGGAGCTCATGTTCGTCATCGGGCTCACCGCCGTCACCGGCGTGGAGGAGACCACGTTCAGGTCGCTATCCAACTTGTACGCGACGATTCGCGGCCCAGCCGGGTCTACCACGCCCAGGACGGCGCCTCCCGGCGACGCGGCGAGGAAGTGGTCGTTGCCGAGAAACGACGCGTCAGTCGCTATCACTGCTTCCCGGACCAGCCGGAAGCCAGTTGCATCGACGCGCGCCACCGAGACCTCCTGGGTGCCCGAGCCATAGGCCGACACCCAGTGCTCTCCGCGCTGGAACACGTGCCAGGTGTCGGTGACGGTCGTCGCGAGCGCCACTGCGGTCCACCCGACGGTGGCCAGGTTCGCGCTGCTCGTCAGGTCCAGGTTGCCCATGTAGAGCGTGCCGTCCGATGCGTAGGACAGCACCACCTCGTCGGGGCCGCCGTCCGCCTCGACCGCGTGGAGCCACAGCATCGAGGTGGAGGTGGAGGCAGGGGTCACCTCCCCCTCGAATTCCAGAGCCAGCGTGACACGGCTCGCCAGGGCCCGCCGGCTGGAGTCGATGGTCGACGCGAGGGTGAGGTAGGGCATGCTCGCGTGCTGCTGAGCTAGATCTCGTCGAGCTCGAGCCAGGCGTTGTGCAAGAGCACGCACTGGAGCGTGGTCGTGCCGCTGGGGTTCTTCACCCACAACCCAAGGCGCGCGAGCTGACGGCCCTGCGTGGTCGTTCGAACGTCGGTGAACGCCGAGGGGAACTTCACGCCCGAGCTGGTGAGCGTGTCGGCACCGAGCGTCACGGCGGCGTCGGGCGCGGTCTCCACGTTGGCCACCTGCAACCCCGGCCGCGTGACCATGTTGGCCGCCGTCTGGCCCGACGCCTCCCATCCCATGCGGGCCTTCTCCATCGCGCCGGCATCGAGCCAGGCGGTGAGCACCACGAAGAAGCCGTCCCCCGTGTCGACCTTGGTGAAGCCCGTGATCGGGCCGAGATTGATTCGTCGCCTGCGCGCCATCGTTGCTCCCAGCTTGCGAAGCCAGACTAGGAGATCGTGCCGCGACCTGCAAGCGCGCGCTACCTACGGATGGGGATGGGGATGGGGATGGTGTAACACGGATAGTTTTGAGTTGTCAACGTCGTGTCAAGAATACGCCGTCAGGTCGGCTGCTTGGACGAGGGCGCGATTGGGCCCGCGGTGGCACCCGGTTGCGACACCCCGTGGCGTTGTAGAACCCGACCGGGGCGCCAGGAGGCCGACAGCTCCGCCGCCAATCTTCCTACAGCCTACTCCCTACAGCCTACAGCCTGTGTCAGTATTCGACGCAGATCTCATCGAAGTAAGCCGTCGCCGACTGGTGCACCTGGAGCCCGATTTCGCCGGTGCGAGTGAAGTTGCCACAGCCTGCGTCGCCCGAGTAGGCGAGGCTCCCGTTGAAGTAGAGGTCGACGTTGCCGGGGCTCACCTCGGCCATCACGTCGTAGTAGGTGCCCGAGCTGAAACTGACAGAGCCCACGTTGGTCTCGGTGGTGGAGCTGTTCACCAGGTAGAGCGTGCTCCCGGCCCAGAAGTGGAAGCCGCAGTGGTAGCTCGAGGAGGCGTAGCCGAGCACGATGCCGAAGCCGGTGGCGCCGGTGCCGGTCATGTACACGGTGTAGGTGTCGGTGCTCGAATCCATCCCCGTGCTGTGCACCAGGTCGGGTCCGGTGTGCGAGGACGAGTAGCCGGCAATGATGCCACTCGACACCGACCAGGAACCATCGACGATGCTCCAGTCGGAGATGTCGTTGTCGTCGAAGTTGTCGTGGAAGATGCCGGTGCCGCTGTCGATGGCGCCGTCACAGTCGTTGTCGATGCCGTCGCAGAGCTCGCGGGCGCCCGCGTTGACCGTGTCGTCGCCGTCGTCGCAGTCCTCGCAGGCGGCGTAGCCGTCGCCGTCGTCGTCGGCGTAGCTGACAGAACCGTCGCAGTTGTAGTCCTCGGGGTCGGCGCAGTCTTCCGCCGCGCCGGGGTTGTAGTCGCTGTCGCCGTCGTCGCAATCGCCGCTCACGGCCACGTAGAGCGGGGGCACGTCGCAAGACACGGCGCTGCTGGCGGTCTCGCCGTATCCGTCGCTGTCCGCGTCGAGGTACCAGGTGTCGGCGCTGCCGGCGTCGAGGGAGCTGTCGGCGTCGTCGATGTCGCCGTCGCAGTCGTCGTCGATGTCGTTGCACACCTCGGTGGCGCTCGGGTTGACCGCGTCGTTGTCGTCGTCGCAGTCGGAGCTGTCAGAAACATAGCCGAGGGGCAGGTCGCAGCCGCTCAGCGCGCCCGCGGCGTCGCCGTAGCCGTCATTGTCGTCGTCGGGGTATTCCGTGCGGGTGGTGCTGGCGTCGAGGCTGTCGTCGTCGTCGTCCACGAGCCCGTCGCAGTCGTCGTCCTCGCTGTTGCAGGTCTCGGTGGCGCCGGGGTTGATGTCGTCGTCGCCGTCGTCGCAGTCGCTACTGTCGGCCACCGTCCCCGGGGGCTGGGTGCACGCCCACTCGATGTCGGCCGCGTCGCCGTAGCCGTCGCCGTCGTCGTCCTCGTACCAGGTGGTGCCGGTGCTGGTGTCCACGTCGTTGTCGTCGTCGTCGATGTCGCCATCACAGTCGTCGTCGATGCCGTTGCAGGACTCCACGGCGCCATCGTTGACGTCGGCGGCGGTGTCGTCGCAATCCTCGCAGGCGGCGTATCCATCGCCATCGGCGTCGGCGTAGGCGACAGAGCCGTCGCAATTGTAGTCGATGGCCTCGGTGCACGACTCGCTCGCACCCGGGTTGTACGCCGCGTCCTCGTCGTCGCAGTCGCCGCCGAGCGGGGCATAGCCGGTGGGTTCGGCGCAGGCCTCGTCGGCCACGGCGTCGTTGCCGTAGCCGTCGGCGTCGCGATCCTCGTAGTAGGTGGTGGTGACTTCCTCGTCGACAACCCCGTCGCAATCGTTGTCGAGGGTGTCACAAACCTCGTCGTGACCCGGATACACGTCGGCGCTGGTGTCTTCGCAGTCGGTGTCGTTGATGACGTAGCCGGCGCCGATGTCCTTGCACGTGACGACCATCGCCCCTGGGTCGCCGTAGCCGTCGCCATCGGCGTCGGCGTAGTAGGTCGTGGTGTCGTCTTCGTCGATGGCGCCGTCGCAATCGTTGTCGACGTTGTCACACACCTCGTCGGTGCTCGGGTACACGTCGTCGCGGGTGTCGTCGCAGTCGCTACTGTCCTCGATGTAGCTGCCGTCCGGCGGCTCGCAGGCGGTGACGGCGCTGCCCTCGTCGCCGAAACCATCGCCGTCTTTGTCGGCGTAGTAGGTGCCGCCGAGGTCCTCGTCGACGAGGCTGTCACAATCGTTGTCGATGTTGTCACACGACTCCGCCGCGGCGGGGTTGACGGTGGAGTCGTTGTCGTCGCAATCGCCTTCCTCGGTGGTGAAGCCGTCGCCGTCCTTGTCGCCCTCGTCAACCGCGCCCGTGTCTTTCTCGTAGGGCATGGTGTGTTCGGCCCGGCAGGCCAGGGCGAGGATGGCGAGGAGAGCGGTTCGCATGGGGCTTTTGTACCATGCCCATCACCACTCCACGCACAGCTCGTCGAAGTAGGCGAGGTGATCCTGGTGCACCTGGAGGCCGATGTCGCCGGTGCGCACGAAGTCGTCGCAGCTCGCGTCGTCGCTAAAGATCAACAGCCCGTCGAGGTAGAGGTCCACGTGCTCGGGGCTAAGCTCGGCGCGAAGCTCGTAGTAGCTGAGCGCATCGTGGGCAGCGGTGCCGACGACCTCCTCCACGTTGTTGCCGGTGGTCAGGTACAGATCGAGTCCCTGGAGAAGGTGGAAGCCGCAGTAGTTGCTCGGGTCGGCGTAGGCGAGCACCAGGCCCATGTCGTGGTTGCCCATCGCGCGCGTCACCAGAGTGTAGCTGTCCTCGGAACCGTCCATGGGCGTGGACCGGACGAAGTCTGGGCCGATGTGGGAGGTGGAGTAGCCGGTGACCACGCCGCCCGACGCCGACCAGCCGCCGCCGAGCACCGTCCAGTCGCTGATGTCGTTGTCGTCGAAGTCGTCGCGCCAGGCCCCGCCGAGGGCGTTCTCCCCCTGGTCGACGGCGCCGTCGCAGTCGTCGTCCACCGCGTTGCAACTCTCCCGGGCGGAGGGGCTGACTGTCGCGTCGGTGTCGTCGCAGTCGTCGCCCGCCGCCACGTGCCCGGCGGGGGCGTCGCAAGAGGCAACGCTGGCGCTCGCGTCGCCGTGGCCGTCGCCGTCGTTGTCGGCGTACCAGGTGTCGGCGTCGGCGCTCGACTCGTCGACGTTGCCGTCGCAGTCGTCGTCGATGCCGTTGCAGGTTTCAGTGCCATCGGGGTGCGCGCCGGCGTCGGTGTCGTCGCAGTCGCCGTCTACCTCGACATGGCCCGCCGGCGTGTCGCAGGCGAGCGTGGACGCGCTGCCGTAGCCGTCGCCGTCGCCATCGACGTACCACTCGGTCTCGCCCTCGGCCCCGCTCTCGTCGGCCTCGCCGTCGCAGTCGTCGTCGGTGCCGTTGCAGCTCTCCACGGCGCCGGGGTTCACCGCCGCGTCGTCGTCGCGACACTCGAGGCACGCCGCGAAGCCGTCGGCGTCGTTGTCGGCGAAACCCACCGAGCCGTCGCAGTTGTAGTCGGTGGGTTCGTCGCAGGCCTCGGTGGCGCCGGGGTTGTAGGCGGCGCTGTCGTCGTCGCAGTCGCCGCTGTCGACGCTGGTGCCGCCGGGCTGGTTGCAGGCCCACACCGAGGTGCTCCCGTAGCCGTCGCCGTCGGCATCGACGAACCACTCGGTCTCACCCTCGGCGCCGGCCTCGTCGACCTCCTGGTCGCAGTCGTCGTCGTCGCCGTTGCAGCTCTCGGGTGCGCCCGGGAAGACGGTGGAGTTGGCGTCGTCGCAGTCGTCGTCCTGGGGGGCGTAGCCCTCTGGGATCTGGCAGCCGATCGAGTAGGGCGTCGCCACGCCGTGGCCGTCGCCATCGCTGTCGTGGTAGCCGATGACGGTCACGCCCTCGTCGACGAGCCCGTCGCAGTCCTGGTCGCTCCCGTCGCACACCTCGATGGCGCCAGGGTGGCGGTGGGGGTTCTCGTCGTCGCAGTCCTTGGGCCGGGCGACGCCGTCTCCGTCGAGGTCATCGGCAGGGAGCTCTTCCGTTGGCATGTCGCGACAGGCGAGCGCCAGGAGGAGGAGCACTTACCTCTCCTCCACGCGATACCCGGCCTCCTGGAGGCGGGTGATGAAGTCGGCCGCGCTCGACGAGGCGAGGAGGATCTCCCGCAGCCGGTGCTCGTGCATCGCGTCGAGGGCGGCGGCCGAGATGAACGGGTGCATCGCCACCTGGCCGCCGGGCGGCGGTGGGGCGGTAGACGTGAGCGCGCCGGGCTCGGAGCGGGCGCTCAGAACGGCGTCGTCGCCGTAGTAGACAGTGAACGCGGCGGGGGCGGTCATCGTGGCGTTTCCGTGGAGGCAGGCAACGAGAAGGGGGAGCAACAACCGGTGCTCGGTGGGCTAGGGCGTGGCCGGGGCCTGCGCCGCGGGGGGTGGCCCGTAGATCTTGACGAGCAAAGCAAAGATCTCCGGGTCGTTGGTCTTGAGCCAGTCGGGGCCGTTGTTGCCGATGCCCTCGTTGACGCCGAAGAAGCAGTTGGTGGCCTGCGCGAAGTACTCCCACTCGTTGCTGGCGCCGTAGTCCTCGGTCCAGGGGCCGCCCGCCTTCTTGCGGGCGTTGTACAGGTCGAGGATCTTGGCTTGCTCGCCTGAGGGCAAGCCCTTGTCGTGGATGGCGTGGGCCAGCTCGTGCAGGCCCACCGAGTAGCCATCGGAGTAGGTGTCGGAGCCGGCGCCCTGGTCGACCAGGTTTTCCTCGGGCACGGCGATGGCGAAGAGCCCGCTCGGCACGCGCATGCCGCCAGCGCCGCGCACGTCGTCCCAGGTGCGGCCGTCGAAGGTCTTGGTGCCCTTGAGCGACTTGAACTCCTCGACGTCGGTCATCTTCTGCTTCGAGGGCACGATCACCAGCGCCGCCTTGGCCTTCTTCATGGCCGCCTGCACGTCCTTCCGGTTGGCGAGCGTGGCGGTGACGATCTTCTCGCAGGCGTCGAGCGCGGTCGGACTCACGCCTCGGCCGAGGATGATCACCCCCAGCACCTCGCGACGCTGCTCGCCCTCCACGGCGGGCAGCGGGGATTTCAACTTCTCGATCGTGGAGGCGATCCCCTGCAACACTTGGCCGTGGTCGTGCCCGGCGTGGTCGTGGCCGCCGTCGGGGGGCGGCCGCACCTGCTCGTGCTCGTGCTCGCCCTGCCCTCCCGCGTCGATACCGGGCACCTGCGCCGCGAGAAAGCTGTTGCCGTAGCGGCTCTGCTTGCTGCGGCTGTCGGCCGCAGGAGCGGGCCGCGAAGGCGACTCCTGGGCCGGGGACGGGACACGGGCCTGGGCGAGTCCGGACATCGGCGAAGTGTACACCGCCAGGGCGGGGCGCGGCGGGGTAGATCGCGCGTTCCATGGACATCACCGAGATCATGGCGATGCTGCCGCATCGCTACCCCTTCCTGATGATCGACCGGGTGCTGGAACTTTCGCCCGGCGAGCGTGTCGTGGCGCTCAAGAACGTGTCGATCAACGAGCCCCAGTTCACCGGCCACTTCCCCGCGCAGCCGGTGATGCCCGGCGTACTGGTCGTGGAAGCCATCGCCCAGGCCTGCGGCGTGATGGCGATGAGCGCCCACCCCGACATGCGGACGAAGCAGGTCTTCCTGCTCGGCCTCGACGGGATTCGTTTCCGCACGCCGGTCCGGCCCGGCGACCAGCTCCGCATCACGGTCACCAAGACCGGCGAGAAGCGCAGCATCTGGTTCTTCGATGCCGACGTGACTGTCGAAGGCAAGACGGTGGTGGAGGGCAAGGTGATGGCGACCGTCGTCGATCGTCCCGGAGCTGCATCGTGATTCTCTTCTTGCTCGCCTGCGAAGACGCACCCAAGTACGACAAGTTCGCCGACGTCTTCGAGCCCTCGCTCACCGTCAACGCCGGGGCTGTCCCGCCAAACGGCGAGCGCCTGCAGGTGCTGGTCAACCCGGCGCGCGTCGGGCAGTGTCGCGCGCTACCCGAGCTTACCGCGAACGTCGATGGCGTCGTGATGACGCGCCTGCATGGAAAGGTGGAGAAGGAGAGCTACGGCTACGACCGCGACTGCAGCGTGTACGAGTTTGAGCTCGACGCCAGCGGCATCGCGTCGCGACCGGTCGGCGAGAAGAGCGTGGTGACGGTCACCGACGGGGTGACGACGCTGGCGCTGGAGACGAAGCACCTGTTTGCGCCACGCACGCTGGCCGTGCAGGGCGAGGTCGCGGCCGGGGGCGAGGTGGTTCTGCGCTGGAGCCCGGGTGGCGACGTGATCGCGACGGAGAACAGCTTTGCGATTGAGCTCGTCGTCGGCGAGGAGAAACGTCGCGTGGCGCCGGTGACGGTGACCGTCGAGGAGGTGCGCTTCACCTTGCCGGCCGACGTACACGGCCCGGTGACAGCGGAGCTGCTCGGCACCGCGGGAATCGCGCCGCCGCTGGTGGCGTGCAATGGGGCGAAGACGTGCTCGGTGTCGCGGGTTTTCCTCGTGCCTCCCGTTGAGATCGTGGTGCCATGAGCGACACCTGCGGCGCGTGACGCTCCCGCTGGTCACGCTGCGGGGGGCGGTGTCCGAAGCGCGGCCAGCGTCTCCGTCGGCGTCAACGCGGGGCACGCGGAGCCCTTGAAGCCGCGTGGGTCGCGAGTGGTGATCAGCTGGCAACCCGCCGCGCGCGCGCCGGCCGCGCAGACGGCGTCCTCGAAGCGGGCCCAGCGGAGCGCGAGCGCGTCGGCCAGCACCGCGCCGTCGACCGGCGCGACGGCGAATACCGTGAGGACGTCGGCCACGCAGCGGTCACCAAACTCCCGCCCGCGCGCGCGGGTCGCCAGGTAGTGCAGGGTCGTGACGCAGTGCGCCGCCAGCAGGCCCTCCACCTCCCGTCGCTCCACCAGCGCCCACACGGCCGCGGCGGCCTCCGCGTGGGGCGAACGGTCTAGCAAGACGTCGAGGACGACGTTCAGGTCGATGAGGATTCTCCTCTTCACGCGTACTTCTCGACCTGGTGCCGCCTGAAGTCTTCCACGTCCACGTCCCGCAGCGAGCCGCGAAGCCGCGCCAGCACAGGCGGCGCGGTGACATGCGTCGGGCCGGCGACGATGGCAGCGAGGTAGTCCTCGACGAGCTGGGATACCGAGGTTCCTGCGTTTGCGGCGTATCGTTTCGCGTCGGCGATGACGCGGGGGTCGACGGTGAGGGTGAGCTTGGTGGTCATGCACGTGTCCTTGTGGGATAAGTTATACGTGTGCCAGCGTCGTGCGTCAAGCGGACCCTTCGCGCGGCTAGGGCGGATGGCATACTCGGCGCCCTCCTCCCCAGGAAAGTATGCTCGACTGGCTCGAACGCGCGGGCAACAAGCTCCCCGACCCGGTGGTGCTCTTCGCTGGCGTGTCGGTGGCGGTCGCGATGCTCTCGGCGGTGCTGGCCGCGCTCGAGTGGGCGGTACCCCACCCGTCGAAAGACGAGGCGGTGGCCGTGGTCAACCTCCTTTCGCCCGACATGCTGCGCCGGATGTGGACCGACGCGGTGAAGAACTTCGGGGCTTTCCCGCCGCTGGCCAGCGTGCTGGTGGCGGTGATGGGCATCGGCGTGGCGGAGAAGACGGGCCTCGTCGGCGCGGTGCTCGGGCGCGCGGTGGCCTCGGTGCCGCCCCGATGGCTCACGGCGGCGATGTTGTTCGTCGGCGCCAACGGCGCCATCGCGTCGGACGCGAGCTTCGTGGTGCTGGTGCCACTGGGGGCCACGCTGTGGGCGCAAGCAGGCAGGCACCCTCTCGCTGGCCTCGCCATCGCCTACGCCGCGGTGTCGGGGGGCTACGGCGCCAACCTGCTCGTCACCGCGCTCGACCCCTTGCTGGCGGGCCTCACCGACGCGGCGGCGAAGCTCGTCGATCCCTCGGTGAAGGTGGCGGCGACCTGCAACTGGTTCTTCAACATTGCGAGCGTCTTCCTCGTCACCGGCGTGGGGGCCTGGGTGGCCCCGTCGGTGGAGGCGCGCTTCGGGCCTTGGCATAGCCGCGAGGCCCGCGCCGAGGGTCACGACCCCGCGCTGCGTCCCGCGCTCATCTCGGGCCTTGTCACGGCGGTGGCCCTCGTCCTGGTCGCCACCTTCGTCATCCGTGGCGACTCCTGGGCGCCCGTCTACGACAGCATGGTGATCCTCGTGGCGACGGCGGCCTTCGTGCCGGGCGTGGTCTACGGCGTGGTCAACGGGAAAATCCGCTCGTCAAACGACGCGATGCGGGTGGTGGCCGAGGCGGCGAGCGGCATGGGCGCCTACATCGTGCTCGCCTTCGCGGCGGCGCAGTTCGTGGCCTGGTTCAACTGGTCAAACCTCGGCATCGTGCTGGCGGTGAAGGGGGCGGCGGTGGTCCAGTCCCTCGGCTTGCCATCCACCCTGCTCCTGGCGCTTTTCGTGCTGCTCTCGGGCGTGCTCAACGTGCTCGTGGCGAGCGCATCGGCGAAGTGGGCGTTCATGGCGCCGCTATTCGTCCCGATGCTCATGCTGCTCGGCGTCGACCCGGCCACGACCCAGGCGGCCTACCGGGTGGGCGACGCGGTCACCAACGTGCTCACGCCGCTGATGCCGTACATGCCGATCGTCCTGGTGGCGGCTCGCCGATACGTGCCCGAGGCCGGCATGGGGACGGTGCTCGCGGCGCAGGTGCCCTTCGCGGTGGCCTGGGGCATCACGTGGACCGCGATGTTGCTCGGGTGGCACGCGATGGGTTGGCCGCTGGGGCTGGGTTAGCGGATCCGACCCTCGACGAACGGCACCTCGATGCACTTCTCGTGGTTCACCGGGCCATGTCCAAAATAGCCCTTCTCCCCGAAGAGCTCGCCGTGGTCGGCGGTGATGGTGATGTAGGTGTTGTCGGGGACGAGGTCGAAGAGCTCCTCGCAGGCGCGGTCGACCCACTGCACGGCGTTGACCTGGCGCTTGTGCAGCTCCTTCATCTTGTCGTCGTCGAAGAACTGTGGCGCTTGATCAGCGTGAACCAGGCCGCCGGCCCGCACGTGGTCGTCGAGGTGCTTGAAGACGCCATTGACCCCCGAGATACGGGGCCACGCGTTCTCGGGCTCGTCCGGGGTGGCGTACGGGTAGTGCGTCTCTCCGGCATTGAGGACGAAGAAGCTGGGACGTTCCTCGTAGAAGCGCATGCGGCGGAACATCGCCGACACGTCGTTGTGCCGCGGCATCAGCGCGTAGTCGTCGAAGTCGCGGTTGATAGGGGTGGCCGGGTTGAGCACCGGCATCGACACGTACATGTTCGTTCGGTAGCCAAGGTTGTTCCTCAGGTACGACGGGAGCCAGAGGTTTGGCACCATCTTGCCGAACTCGATACTGTCGACGTTGAAGCGCTCCTTGAAGCGGAGGAAGTCGTCCTTGTAGTAGTCGCTTGCATACACGTGCGGCGGCGAGGTGTGGGGCAACAACCCGATGAGAAGGTTGTAGTGCGACGGCGAGGTCCACGTGGCGTAAGTCCACCGCTTTTCCATGGTGCCGAGCTTCGACATGAACTTCGGCTTGGCCTTGACGAAGCTGTCGAAGCGGCAGCTGTCGAGGATGAGGATCACGTAGTTGGTGGCACCCTCCGGTGGCGGGGGACGCCCTCTCGGGGAGGCCGTCACCGGGGCCACGGTTGGCGGGCTGTCGCGACGGCCACGCAGGCGGTCGAGTAGGGGCATGGGCCCACGGTAACCCCGGGGGCGCGGCGGGGTGCATCGCCGGTTAGCATCGGGGCCCCTTTCCGGAGACGCCATGGCCATCCACCCCACCGCCGTCGTCGATCCCCGTGCCGAGCTCGGCAACGACGTGGAGATCGGCCCCTTCGCGGTGGTGACCGGACGCGTCGTGTTGCGTGATCGGGTGTGCCTGCACCCACACGCCAACGTGACCGGCGATAGCGACATCGGCGAGGACACGAAGATCTTCTCCTTCGCCAGCGTGGGTGGTGATCCGCAAGACCTGAAGTACCGCGGCGAGGCCACGCGGCTGGTGGTGGGTCCACGCTGCACCTTCCGGGAGAACGCCACCGCCAACCGGGGAACCATGGTGGGCGGCGGGGTGACGACGATCGGCAGCGATTGCCTGTTCATGGCGGGCACGCACGTGGCGCACGACTGTCACATCGGCAGCCACGTGATCTTCGCCAACTACGCGGCGCTCGGCGGTCATGTCACCGTGCAGGACCGCGCGGTGTTTGGCGGCTTTGCCGGCGTGCACCAGCACGGCCGCGTGGGGCGCTGCGCCATGGTGGCCGGCGGTGCGATGGCCACTCAGGATGTGCCCCCGTTCACGATTGCGCAGGGCGACCGCGCTCGGCTCGTCGGCCTCAACGTGGTGGGGCTCCGTCGCTCGGGACTCTCCCGCGAGGTGATGGCGGCGCTCAAGACCGCCTACCGCGAGCTGTTCCAGGCTGGCATGCCCCTGCGCATCGCCGCTGAGCAGGTCCGGGAGGTGTACAGCGACGTGCCGGAAGTGGTGGAGCTCGTCGACTTCCTCGAGGAGAGTCAGCGCGGCATCTGCCGATCCGTGGGCACTTCCGAGTCGGCCGACGAGTAGCGCCGTGCGCGTGGCCGTCTACGGGCTCGGGCGCATGGGCCGTCACCACGCGCGTCACCTGCGTGGGCTTGGCGCCGACGTGGTCGAGGTCGACCCGGCGCTCGGCCTGTTCGGCGATGCCCGCGGCGTCGATGCCGCCGTGCTCGCCACGCCCACGCGCACACACGCGGAGCTGGCCTCGTCGCTCGCCCGCGACGGGATCCCCGTCCTGGTCGAAAAGCCGCTGGCCGCGAGCCTCCCGGAGGCCGAGGTCCTGGCGACACTCGCCGGCGTCGTGGTGGGCCATGTGGAGCGCTTCAATCCGGCGGTGGGCGCGCTCTTCGATACTGGTCTCGACGTGCGTTTCGTCCAGGCCGAGCGCCTCGCGCCATGGACAGATCGGGCCGTCGACGTCGACGTTGTGTACGACCTGATGGTCCACGACCTCGATCTCTTCGGCCTGTTCACGGGATTCGCCGAGGTGGCCGACGTGCGCGGAAATGGACTTGGTGTCGCGACGTCGGGGCCGGACATCGCCCACGCTCGCGTGGAGACGGTCGATGGTCGCGTGGCGGTGTTGTCGACCTCGCGCATCAGCCCCGCGACCGTGCGCAAGTTCCGGGCCTTTGGCCACGGCGCCTACGTGGGGCTCGATCTCGGCGCGAAGACCGCGCATCGCGTGGGTCGCGACCTCCGCTCCGAACCGATCACGGTTCCCGAGGTCGACGCCCTCCGCGCCGAGCTCGGCGCCTTCCTTTCCTGGGTTGACGGCGGCTGCCTCGACCTCGGCGCGGGGCCAAATCGACTCGCGACGGTCGACGAGGCCCTCTGGACGCTGCGACTCGCCGAGCGGATCCGGTGCGCCTCGGCCTGAGCGCCATCGAGCCGAGCGCGGATCGCCTCGGCGCGGAGTTGATCGGCGCCCTTCGTTCGCACGGACAGGTGGCCACCCGCGGCCTCGGTGGCGAGCGCATGGCGGCCCTGGGCTTCGAGCGGGTGCACACGCTGGCCCCTCCCGCCATGGGGCTCTGGGAGGTGCTGGGACACCTCGGCGCGATCCGCCGGCAGCGGGCTGCGCTGCTGGATCACCTCGACGGTCTCGAGGCGCTCGTCTGCATCGATGCCCCCGACTTCCACATGCCGGTCGCGACTCGGGCGCGTGCCCAGGGGCTCCGGACCGTGGGGTGGGTGTCGCCCCAGCTCTGGGCTTGGCGACCGGGGCGGAAACACGCGGTGGCCCGGGCCTACAGCACGCTACTCTGCCTTTTTGACTTTGAACCAGCGCTCTACGCGGGCACCAGGCTCGACGCACGCTTCGTGGGGCACCCCGCCATCGACCGGCTCGTTGAACGTCGTCCGGAGGCGGGGGTGGTGGCGCTCTTCCCTGGCTCCCGCGAGTCCGAGCTGTCGCGACACCTCGAGCCCTTCCTCGACGCCACGCGCGGCTACGGAACGGTGCTGGTGGCCGAGGGGTCGCCGGCACTCCGGGCGCGGCTTCGTGCCGACCCTCGCGTGCACGTCGTGCCGCCGGAAGAGGCGATGGCGCGTTGCGAGCGGGCGCTCAGCAAGTCGGGCACCGTCACCCTCGAACTCGCGCTCAACGGCGTCCCCAGCGTGGTGGCGCACCGAGTCCACCCGATCACCTATGCGGTAGGGCGCCTCCTCGTACGGGGCATCCGCTTCCTCGCCCTGCCCAACCTCCTCGCCGACCGTGCCGTGTACCGGGAGTTCGTCCAGCATTTCTCGGCAGACACGCTCCGCGTCGCGCTGGCGGAGGCGAAAGTACCGCCCGTCGCCGAGCTGCGGGCCCGCGTGGGTCCGCCCGGGGTCGTGCGCCGCGTGGCGGCGGCAATCGTTACTGGATCGGGATGATCGAGATGCCGAGCTTGTCGGACAGGTGGGCCGAGAACCGCTTCAGGTAGTTGCTGGTGTCGTCGATGTTGGCCTTGTCGGTGCTCTTGGCCAGGGCCATGCGACCGCGCTTGAGCGCCTGCTCCGTCTCGGCCACGTCTTGTTTGTGCATGACGGCCTTGTGCTCGCGGAGGAAGGTTTCCAGCGCGACGATCTGCTTCTCGATGGTGTTGCGCGAGTCCTTGATCTCGGCGGCCGCCTCGCGACGAGTCTCGTGGACACTGGACTCGCTCTTCGCCTGCTCGATCTCGAGCTTCGACAGGCCGGTGGGCGCGCGAATGGTGATCGCGTTTTGCACGCCGCGGCCGTCGCGGGCGCTGACGTTGACGATCCCGCTCGCGTCGATCGCGAACTTCACCTCGATGCGAGGCGCCCCGCGGGACGCCGGCTCGAGTCCCACAAGCTCGAACTCGCCGAGCGACACGTTCTCGGTGGCCGTGCCACTCTCGCCCTGCAACACGTGGATCTTCACCGCGCGCTGGTTGTCGACCACCGTGCTGACCATCTGGATCTTCTGCGCCGGGATCGTGGTGTTCTTGGGGATGAGCTTCGCGAACCGGCGCCCTTCCACCTCGATGCCGAGCGAGAGGTTGGTCACGTCGAGCAAGGTGACGGACTTCACCTCGCCCTCGAGCACGCCCGCCTGGATGGCCGCGCCGATGGCCACGACCTCGTCGGGGTTGAACGCGTGGTTGAGCGGACGCTTGAAGAACTCCTTCACCATCTCCTTCACGCGCGGGATGCGCGAGGAGCCGCCCACCATCACCACTTCCTCGATGTCTTCTACACGCAGATTGCTCTCCGCGAGCACCTTGCGACACTCCTCGACGGTCTTCTCGAACAGGGGCAACGCCATGTTCTCGAACGCGGCGCGCGTGAGGGTCACCTGGAGGTGGCGCGGACCCTGGGCGTCGGCGGTGAGGAAAGGGAGGTGAATCTCGGTCTCGGTGGCCGTGGAGAGCTCGATCTTCGCGCGCTCAGCGGCGTCGCGCAGGCGCTGCCGCACGATCTTGTCGCCCGACACGTCGATGCCATGCTCGGTGCGAAACTGCTCGAGCAACCAGTCCACCACCACGCGGTCGATGTCGCCGCCGCCAAGCGCGTTGTTGCCGCGGGTTGCCCGGACCTCGCCCACGTCGCGGTCGATGTTGACGATGCTGATGTCGAAGGTACCGCCGCCGAAGTCGTAGACGGCGATGGTGCAGTCCTTACGACGGTCATGGAGGTACGCGAGCGCGGCCGCAGTGGGCTCGTGGATGATGCGCAGGACGTTGAGCCCCGCGATGGTGCCCGCGTCCTTCGTTGCCTGGCGCTGCCGGTCGTTGAAGTGCGCGGGGACGGTGATGATCGCCTCGGTCACCGGCTCGCCGAGAAAGTCCTCGGCGCTGCGTTTCAGCTTTTGTAGGATCATCGCGCTGATTTCCGGTGGGGAGTACAAACGACCCCCCACCTTGATCGCCACGTCGCCGTTCTTGTTTTCTGCCACCTCGTAGTTCACAAGTGGGATGTCGCGACCCGCCTCCTTGTAGCGCTTGCCCATGAAGCACTTGACCGAGTGGATGGTGGCGTCGGGATTGATGAGCATTTGTCGCTTGGCGATGTCGCCCACAAAACGCTCGTTTGCCTTGGAAAAGCCAACGACGGAGGGGGTGACGCGGCCACCCTCTTCGTTGATGATCACCCGCGGTTCGCGCCGGTCCATGTACGCGACGACCGAGTTGATCGTCCCGAGGTCGATGCCGATGACCTTGCCCATTCCTTGAGCTTCCTCTGATTGATGGTAGGACGCAGCTAGCGGCGATGTCAATCTGGGCCGGCGCCACCGGGGTCGGGGGGACGCCCGGTAGCGCCCTTGCGCGGCGTGATATCCGCGGGGCGGGAGAAGCCGAGATGCTCTTCGTCGCGTTGTTTGGAAGCGCCTGGGCCTTGGCGCCCGAGGTGGTGGAGTCGGAGCGCCTCGCGAATGCGGGCGACCTGGACGGCACGATTCGTGTGCTCGAAGCCTATATTGCCGTGAACAAGAACGACCCGGAGGCCCTCTGGCGCCTCGCCCGAGCGCTCTACGAGAAGGGTGAGGTCCTGGCCCAGTCGGTGCCCAACTCGCAGCGCCTCCCCATCTACACCCGGGTCGGCACGCTCTCCCGGCGGGCCCAGGAACTCGACCCCGAGGCGGGCTTTGGATATTTGTGGGAGGGTGTGGCAATGGGTCGCATAGCCACGTCGAAAGGCATTTTGTCGCAGCTCTCGACGGCCGACGACATCGAGCGCCTCTGGCTGCGCTCGCTCGAGTCCAAGACCGTCTACCGCATGGACAACGGCATCTCCTCCTTCCCCGGCGACGCGTGGAACGCCCTCGGCCAGTTCTACCGGCTCTGTCCCGACTGGCGCGCGATGGAGTGGATCTCCGGCACGCGGGGCGACATCGACAAGTCGGTGTACTACTTCCGGCTCATGGTCGCCGATGATCCCCACCGGCTCGAAGGCCTCAAGGAGCTCGGCGTGGCCTTGCTCTGCAAGGGGTACAAGCAAGACGACGAGTCCGCGAAGGCGGAGGGGCGGAAGTGGCTCGACCAGGCCTACACGCTGCCCGCCGTGTACCCCACCGACGTGATCGACCACAAGCAGATCCCGGGGATCAAGGCCCGCGAGGCCGATGCCTGCGGCTACTCACGCGACGGCTGGGAGAAGCTCGACGAGGCGGCCTACGCCGCGCAATAAGTGCGCTGGATCGCCATTTTACTGGTCGTCGCCTGCGCCCCGAAGGCGGCGCGACAGAAAGACCCGGTGATCACCGCGCTCGCCGCGGCAGATCGCCAGTGGGCGCAGCGATCGACGGTGGGCATCGACGCGGCGGAGATGGCCTACACCACGCTGCTCGCCCGCTGGCCGGGGGAGCCGCGGGTGTGGGGGCGGCTGGCCCGCACGGCCTGGTCGCGAGCGCTCGTCAACCCGGCCGACGCGCGCGCCTGGCACGAGGCCGGGCGGGAGCAGGCGATGCGCTGCCTGCTGCGTGACGGACGGCTCGAGGAGGCGGTCATACGGGGGGGCGACCATCTCGACGACGACGTGCTCGAAGGCATCAAGGGACGAGACAGCGCCTGCCTGGTCTACGCGGCCGCCCACACCGTCATGCTCGTTCGGCTGCGAGGGGAAGGGGCGATGCTCGACCTCGGCGACGTGCCCCCGCTGGTTGCTCGTGCCGAGGCGCTAGGCGAGGCGGAGCCGGCCCTGCGGCGGTGGACCGCGGCGAGCGAGCTCATGATCAGGGGAGCCGAGCCCTCGCGGGCGCGCGTCCTCCACGCGGAGGCGGTCGCCCTGGCACCTGGGCAAGCCTTCTACGCGGCCGAGGCACTGCGCGCCTTCCCTGACCTCGCGGGGACTCTGCCCGATTCGGTTCCTGACACTGAGTGGCAAATAGAAAACGCCGCGGTCAACGCGACGTTCTCTATTTCGGACGGCCGCAACGGAGTGGGCGCGACCGGCGACTAGTTGCCCGGGGACGTCGTGCCCCCGGCCAGCTTCGTCGAGTCTAGGTGGAGGCGGGACCGGCGCCGCCCTCGCGGCCACCACCCTCACGACCACCGCCCTCGCGGCCCGTGCCCGGGCGCGACGGCACCTTCCGCATGGCGCGGCGAGCGGCCTTCCGGCGGCGCTTCTCGGCCAGGCGCTGCTTGAGGCGGCGCTTCTCGCCCGGCTTCAAGTAGAAGCTGTTCTTCTTGATGTCCTTGCGGATGCCCTCACGTTCCACCTTACGGCGGAAACGACGGAGGGCCTTCTCGAAGGGCTCATTCTCGCGGACGGTGACCAGGACCAAGCAAACGCTCCGAATCGAAGCGCCGCGGCTAACGCGGGGTCAGCCCGGGCGCAAGGCTCAGAACACGACGCCGACAGCGGCGCCGCCGTAGAACATGTCGTGGAGGCCGCCCTCGAGGCGGATGGCCGCCCGGTCGTTGATGTTGAAGCGTACGCCAATGTTGATGTCGACCAGTGGGATCACCGGGACGTCGCCGAAAAGCTCGGCGTCGTACTTGCAGTTGTAGCCGTCGGGATCGGCACGGTCGTAGGCGGCTGCGTCGCTGCCGCAGTCCACCTCGGCGTTGTCGTTGTTGCCCTCGGGGTTGGTCGGGTCTTCCCCGGGTTGCCACTCGTACACGGTGCCGATCTTGATGCCCATCCCGAGGCCGGCGCCGAAGAGGAAGGACAGCCACGGCGTGGCGTGCAGTTCATAGGCGTAGTTCGCCCCGATGTTGACGAAGCTGAACTCGTCGCTGAAGTCGACCCAGGAACCGTCGAGCGGGTCGGGGGAGCCGTGGTCGATGTCGTCCCAGTAGCCATCCTCGATGAGCGGCTTGAAGAACTCGATGTAGAAGATGCCGTTGGCGGACTTCTCCTTGATCACGAACTCCAGACCGAGCGTGTAGGCGTTGGCCTCGGGGCGGGCGGGGTACTCGTCGTCCTCGTGGGCCTCGGACCAGAGGTCGAGCGTGCCTTTGGGGACGGTCATGTACCGGCCGCGGAAGTTCACTTCCATCAGGAAGGGGCGCTTCTTCTCCCCGGTGGCGGCGGGCTCGACGGGCGGGGGGGCCTGGTCGTCGGGCAGGGGCTCCTGCGCGAGGGCGACGGCCAGCAAACAGGGCGCGAACATCCGGGCTCCGGTGTTGACGTGGGGCGTGAATCCTGTTCGAACGGGGCGCACATGTCAACGGTATTTGCACTCCTCGTCGGCTGCGCCTTGCACGTCGGCACGCCGCCCTCCCGTGGCTACGCCGTGATCCGGGTAGACGCCCCGGTGGCGGAGGCCGAGATCGACGTGGCCTTGCGCGCGGCGGTGGAAGCCTCGTTGGCGGCGCGCGGCGCGTCGGGCAGCGAGCCCCTCGCCCTGCAGGTGGAGGTCGCGAGCTGGACACCGTCGCGACGCGAAGGTGACCTCGTGGTTTACCTCGCCGAGCTGCGGGTCCGTTTCGTCGCCGGCGAGCGCACTCGGTCCAGCGCCTCCAGCACCTTCGTCCCGGCGCCCGCCGACGCGGCGAGCGCGCGGGCAGAGCGGGAGGCGGCCTTTGCCGACCTTGCAGAGCGCGTGGCCGCCGAGGGCGTGACGTGGCTGCTCCACGGCGCGGCGCAATAGGGCCCGCCCGTGGACGAGATCCTTGCCAGCCTCGCGAAACCGGTGCCGGTCTACGCCTGCCTGGGCGACCAGGGGGTCCTGGTGAGCGAGGCCGTTGCCGCGATCCGAAAGGCGCTCGCGGGTGGGCCCATGGCCGCCTTCAACCATGCCGTCTTCACCCCGGGCGATGAGGGCGTCGGAACCCTGCGCGATGCGCTGCGCCAGGTGCCGGTGATGTCCCCCGTGCGCCTCGTTGAGCTTCGCCAGGCAGAGAGCGCCGACAAGCGCACCCTCGAGGCCATCCTCGAGTTCGCCCAGGCGCCCCTCGACACCACCGTGCTGCTCGTGAGCGGCGAGAAGATGCCGGCGGCGGCCGACGGCGCCGACCTCGGGACCCGCTTCCTCAACGCTGCGAAGAAGGTCGGCGTGGTGTGCAAGTTCGAGGCCCGCTCGGTCGACCCGTTGGCCTTCGCCCGCCTGCGCTCTGCACCCTGGCGCGCGAAACTCGGGCAGCCGGCCTTCCAGAAACTCGTGGAGCTCGGGGGTGAAGACCTCGACACCCTCGCGGGCAACGTGGAGCGCTGCGCCGGCTACGTGGGCGAGGGCGGCGAGATCACGCCGGACGTCGTGGAGCTGGTGTGCGCATCCACCGCCGACGCCGACGTCTGGAAGCTCACCGACGCGATCGTCGACCGCAATCGCGACGTGGCCTTGTCTGAGCTTCATCGCCTCCTCGAAGACGGCGAGCCGCCCCACAAGCTGCTCGCGAGCGTGGCCTACCAGCTCAGGCAGGTCTTGCTCCTGCAGGACGCCACGCGTCGAAAGCTGAACGAGAAGGAAGCGGGCGTTCGCATCCCCTCGTTCAAGATCCGCGCGGTCCGGGCGGCGATCGAGGCGAGGCCCGTGTCGCCGAGCGCCTGGCTCGAGGAGCTGGCGGTGGCCAACCGGAGGATGAACAGCTTCCGAGCAGGTGATCGTCGCGTGCTGGAAGCCTTCGTGATGCGCCTGGTCGTGCGATAGGCGCCGCGAACGCGACGCCTATTTGCAGTGGAACTCGCCCTTGGGCCTAGCTCTTGGCGACCTTGATCGCCTTGGCGAGGCGAGAGATACGGCGCGCGACCGTACGCTTCGGGAGCACGCCCTTCTGGGCAAGCTTCTGCAGCGTCGACATCGTGCTGGAGAGTGCGCCCTCAGCGGCGGCCACGTCGCCCGAGGCGAGGGGGGCGCGAACCGCCTTGACCGCGTTCTTGCCCTTGGTGCGGGCGGCGCGATTACGCGCGTTGGCCGCCTTGCTCTGGCGGTCACGCTTGACCTCCTTGGGCGTGCGGGTGCGCTGCTTGGAATCCTTGTTGTCTGCCACGGGAAGTCTCCGAAAGGGCCGCGCGCATAAACCTCGGCGTTGGGCTTGTCAAGTCACTCGCGAAGCGGTAGAAACTGCTCCTCCTCGACCGCTTCCCCGCGGTCCTCCGGCCCCACCTTCCGGAACCCCCCCACGATGCTCGCCGTGCGCGCCGCTCAGGCGCCAGCCCAAGCCGCCCCTGTTGTCCGACGGTCAGAGCCGCCGGTCGCGGTGCCGGTTTACGACGGGCCGCTCGACTTGCTGCTCTTCCTGGTGCGGAAGGAAGGCGTTGCGCTGCGCGAGATTCCCGTCGCCCGGATCTGCGATGCCTACCTCGCTCACCTCCGCGACCTCGACGAGATCGACGTGGACCGCGCTGGCGACTACCTCGCGATGGCCTCCACGCTCTGCCTGCTGAAGGCGCGCGAGCTCTTGCCGAAGCTCGCGACCATCGGTGCCGAGGAGCGGGAGGAAGATCCCAAGGAGGCGCTGGAGCGTCGACTCCTGGAGTACGAGCGCTACCGCGACATGGCGGAGCAGCTCGGGCGTATGCACCTTCTCGACCGCGAGGTTTTCGCGCGTCCCGAGGTGCCGGTGGCCCCGGGAGAACAGCCGATCGACCCGGTGGTCGACAGTTTCGGCCTCGCGAGCATCTTCTACGAGTTGTTGGAGCGGCGTGCGGCGCCACCGCCCGAACACCGGGTGGCCTTCGAGAACTACACCATGGCGGAGCGAGTTCGGTTCGTGCTGTCGCGACTCGACGACGGCGTGGAACACCTCCTCAGCGAGTTCTGGGCTGAGCTTCCCAGCAAGCGCGGGCGGGTGGTCACCTTCCTGGCCTCGCTGGAGGCCGCGCGTTTCCAGCTCATCGACATCAGTCAGCGCATCCACCTCGGCGCCGTCACCTTGGTTGGCAAGGTGAAGTCGTCAGAGGCGGATCTTTCGGTACTCGCGGATCACGAACACGACGACCAGAAGGGGGCCCCATGATGGACGACGAGGGCGAGAACGTCATCGACTTCCCTGGGCCAGCCGCGAGTGCGCCCGAGGCGAGCCACGACGACATCGGCGAGCCCGACGGACCTTGTCCTCCCGAGCTCCTCGTCTTGGCCCTCGAGGCGTGCCTCTTCGCCTCCGCCGACCCGCGAACGCCCGCCGAGTTGGCGATGGCCCTAGGCGTCGCCACCGTCGAGGTATTCGATGCCGTGGAGTCCCTGCGCGAGCGCTACCTCCGCAGCGGCTCGGCGCTCCGCGTGGTGGAGGTGGGAGACGGCTACCAGATCCGCACCGACGCGCGGCTGGCCCGGTGGGTGGCCGCCATTCGAGGCGGCAAGCCCTTCCGCCTGTCGCGACCGGCGCTTGAGACACTCTCGGTGATTGCGTTCCGCCAGCCTGCCAGCAAGGGCCTGATCGACGACATCCGGGGGGTCGATACCGGCGGCATCATTCGTTCGCTCCTGGAGCGGGGCCTCGTGAAGATGGCGGGCCGGAGTGAGGAGCCCGGAAAGCCGATGCTCTACGCCACCACGCCGGCCTTTCTCGAGGTCTTCGGCCTGCGCAGCCTCGCCGATCTGCCGACTCTGCGCGATCTTCGCCCGCTGCGGGCAGACGACCCGGAGGCTGGGCCCGTGCCGGTGGTTCCGTTCCGCACGCCTCACGACTAGGATCGGCGCATGCTCCTCGCGCTACTGCTCGCCTGCGAACCCCCGTGCCAGAAGTACTGCAACGATCTCGCCGTCACTTACGGCGGCTTGCTCGACAATGCCGACGAGAGCATCGACACCACGACGCTCGCGGGGGCGGACGCCGAGGGAGGCCTTGACGAGGCCGCCTACGCCGAGGTGTGCAGCAGCGCGCCCGACGGCACCGAGTGCGAGTCGTGCACCGACTGGTACTCCCAGACTTTCCTCGCGCCCCTCGGCGTGACCGACGCCTGCGACTACGCCTACAAGCGCACCGACAACTACTCCGGCGGCGAGAAGGCCTGCGAGCAGACTTGCGAGGCACAAGGGCTCTCGTACTAGGGGTTGACGGACGAGCCCGCGAGGATAGCCCCCGCCCCCCGCGTCGTGATGACGCCGGACGGAGTGAATGTGAATCCAGATGGAACCGAGCGCCTCGCCAAGGTGCTCGCTGCGCGTGGCGTGGCGAGCCGTCGCGAGGCGGAAGCAATGATCGTGGCGGGCCGGGTGACGGTCAAGGGCGGGGTTGTGTCGCACCCCGGCGAGCCGGTCGACCCGGAGGAGTCGAGCATCCGCGTGGATGGCAAGCCGATCCCGGCGGCTCCCCGCATGGTGTACTACCTGATTTACAAGCCGAAGGGCTACATCGTGAGTCGGCACGACCCAGGGGATCGCAAGTCGGTGATGGAGCTGTTGCCCGAGCTTCCGGAGCGGGTGGAGCCTGTGGGTCGGCTCGACATCAACACCGAGGGCGCGCTGCTGCTGACCAACGACGGCGAGCTGGCTCACCGCCTGACGCACCCGTCGAGCGGCGTCCCCAAGCGGTACCTCGCCAAGGTTTACCGCACCCCCTCCGACCGGACCATCGCCCGCATCGAGGCGGGGTTGAACCTGGAAGATGGGCGGACCGCCCCCTGCAAGCTTCGGGTGATGAAGGCCACCGAGCAGGAGAATGCCTGGGTGGAGATCACCGTCACCGAGGGCAAGAATCGCCTGGTGAGGCGTATCTTCGCCGAGGTGGGGCACCCGGTCGCCAAGCTCGTCCGGCAGTCTTTCGCCACGATCTCGATTCGCGGCCTCGAGCGCGGGCAGTTCCGGGCCCTCAGTGGCGACGAGGTGCAGCGGCTTCGCGAGATCGCAGGCGGCACGCCCGCGAACGCGGCCGGCAAGCGCAAGCGCGACCCGCGCGAGGGTTTCGCCAAGGCCGATCCGAAGTGGATCGAGCGGCGCACGAGGAAGCAGCGGCGCGTGCAGGGGAAGAAGTAGGGTCCGCTCCTCGCGACCAGGGCAGCGGTTTCAGTCGGGGCTCAGGCCATGCCACCCGCGATGCGACTCGGCAGTGGCCATGCCACCCTGGATGCGAATTCCCTGAGGGCGTGCGGTGCCTGGCTTCCAACTTGAGGCGCCTTGGAGCGATGAGCCCACGGGGAAACGTCCATTGTTTTCGTGGGGTGTCGGCCGTGGGCGCTCGCCGCCCATGCCCACTGTCGCATCTGCGGGGGCATGGCGTGGTCGGTTTCGCTTCGGTGTGGGCACGGGTCGGGGTAGGCTCCTGGCGTGGCGCACCTGAAGCCATGGCCCGACAATGCACCCGGCCCCTGGTACGTCGATACTGGCTGCATCGATTGCGGGTGCTGTCGGGTCGTCGCTCCCCAGAACTTCGGTGAGGCCCACGATCACGCTTTCGTTCGGGAGCAGCCACAATCCAGCGCAGCCGTTCATCGCGCGGGGATGGCGCTGGTGGCGTGCCCCGTGCACGCCATTCACGGCGACGGTGCCGATCTGCGCGCTGCGGCAGCCAGCTTCCCCGACCCGGTGGCCCCGGGGATCTATGCCTGCGGTTTCGCCTCGGCGTCAACCTACGGCGCGTCGGCCTGGCTGATCGTTCGCCCCGAGGGCAACGTGCTGGTTGACGTCCCACGCCCCGTGCCCGCCTTGTTCGAGCGCATCCGCGCTCTCGGCGGGGTGAAGACGCTATTTCTCACGCACCGCGACGACCTGGATGGCCACGACAAGCTCGCGACCGCTTTCGCCTGCGAGCGGGTGATGCACGTGGGCGATCGCTGCGCCGCGAGCTCCGGCGTCGAGCGCTACCTGGAGGGTGACGACTGCCTCGGAACCGGCCTCCAGGCCCTGCATGTACCGGGACACACTCGCGGCAGCATGGTGCTACTCGTCGATCGTCAGTACCTCTTCTCGGGTGATCACCTCTGGGGCACCGGCCCGCGCGGGTGGGTGTCGGAGGGCGTGCCCGAGGGGCTGGGTGCCGGGCGGAGCGTATGCTGGTACGACTGGGACCAGCAGATTGAGAGCGTCGAGCGCCTCTTGAAGTTTGAGTTTGCCGCCGTGTTGCCCGGCCACGGGCGACCCTGGAGGGGTGGGCATTTGGAGCGCGAGTCAGCACTGCGGGGGGTGATCGCGTGGATGCGCGAGGTGGCGTGAGGGAGCGTTAGCTTGGTGCTGGAGGTGTAGATGATCATCGACCACGTCACAGTATTCGTCCGCGACTATCAGCGTTCGAAGGCATTTTATGCAGCGGCGCTCGCGCCGCTCGGCATCACGATTCAGAAAGAGTACGGTCGTGCGGGGGGGTTTGGCCGCGAGGGCAAGCCTGAGCTGTGGATCGCCGAGGGGCCGGGCTCGTTCCAGTCGGCGGCGCAGGTGGAGACGATCACCCCGGTCCATGTGGCCGTCGCCGCCCGCAGTCGCGCCGAGGTCGACGCCTTCCACGCCGCGGCGATGGCCGCCGGCGCGCGCGACTTCGGCGCCGCCGGGGTTCGTGCGCACTACCACCCCGGGTACTACGGCGCCTTCGTGCTCGATCCCGA
>SXGT01686501.1_pt1 | contig 42152 bp, 38 predicted proteins | sample 3176221 | NCBI WGS metagenome assembly SXGT01 (sample SAMN11356862, study PRJNA531348) | freshwater metagenome | isolation source: freshwater sample F1-120 | place: China: Fuxian Lake, Yuxi | collected 2017-12-25
CTCATCGTGCCGGCGAGTTGCTTGCGCCGTTCACCGAGGCGCGGGAACCGTTGGTACGCGATCTCCTCGACCGCCTTCAGCTCCGTGCCGGTGTGGGTGGCCATCCACAGGTTCTCGCGCACCGTGAGGTTCGGGAAGATGCCCTTGCCTTCGGGAATGAGGCACAGTCCGGCTCGCGCCAACGCGTCGGGCGTGACGCCGTTGACCCGCCGCCCGGCGAGCAGGTAGTCGCCTCCGGTCGGTGTCATGAGCCCGGCACAGACCTTGAGCGTCGTGCTCTTGCCGGCGCCGGTGGGCCCGAGGAGGGCCATGACCGATCCAGGCTCGACCGTGAGGTCGACACCGTGGACGACCTCGATGCGGCCATACGCGGCGCGCATGCCCCGTAGTTCGAGGATCGGCTCGTTCATGACGGTTGCTCCAGGCTCGACCCGAGGTATGCGGCGAGCACAGCCGGATCGGTGCGGATCGACGCGGGGTCGCCGTTGGCGATGACGCGTCCGAAATCGAGCACGAAGATGTGGTCGCTGACGTCCATGACGAGCTGAACGTCGTGTTCGACGATGAGCACGGCCAACCCGTCGGCGGCGAGCTCGCGGAGCAGATGTCCCAACCCCTCGCTCTCTTGGTCGTCGAGACCGGAGGCCGGTTCGTCGAGCAACAACAGTCGTGGTTTGGTCGCCAGCGCGCGTGCGATCTCGACCAATCGGGCTTGGCCCGTGGGCAACTCGTCGACGCGGTGGTCGATCATGTCGCTCAGTCCGACGCGTTCGACGATCGACTCGATCTCCGATCGCGGGTCGACGCCGTCGGACCCGAATCCGGCGCGCAGCTCGGCGGCAACCTGCACGTTCTCGCGCACGGTGAGCAGACTCCAGAGCTCGAGGCGCTGGAACGTGCGGGCGAGGCCGAGACGGGCGCGCTTGTAGGGCTTGAGCTTGGTGAGCGACTTGTTGTCGAGGTAGACGTCGCCGGACGACGGGCTCAACAGCCCGCAGATCACGTTGAACAGGGTCGTCTTTCCCGCGCCGTTGGGTCCGATCAGCGCGGTGACCAATCCGGGGTCGGCGTGCAGCGTGACGGCGTCGAGCGCGACGTGGCCACCGAATCGCATCGAGATCTTGTCGACTTCGAGCAGGCTCACGCGAGCGCCTCCCGAGTGAGCCCGAGCTTGGAGTCGAGCAGCGCGATGTCGGTGTCGGTGACCGGGCGGTCGATCCCCACCCACTCGAGATGGGTGCCGTCGAACTCTTCGATCGATGGGTCCGGGTCGGGCTCGAGCGTGCCCTTGGCGATGGCGTCGGACTTGCCGATCTGCGCGCCGACGATGAGCAGCACGACGGTGCCGAGGATGAAGATCCAACCGTTCAGCGCGTCCACGCGGAGCGTGGCGACGTACAACCCGACGATGCCGATCGAGACGATCGCCAACGCGCGGCGCGACATCAGGATCGGCTCGAACCCGACCCGCATGTCGGACACCGCGCCGTTGGGGTTGCGGCCGAGTCCAATGCCCATGAAGCCGGGTGACGCAAAGGCGAACTTCGAGTACCAGCCTTCGGGTGCCGGGCCCATGCCGAGAAAGCGAGTGTTGAGCACCGGCCAAGCGGCCATTGTGTTCAGCACCTGGAGCGAGATCCCCGCGAAGAGGGCACCGCCGATCCGACCCATCCCGCCGACGACACCGATCATGAACACCGGGAGCCCGTTCAGGAACTGCCAATTGTCGGCGTTCGTCGATTGGTTGGCGACACCGATGAGGGCGCCGCCGAGTCCGGCGAGCGCCGCCGAGGTCGAGAAGATGGCGAGCTTGGTGCCGGTGACGTTCATGCCGACCGTCGCGCACGCCGCTTCGCTGTCTTTCATCGCGAGGAGGCGCCGCCCGAACGAACTACGCCGGATAGCGACGACGACCATCGCGACGGCGACGAAACCCACGGCCATCACGATCAGTTGGCGGTCTTCCGGGCTGAGGTTCATCCCAAGCACCTTGCCCTTGGCGCCGGAGTCGAAGCCGAAGATCTTCAGGCGTTCGACCGACAGCGACCCAGCGGTGCCGAAGAGGTCGATCGTGACATCGGTGAACGGCAGCTTGAACGGCTTCAGCTTCCACACCCATCGATCCATGAAGACGGCGAACGCAGCCGTCGCGAGCGCGAGATAGATGCCCGACAACCGCAGCGCGGGGAGGGCGATGATCGCGCCGACGATCCCGGCGAACACCATTGCGTAGACCAAGCCGATCGGCGACCCGCCGCCGAGATGCGACATGGTGACCGCGCCGATGCCGGCGAAGCTGAACTGACACAACGACACCTGGCCGCCGAGTCCGACAAGCGGTACGAGCGACAGCACGAGGATGCCGGTGCCGAAGAGTTTGGCGATCGTCAGGGAGTCCTTCGCTGCGACGAGCGGGATCGCCATCAACGCACCGGCCAACACGATGGCCGCGAATCGACTGGCACCAACCCACGATGGCATCGGATAGAACTCGCGCGTGCGGGTGAGGCCGTGGCCGCGCAGACGAGCAGCGGGCAGTGCGAGCAACACGATGAACAAGATCAGGATCGGGATCGCAAACACGATCGATTGTCCGAAGTATTGCGCCCACGCGGCCTCAGACCCTTGCGGAACGTACGCACCCCAGTAGGTCTGGACGAGCGCGATGACGATGGCGCCGAGGAACGTCATCGGCAGACTGCGCAAGCGCCCGACCATGGCCGCGGCGTAGGCGTTCACGATCAACAACGAAATCGACTGCGCTTCGAGGGCGATACCGCCGACGTACAACATGCCGGCGAGCATGGCGAGGGAGCATCCGATCGCCCAGGCCAGCATCGCCGAACGATCGGGGCGTGCGCCGTTCAGCGCGGCGAGCGGACGGTCGTCGACCGATGCGCGCATCGCAATGCCGGCCCGGGTCCGGTACAGGAGCACGCGGAGTCCGATCGCGACGACGACGGCCGCGCCGACCCGGAGCAACTCTTGATAGGTGATGATCTCGCCGATGACCTTGAAGCTGCTGCCGCCGAAGAACTTTTCGGACAAGCGGTTCTCTTGCGGGTCCCAGATCCAGTTGGCGACGCCGATCATCGCGAACAGCAGCGACACCGTCACAACGAGGCGTACGGCCTCGCTCGTTCCTTGTAATCCTCGAAAGATCCCGCGCTCGAGCAGCACGCCCACGAGCGGCCCGAACCCGAAGAGCACGATGAGGAAGGCGAGCGGGGCCGGCAGACCCCAGTCGAACCTGAGCTGCCAATACATGAAGGCGCCGAGCATGCCGATCGCGCCGTGCGCGAAGTTGAACACGCCCGTCGTGGTGTAGGTGAGCACCAGCCCGCTCGCGCCGATCGCGTAGATCGCCGCAGTAGCGAGACCAACGATCGTGAAGCTCAAGAAGTCGGACATGGCTCGTGGCGTCCTCGGCGGCCGGTGGGAGAACCATGGGGGGCCCGCAGTGGGCCCCCCGACAGTTCGAATGACGTCAGACGCTGCCGCAGTTCGACGGTTTCGGGTCGTCGGCGTAGGCCGGGTTCTCGCACGTGGCGCCCTGGCCGTAGTCGCCGGTCAACTCGGTGATGTTCGCGGCGTCGCAGTTGTAGATGCCGTTGTTCGCCCCGATGTCGGCCAACGTGAACTCGCCACCTTCGACGACGTACAGGTTGTAGCAGTCGCCGCCTCGGCCGGTCGTGAGATCGATCGGGGCGTGCAATCCGCCGCCGCTCCACTCGGTGTATGCGCCGATTTTCTCGAACACGCAGTCCCGAGTGAGCTCGGCGCCGCAGTCGCGAGCTGCGGTCGCGAACAACAACCAGCCCGAGAGGCCCTGGACGCCGAGGTAGGCCTTGATGCCACCCTCGTCGTACTGGTCGATGAGGTCGATGTACTGCTGCGAGGCCGAGTCGGGCTCGACCGCGCCATCGAGGAACGGCGCGAACACGGAGCGCACGTAGACGCCGTCGGCGGCTGCGCCTGCTTCGGCGGTGAGCTTGGGGTCGTAGTGGTTCGCGTCGGTGCGGATCCAGGTGAGGTCGAACTCGAGTCCTTCGGCCTCGGCCAGCATCTTGCCGAGGTTCACGGGCTCGCCGACCCAGATGAGACCCTGGACGCCCTTGCTCTGCATCTCTTCGATGTACGGGCGCCAGTTGTCGACGCCGCCCGCCGGGTAGGTCGCGTCGTAGACGACGTCCCATCCGAGTTGCGGTTGCGCGATGCCTTCCTTGTAGCGCTCACCCACGACGACGGTGGTTGCGATGTCGCCGGTGAGCACGCCCACGTTCTTCGTGGTCTCGGGGAATTGTTCGGCGAGGTAGGTGAGGTCGCCGACAGGGAGGAAGCCCGCGGGGTTCGGCACCGGTTGGTAGGTGAGGTCGGCCTCGGCCGCGACCGCGGTGACCACGTAGCCCGCGACGGTGGGCAGTTCGCAGTCGAGCCGCTCGACTTGGCCGACGTCGTCGAACACGGCGCCGCCGCCGACCATCATGAAGTCGCCCTCGGAGCATGCCGCAATGACCTCACGCTGGAACTGCGTCAGTTCGGCGTCGCGTTCTTTGAGGTCGATCTGACGACCGTTGATCCCGCCCTTCTCGTTGCACCAGGCGCTGAACGCCTCGGCGGTGTCGAAGAGCTCCTGGTTGAGACCCGGACGACCGGCGAACTTCGGGTCCGAGACCGTCGAGATCTGGATGCTGTCGGCCGTCACGCCGGTGTCGGTGGCGGTCAACTCGGCGCCGTCGGCCGCGGGGCCGCACACGACACCGAGGTCACCGAACGCCCCAGCCTCGAGGCCATCGGGCGTGGTGTCGGGAGTCGACGAACCGCTTCCCCCGGTCGGATTGCTGGCGATCGGCTCTTCCTCGTCGCGGCCACAAGCGGCCACCACCAAGGTCAGCGTCATGCCGAGCGCAAGTACGCGGCGTGCCTTCACTTGAATCCCCCTCGTGTCACGACTGGTGTGTGGCGCAATGTACGCCGTCAACCTGATGCCTCGTCAGATTTCGACAGCATGGTCAACAGATGGCGCGTTGCGCAAGCCGCCCCGTAGGGTCGGAGTCCCGTACTCACGCCTTCGGAGAGGTCCCGTCCGTGACGACCGCGCCCGACATTGTCGACATCTGGGTGAATCTCGTGACCGCTCGATCTGCGGCCGATTTTCTCGGTGATCCGGCGAACGCGCACATTCCCCAGTACCTGGGCGGTGACGGGTCGGCCGGAGTCGGCACGCAGGCGTTGCTCGACGTGATGGACACCCACGGCGTCGCCACCGGTGTGTTGTGCCCGGGATTGGGAATGGGTGGCGGGGTCGAAGACTCGCTCGCCCTCGCAGACCAACACCCGGGACGTTTCCTCGTAGCTGCCGCGTTGGCGCGCACCGAACGTCCGACCCGAAACGCAGCGCACGTGCGCGAGTACGCAGAGCACCCGCGGTTCTCGCTGGTGCGGATCACACCGCTGGCGACGCAGGTCCCGATCAATCACGCGTTGCACTACCCGGTCTACGCCGCGTGCGAAGAGGCCGGGATCCCCGTTGCGATCAACGTCGGCATCCCCGGCCCGCGTGTGCGATCACGCGTGCAACATCCTGAGCTCCTCGAAGATGTGATGATCGACTTCCCCGACTTGGTGATCATTGGTGCGCACATGGGCCATCCGTACGAAGAACTGCTGATGAACTACATGCGCAAATGGCCAAACCTCTATCTCTCGTGCACTGCTTACGCTCCTCGTTACATGGATCCGAACCTCGTGACGTTCATGAACACCTCGAAGTACCGCGGTCGGGTGCTCTGGGGCAGCGACGAGCCGTGGTTCCCGATGACGCGCTCGATCACGGAGGCTCGGGCGTTGCCGCTCGACGACGAGGCAATGGCGTTGTTCCTCGGCGGCACGGCGCGCCGGCTGCTCGATCGGACGATCCGATGAGTGGTCCCGAGGTCCGCGTCGCGCGTGATCCTGGAGCCGCGCTCGCCGCCCGGCGATTCGCGGTTGGCGACATCCACATGGGACCGACGACCCACCTCGCCGACGAACGGGCTCGGCTCGCCGGGCTGCGATGGGAACATTTCGATGTTCGCCAGCTCGCCCCAACGATCGGCGCAGAGTTGCACGGCATCGACCTCACCGGCGACATCTCCGACCCCGCGATCGCTGAGATTCGCCGCGCGTTGCACGCGTTCAAGGTCATCTTCTTCCGCGATCAGCCGTTGACCCCCACCCAACACGTTGCGTTCGCTCGCAGATTCGGCGACCTCGAGATCCATCCCTTCATTCCGCCGAATCCCGATGTCCCCGAGTTGGTGCGATTCGAAAAGACTGCGGAGGTCGCCGGGTACGAGAACGCGTGGCATCACGACGTGACCTGGCGCGAGCGTCCGTCGATGGGCGCGATCCTGCACGCCGTCACCGTGCCCGACGTCGGTGGCGACACGTTGTTTTGTGACATGTTTGCCGCGTACGACGGTCTCGACGCCGCGGTGCGCGCACGGATCGACGAACTGGATGCCATCCACGACTACGCCCGAGCGTTCGGGCGCCAGGTTCCGGCCGAACAAGTTGCCGAGATGCGCGCACGGTTCCCGCAGGTAGCGCACCCCGTCGCGCCTCGCCACGAAGTCACTGGTCGTCGTCATCTCTACGTGAATCGGGTCTTTGTCGATCACCTCGAAGTCGGCGAGGCGTCGGACGGCGCCGACCTGTTCGAACTGCTCTGTCGTCAAGCCGATTATCCCGAGTACCAATGCCGCTTTCGTTGGGAGCCGCACTCCGTGGCGTTCTGGGACAACCGCGCCGTGCAGCACTACGCGTCGAGTGATTACTGGCCCGAGGTTCGCATCATGGAGCGGGCTTCGATCGTCGGCACCCGTCCGAGTCGCTGACGCCCGATGCGGATCGTCGTTGTTGGTGGTGGTGTCGCGGGGCTGAGCACTGCACTTGCCGCAGCTCGGGCCGGTCATGTCGTGCGCGTTGTCGAACGCGATTCGACACCGATGCCTGAATCGGCCGACGCTGCGTTCGCTTGGGATCGTCGCGGCGCGCCGCAAGTGCGCCACAGCCACGCATTTCTGGCTCGTCTTCGCAACCTGTTGGTGGACCGAGCCCCCGACGTCTACGCCGCGTTGCTTGCCGCAGGTGCGACCGAGTTGCGCTTCGTCGAGACCCTGCCACCGACGCTGACCGACTTCGAACCGCGCGACGGTGACGACCGGTTGTGTGCGATCGCGTGCCGACGCACGACGTTCGAGTGGGTGCTGCGCCGGGCAGCGCTTGCCGCGCCTGGGGTCGAGTTCATCGACGGCCTCGCCGTGGACGGACTGGTCGCCGAACGGGGTTGCGCGGAAGCGCCGCCGCGGGTGATCGGAATCCACGGCCGACGCGCCGACGGGACGGCGGTGACGATCGACGCCGACGTCGTCGTCGATGCCACGGGGCCCCGCACGGCGTCGCCGCAATGGCTCATCGATGTGGGTGCGGCCGAGCCGCCCGAGCAACTCATTCCTTCGGAGATCATCTACCTCTCGCGTTTCTACCGACTGCGCGACGGCGACGACGTGCCGGAGACCGCGGGCCCGATCGGCGGCGACCTCGGGTACGCGAAATACGCTGTGTTCGTCGGCGACAACCGCACGTTCTCGATCACGTTTGCGCTCGACATCGACGACAAGGCGATGCGCGTGCTCACCGAGGTCGACGGGTTCGAAGCTGGAGCGGCCCAGCTCCCGGCGGCCCAGCCGTGGCTCGACGGACGATCGGAGCCGATCACCGACGTGCATCCGATGGCGGGACTGCGAAATCGCCGACGCTTCTTCGTCGACGAATCAGGGTCACCGATCGTGCGAGGTTTCGCCGCGGTGGGCGACGCGCACGTTTGTACCAACCCGCTCTACGGCCGAGGGTGTTCGCTCGCGATGGTGCACGCGTTCGGCCTGGTTGACCTGCTCGGCGAGTCCGAATGGGAACGGGCCTTTCACGATTTCACCGAACGTGAGCTCGACCCGTGGTTTCGAGCGGCCGTGCAACAGGATCGTGACGCGAAGGCGCTCGCTGGTGGCGAACCGCTTGCCGACGACGATCCGCGGGCATTCATGCGCGAGGTATTCCGCGACGGGTTGCTCCCCGCAGTGCGGACGTCGCCCGCGGTCTATCGGGCGTTCTTGCGCTGGTTCAACCTCGAGACGACTCCCGACGCACTGATGAACGATGCCGAGGTGCTCGCAGCTGTCATGCAGAGCTACGCCGAGCGCGACTCGCGCCCGCCCGACGCGCCCCTCGGCCCCGATCGCGCGACCTTTCTCGCCAACCTCTGAGGCACCCACATCGCACGCGACCTCACTGGTCGGTGGGTCCGTCGGCGTCGCCGAGCGGCGTCGCGGCTGTGTCGCGAGTTGGGTCAGTACGCGAGCAACGCGCGGAGGTCGCGGACGATGTCGACGACCTGTGGGAGCGTGGCGTCTTCGAGCGATGGTTCGTAGCCGACGAGCGTGTCGGGTGCGCCGAGCCGCCACACCGGCGCCGCGAGGTACTCGAAGCACGCGTCCGCGGCGAAGGCCGCGATCTCGGCGCCGAATCCGCACGTGAGGGTGTCTTCGTGCACAATGAGGAGGCGGCCGGTCCGCCGGACCGAGTCCGCCACGATGTCGCGATCCCACGGCGCGATCGTGCGCAGGTCGATGATCTCGATGCCGACATCGGTCGAGGTTTCCGCAGCGAGTTCGCCTACGGCTTGCTTGCAGCGGTGCACGGTCGCGCCCCACGTCACCACCGTGGCGCGATCGCCGCGGGTGACATGGACGCCACGGCCGAACGGCAACCGCCAGTCGAGCGGAGGTATCGGGTCCCGGTTGTAGCCCTGCCGGTACAAGTGTTTGTGTTCGAGAAACAGCACCGGGTCGTTGCACGCGAACGCGGTGCGCAGCAGTCCGGCGGCATCGCGCGCTCGCGATGGAAACGCGATCAAGATGCCCGGAACGTGGGCGAAGATCGACTCGCCGCTGTGACTGTGCCAGATCGATCCGCCCGTGAGGTAGCCGCCGATCGCGACGCGCACGACCAACGGACACGTGAACGACCCATTGCTCCGCCACCGCGTCGTTGCTGCCTCTTGGGTGAGTTGCTGCATCGCCGGCCAGATGTAGTCGAAGAATTGGATCTCGGCGCACGGCTTGAGTCCGCGCAGCGCCATCCCGACGCCGCGCCCGACGATGTTTGCTTCCGCGAGGGGTGTGTTGAAGCACCGCGCTTGGCCGAACGCCCGCTGGAGACCGAACGTGATGCCGAACACGCCTCCCTTCCCAGCCACCTCGTCGAGGACGGTGGGATCGGCGTCGGCGACATCTTCGCCGAACACGCGAATGCGCTCGTCGATCGCCATCTGTTCGTGCAGGGTTCGTCGAATCGCCTCGCCGAACGTCACGACCTCGGCATCGGGCACGACGACTGGCTCGCCCGGATCCTCGAAGTCTGGAACCGCGACGACGTGGTCGAGCACCGACCGCGGGTCGGGACGCGGCGAACCGAGTGCGACCTCGGCGGCGGCCCGAACCTCGGCGAAGGTTTCGTCGCGGATGCGGTCGACGTCGTCGCGGTGCAACGCTCCGCGCCGGATCAGCTGTCGGGCCCACAACTCGATCGGATCGTGCTGTTCCTCGTCTTCGAGTTCGTCGGCCGGGCGATACTTCTTCTGGTCGTCGCTGAGCGAGTGTGCGTACGGACGCGTCACCGTCGCGTGGAACAAGACGGGTCCGGCACCGATGCGAATATGGGCGATTGCGTCAGCGCCCTTGGCGCGCACCTTGAAGTAGTCGCGGCCGTCGACGTGCACGACCTGCAGCCCGCGAAATCCGCGGACCATTTCGTGGATCGGAGCCGGGGACTGGTCACTCGCCCGGACCGAGATTGCATAGCCGTTGTCGGCGACCACGAACAAGACGGGTAGGTGCAGCCGCGCTGCGGTGTTCAGCGACTCCCAGAACTCGCCCTCGCTACAGGCCCCTTCGCCCAACGAGACGTAGGTGAGTTCGTCGCCGTGCGCGTGACAGCCGTGGAGATGCGGTCGACGCGAGATGTAGTGGGATGCCTCGGCACTGCCGATGGCGGGAAGGCATTGCGAACCCGTGCAACTGGTCTGGCTGACGAGGTTGAGTTCGCGCTGACCCCAGTGACACGGCATCTGGCGGCCACCGCTCGCAGGGTCGTCGGCCGCGCCAACGGCTTGCAACAGCATCTCGGTCGGCGTCACGCCGAGCGCGAGAGCCAGCGCACGATCGCGGTAGTAGGGAAAGAACCAGTCGTAGGCCGGTCGGAGCGATCTCGCCAGGCCGAGGCCCAGCGCCTCATGGCCCGCGCCCGAGATCTGGAAGAACACTTTGCTCTGATTTCGAAGCGTGATCTCGCGATCGTCGAGGTGGCGCGAGATCAGGGCCAGGCGAAAGTCGGCGACGGCTCGCGCGAGCGGTTCGTCGATCACGGCGGGGTTGCTCTTCGCTGCCATGGCTCGCTCCTTCGCGTCTGCGACCCTTTGGATCACAGCCTCGGCGAGGTTCTGCCGATGCGAAGGATATGGTCGCTGGCACGAACGACGAGGTTCTTCCGTGGCGACGGCGCCCCGCGCGTGTGCGTCCCGACGGCTTCGTGACGCCGCGCGAGCGATCTGGGCACGGGGCCCGATCGATCTCGGTTCCCTTCAACCGCGTGCAGGTGCGTTCGGGTGCCGGCCTCGCCCGCGCCAAGGCAACGGCGGCTCACCAGTACACGATCGACGCGATCGATTTCGGCGCGATCGACGACGATCGGCGCCGGCGCGGGTTGCGCTACCTGCCCTATGTCGCGCGGGCGGTCACCGAGTCGTTGCGGCGGTACCCGGCGTTGAACGCGACCATCGACGACGCCGGCGTACGCCGCCACGAGGCCGTGCACCTCGGCATCGCGGTCGATCTCGACCACCAAGGTCTGGTGGTCCCGGTGGTGCGGAACGCACACCTGCTCAACGTCGAGGGGTTGGCAAACGCCATCGCCGACGTCGCAGCCCGCGCACGTTCACGTCGCCTGACACCGTCCGATCTCGGCGGCGGCACGTTCACGATCACCAACCCCGGCGGATTCGGGACCTACTGGAGCTTCCCGATCATCAACGTGCCGCAGGTGGCGATCCTGTCGGTCGACGGAGTCGCGAAGCGCGTTGTCGCTCGCGACGATCAGATCCGGATTGGTGTGGTCGGCAACGTCGGTCTCGCGACCGACGCCCGCGCCGTAACGGCGGGCGAGGCCGTCGAGTTCTTGGCTTCGGTACGCGCCGAGCTGGCGCCTACAGGGCGAAGCAGTTGGTGGTGATCGAACCGCCGCGCAACGACGCCTCGACCAGCCCGTATACGGCACCATCGAGGATGAGTCCGAGGTGTCCAACGGTTCGGAGCGGACACTTGCTCTGCACCAGCACGTTGGTCGCTCCGTCGTAGATCTTGGCGTTCGTGAACGGTTGAACGAGTTCGTCGTACAGCGTGTAGATCGAGACATACCGAGCGCTGCCCGGTGTGTCGTCGCCGGCGTTGAGGTTTGCGAGGAACGACGAGCCGATTGCCATCTGCTGACACCCGGTGATGCCAAGGCAGTTCCCGAGCGCAAGGAACGCGATCAGGTTCGCGGCCGACGCGCCGTACTGCGGCGTACCGAGTGACACGTAGGTCCCCACCTTGGACGCGCCGCCGAGAAACTTCATGTAGTAGCGGTTCTCGAGCCCGCCCTGGCTGTGACCGATGAGGTCGACTTTGGCGGCACCCGTCGCGGACCGGATCTGATCGACCTTCGCGGCCACCGCTTGTGATGCCACCGCGATGTCGCCGAGACCCGCGTCGGGCAACGCCATCGTGTAGACGTTGAACCCGTCGGCTTGGAGGCGCAACTTCAGCGGATCGAGCGCGAACTCGGGAGACAGGGTCCCGGCGACGATCAGTACAGGGTTCGGGCCGGCGGCTTCGGACCGAGATGGCGTCGTCACCGAATGGGCGACGCTCGATGACAGTGCGACGAGCACAACAATGCTGGCGACCGACCGGCGCATGTTTACATCCCCCGTGTGAGCTGAAAACGTGTGGTCACCGTAGTGACGCGGTGCGGTGCGGTCAACGACCCGCGCCGCGGCCCGTCTCACGATCAAGGCGGACGCCGATAAGGTGAGGCGACCTCGACCGGGAGCCGCGGCACAATGGCCGACCAAGAATCGACGAGTGTGGGGCTGAGCGCGTTCGGTGCCGATCCCGAAACGCTGCGAAACCCCCAACCCGGTTATCGCATGCTGCAAGAGGCGATGCCGGTGATGCGAGTTCCTGATGGTCCGGTGATTCTCGCCCGCCACGACGACGTCATGTTTGCGTTGAAGAATCCGCAGATCTTCAGTTCGATCAATGCCATCGAGATCGGCAACGTTCGTCCGCTGATCCCGTTGCAGATCGATCCGCCGGATCACGTCAAATACCGGCGGCTCCTCGATCCGATCTTCGCACCGCGCGAGGTCGCCAAGCTCGAGCCCAAGGTACGCGAGCTGGTGACCGACCTCATCGATGCGTTCATCGAAGCGGGCGAGTGTGAGTTCAGCGGCGCCTTGGCCGTCCCGCTTCCGAGCAAGGTGTTTCTCGAGTTGCTCGGGCTGCCGTACGACCACCTCGACCGATTCCTCCAATGGAAAGACGACATCATCCGCCCGGCGGGCGAGTCGATGGATCAAGCCAAAGCAGTCCAGGCCCGCGCCGGGCAAGCGCTCTACGACTACTTCGCACCTGTCATTGCCGATCGCCGGGTGCACCCTCGCGACGATCTGTTGACGTTGTTCGTCGATGCCGAGATCGATGGTCACCGACTCGACGACGACGAAGTCGCCGACATCTGTTACTTGTTCTTGATCGCGGGGCTCGACACCGTGACCGCGACGCTGACCTGTTCGATCAGTTACTTGGCGCAGCACCCCGAACGCCGTGATGCGGTGGTCGCCGATCCGACGCTCGTCGCGGGTGCCGTCGAGGAGTTGCTCCGCTGGGAGTGCCCGGTGCCGGGTGTGCCTCGCCAGGCCGTGCACGACGTCGAGGTCGGCGGCGAGACGATCAAAGCCGGAGAAAACGTGATTTGCCTGCTGGGCTCGGCCAACATCGACCCCTCGGAGTTCCCCGAACCCGACGCCATCGATTTCGAACGCCAGGGCAATCGCCACCTCGGCTTCGGCGGGGGAGTGCATCGTTGCCTCGGATCCCACCTCGCGCGGCTCGAACTGCGGGTGGCGATGGAGGAGATCCATCGCCGATTCGGCGACTATTCGATCAAGGCGGGCGAAACGCCGACGTACACCGCGGGTCTGCGGGGCGTCGACTATCTCCCGTTGGTGTTCACTCCTGGAGCGCGGACGTGAAGGTGACCTTCGATCCCGAACGTTGCACCGGCCACGGCCGGTGTTACGCACTGGCTCCCGACGTGTTCGCTCCGGACGACTTCGGCCACTGCGAGGTGGTGGTGTCCGAACCCACCGACGCAGCCCACGTCGCCCAGGCGCGATTGGGCGTCGACAACTGTCCCGAACGAGCGCTCGCGATCGACGAGTGACGCCGTGACCGGTCCGTACCGTCGGGTCGTCGTGATCGGCGGTTCGCAGGTCGTCCCGTTCGTTCGCGAACTCGTCGGTGCCGGCCACGAGGTGCACTGCATCGATCGTGCCGAAGTTCCGGTCGCCTGGTTGGCGAGCCAGACCATCTGCGATGTGGACTCGGTTGAGCAACTGGTCGCGACGATCGACCGGATCGGGTCGGTCGTCCACACCTTGTACCTCGGGTGTTCGCTCCCGCCGGCGGTGACCGAAGCCGTTGTCGCCGCGGCGGAGTCGAAGTCGATCGCTGGGTCCTTCTCGGTCGTCGAGACCGACGCCTGACCGGATTCGCGAACGGGTCGCAGGGAACAAACCGGCTTCCGGCCAGGGATTCGGTCGTCGCCCAACTACCTTGGGAGGGTTGTTCGCCACCGATAGGAGCCCAATGACGTCGCTGCTCGCCGCCTCGAGCTCGGATTCGTCGAAGTTCGCCAACTTCGACGTCCCGTCGATCGCGTGGGTGGCGCTGCTTGGCGTGATTGCGACCTTGCTCATCGGCGATCTGTTGTTGGTGCACCGCAAGCCGCACGACATCACGATGCGCGAAGCGGCTATCGAATCCGCGATCTGGATCAGTTTCGGGCTCGCCTTCGTCGGCGTGATGTTCTGGTGGCAGGGTGGTGGCGCGGCGGGCGAGTATCTCTCGGGGTACCTGATCGAGAAGAGCCTCTCGGTCGACAACGTCTTCGTCTGGGCCGTGATCTTCTCGTACTTCGGCGTACCGAACCGGTATCAGTTCCGCGTGTTGTTCTGGGGCATCTTCGGCGCCCTCGTCCTCCGGGCGATCTTCATCTTTGCCGGCGTAGCGCTGCTCGAGGCATTCGACTGGATTCTGTACGTCTTCGGCGCGTTCTTGATCTTCACGGCGATCCGAGTCGCTCGCCATGACGAAGCCGAAGTCCACCCCGACAGCAACCCGGTCCTCAAGATCGTGCGCAAGGTCGTTCCGTCGACGAACGAGTACGACGGTCAGAAAATGTTCACGCGCCGATCCGGTCGGATGTTGGCGACTCCGCTGTTTGCCGTGCTGGTCTTGGTCGAAACAACCGACGTCGTCTTCGCCGTCGACTCGATTCCCGCGATCCTTGCCGTGTCGCGCGAACCGTTCATCGTGTTCTCCTCGAACGCGTTCGCAATTCTGGGCCTGCGGGCGCTGTACTTCCTGCTCGCGGGGATGGCCGGAAGATTCCGCTACCTGAACATCGGCCTCGGCGTGATCTTGGGATTCGTCGGGATGAAGATGATGGCGGTCGAGTTCGTGCACCTGCCGACCTGGCTCAGCCTCGGCGTCATCACCATCGTGCTCACCGTGACGATTTGGGCCTCGCTGCGAGCCGAGAAGCGCGACGGGCCTGCCGACCACGCCGGCGACGACGACTCGACCGCAGCGCTCGGCGACCCGGATCTCTCGGAACCGCCCGTGAGCGAACGGCCGGGCAACGAGTGACCGCGTTCCTGATCGCGAACGACCAGAAGAGATGGCAATGACGAACCTTCGAAACCTCGTCTTCGGTGACGACGGATCCGCCGCGGCCGACCAGGCGTTCCTGTGGATCGCCAGTCATGACTGGCCGGGTTGGAATCTCGAGATCGTCCACGCGATTGCGCCGCCGCTCGGTCCGCCGGTGCCCGCGGCTGAGGCCGAACTGCACCCGTGGTCGCCGCCCCACCCGCGATCGATCGAGGCATCGTTCGGCCACGTCGAACATCTGACCGGGACCATCGACCCGCGTCTGGCGCTGTTGCGCCCGGCCGACCTCGTCGCCATTGGTCCGCGCGGTACCGGCCTGTTGAAGTCGTTGCACCTCGGCAGCACGGCTGAGTGGTTGCTCGCCCAACCCGCCGCCCCCATCGCCATCGTGCGTCGCCCGAGTCCGGTTCGCCGGGCGCTCATCGCCCACGACGGGTCCGACGACGCGGATGCGGTGACGCGTGCGTTGGCCGCGATGCCGTGGATTCGCGAGGTCGAGATCACCGTCGTCACCGCCTCCGACGGACGCGCCGACGCCGACGCGGCCGCCGCGCGCGCCATCGAGATCCTCGCCGCCGCCGGATCGACCCCATCGACGCTCAGCACGAGTGGTGCTCCGACCGAGTCGCTTGTCGACGTCATCACGGCGTCCGACCCCGACCTCGTCGCGGTGGGCACGCGCGGCTTGTCTCGATGGCCGTCGCGAGGTCTTGGTTCGACGGCGAACGCGATCGTGCGTTCGTCCGAGTGCACCGTGTTGGTCGCGCGCGCCGATCAGTCGTGAGCCAGGTCTTCTCCGAGGTTCCACCGACCGAACCTCACGTCGTTTCGCGCCTGATGTTCGAGGCCCGATCGGTCGGCGACGAACTCGACGCCGAGATCGAGGTGCGCCCCGATCTGCGTGCACCGGCCGGGGTGCCGCTGCTCGGGCCCCTTGCCAGCTTCTGCGACACGATGGGTGGTGTCGTCGCGGCGATCTCGACGTTTCCGGTGGCTGTTGCCACCGCTGACTTGGGAATCGCCCTGGATCCAGGGGCTCGGCCCCGTGCGGTGCGAACCCGCCCCCAGGTCCTCCGTCGCGGCCGTACCAACGTCGTCACCGAGATGGAGCTGTTCGACGTCGACACGGGTGCGCGTGTCGGATGGTCGACCATGACCTCGGCGGTGCTGTCCGCGGATCAGCCGCAGATCTACGACCCGCGCATCGTCACCCAGATGATGCGGACCACCTACACGCCGGGCGATGACTTCTACGCCGAGCTCGGGCTCCGTCGCGGTCCCGACCTCGGGCGCGACGGCGCGGTGGGCGCGCAGTTGGTCATCGAACCCTGGCTCGGCAACTCGATGGGCATGCTGCACGGCGGTTGCACCGCGATGATCGCGGAGGCGGCCGCGCTGGCGGCCGGCGAGGTCGAGTTCGGGGCCGACGCGCCGATCGCGGTTGTCGACGCCCATGTCCGGTATCTCAACGGCGCACGGGTCGGACCGATCGTCGCGAGTGCCACGGTGATCGGACGCGAACCCGAGGCGCTGTCGGTACGGGTGGCGCAACACGACGCGGGGCTCGACCGTCAGACGTCGCTGGCGAACGTCCGCGTGATTCGGCGCGCCGAACCGAGCGCACGCCCCTGAGCCGCGGCTCGGCACGCGGGCTCGGTGTGCCGGCCCGGGATCGGGCGGGCTGGCGTCGCGGACCGCGGATCGGCAAAGATAGAACACGTTCTATCTTTGCAATCCCGGATCCGGAGGGAACGTGTACGTCGGTTACAGCAAAGAACACGAGGCGCTGCGCGACGAACTGCGGGCCTACTACGAGAAGCTGATCACGCCCGAGGCCGAGTCCGAACTTCGCAAAGGCGAAGGGATCGACGACTACTCGAAGTCGGTGTGGAAGCAGATGGCCAGCGACGGTTGGTGCGGGCTCGGGTGGCCGACCGAGTACGGGGGGAAGAACCTCACACCGATCGAGCAGTTCGTGTTCTTCGACGAGTCGATGCGCAGTGGTGCGCCCGTGCCGATGCTCACGATCAACTCGGTCGCGCCGACGATCATGCGTTACGGATCGGAGGAACTGAAGAACGAGTTCATCCCGAAGATTCTCGCAGGCGAGATCCATTTCGCGATCGGGTACACCGAAGCGGACGCGGGAACCGACCTTGCCTCCTTGAAGACCCGGGCGGTCCGAGACGGTGACGAGTACGTGATCAACGGCCAGAAGGTGTTCACGAGCTTGGCTCGCGGGGCGGACTATGTCTGGCTTGCCGTGCGCACGAACCCCGAAGTCAAGAAGCACAAGGGCATCTCGATCATCATCGTTCCGACCGACACGCCCGGATTTCGTGCCGAGCCGATCAACAACTTCGCTGGCTTCAACACGAACGTCACCTACTTCGAAGACGTGCGGGTTCCGGCGAAGTACTTGGTGGGCGAGGAGAACGGCGGTTGGAGTCTCATCACCAACCAGCTCAACCACGAACGCGTGACGTTGTGTAGCTCCGGGATCATGGAACGACACCTCGGCGATGTCACGGAGTGGGCCAAGAACACGAAGCTCGCCGACGGTCGACGCGTCATCGACCAAGAGTTCGTGCAGATCAACCTGGCGAAGGTGCACGCGAAGATGGAGTACCTCCGCCTCGCGAACTGGAAGATCGCTTGGGAAGCAACGCAAGGGATGTCGTTGCAGCCCGCCGAGTCGTCGAGCATCAAGGTGTTCGGCACCGAGTTCTATCTCGAGGGCGCACGACTCTTGCTGGAGGTCCTCGGATCGGTTGCGGTCTTGCGACGCGATTCGCCTGGTGCCGCCGTGCGCGGCCGGGTCGAACACATGGTTCGCTCGATGCACATCCTGACGTTCGGTGGCGGCGTCAACGAGATGCAACGTGACTTGATCACGTTGTTCGGTCTCGGCATGCCGTCGATCTCTCGCTGAAAGGCCGCTGGCTCACATGGATTTCTCCCTCTCTGAAGCGCAAACCGATCTCGTCGGCCTTGCCGGCACGATCCTCGGTGATCGTTCCGACATCCACCTGATCAAGGAAAACGAGTTGGGCGCCGACGGTTTCGACCGTCAGTGTTGGAACGCATTCGCCGAGGCAGGACTGCTCGGGATCGCCGTACCCGAATCGCTCGGCGGTCTCGGACTCGGCTTTCTCGACCTCTGCCTGGTGTTGCGCGAGGTGGGCAAGCACGTGGTGCCGATGCCTGTCGTGCCATGTTTGGTGTCGGCGACGATGCCCTGCGTCCGGTTCGGGACCCCCGAACAACGAGAGTTCGTGCGTCCGATCCTTGCCGGCGATTTCATCGGTACCGCAGCGTTGAGCGAGTACGACTGCGAAGCGCACGATCCGCACGTGACGGCGACTCCCGCCGGCGACGGTTATCGCATCGATGGCGTGAAGACCACCGTGCCGTTCGCCGACATCGCTTCGGGGATGCTGGTGTCCACTCGGGTCGCGGGCACCGACCAGATCGCCATGTTCTACGTCGGCACCGACGCTCCTGGCATCACGATGGAACGGCAGAGCGGCCAGAACTACGAGCACCTGTTCGAGGTGACGTTCTCGGGCGCCGAGGTTTCTTCGTTCGGCCTGCTCGGTACGCCCGAGAACGGGCGCGAAATCCTCGATTACACGCTCGCGCGCACCATGGTTGCGATGAGCGCACTGATTGGCGGCGTCTGCGACTCGGCCATGAAGCTCACGGCGCAGTACACCGTCGATCGCAAGCAGTTCGAGCGCCAGATCGGCACCTTCCAGGCCGTGTCGCAGCGCATGGCCGACGCCTACATCAACAACCAGGCGATCGAATTGACGATGCTCCAGGCCGCGACCCACCTCGACGAAGGTCGCGAGGTGCCCGAAGAAGTCGCGACGGCGAAGTACTGGACGTGTGAAGGCGGAAACCACATCGGACACACCGCGCTGCACATCCACGGCGGGATCTCGATCGATCTCGACTACCCGATTCACCGACACTTCCTGTGGATCAAGCAGGCCGAGTTCACGCTCGGGTCATCGACCCCGACGCTGCGGCGACTCGGAGCGATGCTCGCGGGCTGAGGATCCACCACTCGTCGACCGGCGCGACGCACAATGGCATCGATGCGTGCACGGGGCACATTCGGGGCGACCATCCACCAGCATCGGTTCGCAGTCGAGATCTGCGACGCCGAAGTCTGCGTGACCGACGTCTATTCGTTCGAAGACCTGCCCCTGCCGGTGCGCGAGCTCGTCGAGACCGAGAACCGACTCGGGGCGTTCGAGTGGCTCGGTCCCGACGGTTGCTCATGGCACGTCAAGGCTGCGTTCGTCTGAACCGCCGAGCGGCGATTCCGACCGCTCAACGGATGGTGACCGGCGTCCCCCGCGGGATCAGTCCCGCGAGCTGGGTGATGATCTCGTTCGATACCCGCACGCAGCCGTGGCTGGCTGCGTTGCCAATCGAGCCGGGGTCGTTCGTTCCGTGGATGCCGATCTGACCATCTCCTCCGCCGAACTGGTCGAGCACGTCGCTGTGCGCTGACAGTCCGAGCGCGAACGGTCCGTAGGAACCCGCGTCGTCGGGGTTGTCGATCACGTCGGTGACGAAGTAGGAGCCGGTCGGCGTGGGCGTCTCGGGCGTGCCGATCGCCACGCTCGTGTCGACGATGGTGGCGTCGCCGTCGTGCACCACGAGCCGACGCCCCGCGAGGTCGATGTCGACCCGGAGTGACGTGCGGCCGAGCGTCACGGTGTCGGCGCGCACGAGTGCGGTGGTGCCGTTGGGGCGAACCGGAACGAGCACTTCGAGCCATTCCTTGTCCGCGTCGGCCCAACGCGTTGCCGCGAGCACCGTGGGCGATCCGAACTCGGTGGTGGCCGGCAGCGACATGGTCACCGGTCCGCCCGGAGTGGTCACCAGGTCGATGTCGCCGACGGCTCGAGCCACGAGACCGCTCGCATCGAGGGTGCCGGGGTCGTTGTCGTCCCGTTCGCCAACATCCGCCGCCGGCGTCGACGAGGTGGTCGGGTCATCGGTCGCTCGGGCCGACGGGGCGTCGGTCAGGGTCGGTCGGTCGGCGCTGCACGCGCCGAGGGTGAGCACTGCGGTCAGGGGGAGCAAGGCAAGCGTGATGCGCTGCATCGGAGGTCCTTCGTTCGAGGTGGCGGTTGGTCGTGCAGAGGGGCGACGGGCAAGTGGCAAGCGGACAGCAAACGATCGTGGGATCGCGAACTCGTCAGGTGCCTGCCCCGAGGTGCGCACCACGATGGGGGAGTCGTGGTGCGCACCCGGGGAGCGCATGACCTTCGATCACCCGATCACCCGATCACCTGATCAGCCGGTGAACGTCGGGTCAGCGGGCACCGGCGCCTCGGGAGCGAGGTCGTCGATCTCGGGTTCGTTGTCGCCGTCGTCATCGCAACCGTGGCTGATGTGGTTGCACGGGTCGTCGGTGATGTCGCCCGGGCCGTCGAAGCCGCCGTTGGGCGTCTCGGGGTCTTCGGGTTGCGGGCCGTCATCGACGCACTGGTCGATCAAGACACAGTCGTCGTCGCCCTCGGGGTTGGCGATGTCGAGGGCCGAGGCGCTCGTGGCGATCCCGCCGAGGACGAAGGCGGCGCCGGCGCCGATGAGGGCAAGGCGACGGGCGAAGCTGCGTTGGTTGGTCATGATGGCTCCTGGTGGTTGTGCCGGTTCGGCGTTTCCGTCCCGGTCGAGGGGCCTGACGGTCGAGCCCCGATGTCGCTTACAGCCCTCTGACCAGGGGATTCACAAGAAGTTGTGCATATTGGTGGGGCCGGCGAACGGCGCGAGATGCAATGCGGCGACACGCCAGAGAAGGTGCGTGGTAAGCAACCGCCGACTCGACCGTCAGGACCGGCGCATGACATCCGACGACTTTCAGGACCTGACCAATGCGCCTACCGACACGCCGCGCCGCGGTGCCGACGACGTCGATGACGTCCGCGCCGCGGTCGCGGGCGACGATCACGCCTTCGCCCGGCTGTACGACAAGTGGTTCGATCGGGTCTACGACCTCGCATCTCGCGTGGTGCGCGATCAACAACTCGCGGCCGACGTCGCGCAGGACACCTTCCTCAGCGCCTACCGCAACCTCGCGAACCTCACCGACCCCTACGCGTTCGGCGGTTGGCTCCTGCGGATTGCGCGCAATCGGGCCTTCGATCGATCGGAACGAGAGCGGCGCGTCAGCGCCGTCGACGACACCCAGATGGCGATCATCGAACGCGGTGGTGGCGCGGTGACTGCGCCGCGCGGGTTCGCGGTCGAGGACCGGCTCACGCGCGCGGAGCGTCCGGAAGACGCCGTCGAGGACGACGAAATCGTGGCACTGGTGTGGGGCGCCGCCGATGCGCTCGGCGAGCGCGATCGCGAGGTGCTCGACCTCCATCTCCGCCACGGTCTCGAGCCCGGCGAAATCGCGGAGATCATCGGTGTCAGTCGCAACGCGGCGAACCAGACGATGCATCGCGTGCGAAAGCGGTTGGCAACGGCAATCGCGGCTCGTGTGTTGTGGCGTTCCGGATCGCCGAAATGCGCTGAGCTCCGCGCCGTGCTCGCGGCCGCCGAGTTGCCGACGTTCGATGCCGAAACCGTTCGCCTGGTCGATCGCCACGCGGGCATGTGCGGGGAGTGCAGCGAACGCGCACGCCTACGACTCGAACCGGCCGCGCTGTTCTCGGCCGTTCCGATGATTTCGATTCCTGCGCTGAAGGCGCGGGTCGCGGCGGCGCTCACGGCGCAGGGTGTTCCCGTGACACCGCACCACGTGGCCGGGTCGGAAGCTGGTTCCGTGTCCGAATCGGCGTCCGATGTCGATGCCCCGAATCACGGTTCGGTGGGCGGGGCCGACGGCGGATCCGATCGCACCGCCCTGGGTGCACCCACAGAACTCGACGATGGCGCACTGCATGGCCCGCGCCGTCGAGCGATGGTGGTCAGCGCGTGCATCGCATTGCTCATGGTGGTGCTCGCGATCGGTTACACCGTGCTCCCCGCTTCTGACGGCGCGGTTGTGACGCAAGCACCGCCCCAAGTGACGGAGCCGAACGTGGCGCCGACGGCGGCGATGGTCACCGCGACGACCCGCGACGTCTCGGGCGCGACGTCGACCGCGCCGCGCGGTGCCACCACGACAGCGTCCCAGCCGATCGTGGCGCCGACCTCCCCACCTGCGTCGACGGGCGTACCGCTGACCCCGGCGACGACGGTGCCCGCTGCGACGACGACCGTCCCGCCGTTGAACCCGCGCGGGACGTTGCGGATCTCTCGATCGTCGGTCGCGATGCCGGGATACGCGCTGACGGACGCGACGGCGCCGCGGCTTTCGTGGAGCACGACCGACGTCGCAGCGGTGGTCGTGAGTGGTCCGAATCTCTCGGCCACCGAACTCGATGGATCGACCGTGGTCTGCCCGGGAGTTTCGAGCGCAAGCACCTGCACGTTGACGCCCAGCCTCGGCACGGTGACCTACTCACTTTTGGGCTATGACAAATCCGGCGTACTGGTCGTGGAGCGATCGGTCACGCTCACCGTCACGCTGTAGCCGGGGTCAATCGAACGAAGTCGGTGCTGGGAAACTGACCTCTCGGTGATTCACGCCGTACAGTCACGTTCGTGACGGGCGGTCATGTTGGTGCTCATTCGTCGTTGCGCGACGCCGAGCCGAAAGTCTTCTGGCTCGATCGCGCCGACGCGCCCGGATCCAGCCCCGCGGTGCAGGGAACGATCGAAACCGATCTGCTGATCATCGGTGGCGGTTTCACCGGTTTGTGGGCCGCGGTGCAGGCCAAGGAACGTTCGCCTGGACGCGACGTCGTACTGGTCGAAGCCGACGCGATTGCTGCACATGCAACCGGACGCAACGGCGGTTTTGTCGACGCTTCGATCACCCACGGCTTGGCCAACGGCGTGTCGCACTTTCCGCAGGAGGTCGACCGACTCATCGAGTTCGGGAACGACAACCTGCGCGAGATCGAGGCCGCGCTCGCTCGGTACAACATCGATGCGGACTACGAGCACGTCGGCGGGCTCGAGGTTGCGACGGCGACATGGCAGCTCGACGAGATCGAAGCGGGCGTCGAGTTGGCTGGTCGTTACGGCGAATCCGTCGCGTTGCTCGACGCGGAGGCGCTTCGTGCGCTTGTCGACTCGCCCACCTATGTCGGTGGGGCCCGCCGGGCGTCGGGCGTGGCAACCGTCGACCCCGCCAAGCTCGCCTGGGGATTGGCCGACGCCGCGGCGTCGCTCGGTGTTCGCCGCTTCGAACGCACGCCGGTCCGATCGCTCGAAGCGTTACCGACTGCGATCGTGGCGCGGTGTCCGGCGGGAACGGTGCGGGCCCGCAAGGTCGTCCTTGCTACCAACGCGTTGTCGGCACTGGTGCCCGCGATCCGCCGTCGGGTCGTACCGGTATGGGACTACGTGTTGGTCACCGAGCCATTGAGCGATGCGCAACTCGCGTCGATCGGATGGACAGGCCGCGAAGGCATCGGCGACGCGGCGAACCAGTTCCATTACTACCGCCTCACGGCCGATCGCCGGATCTTGTGGGGCGGTTATGACGCGGTCTATTACCGCGGCGGTGACATCGCTCCGGCTCGCGCGCAACGTATCGAAACGTTCGTGACACTGGCGCAGCACTTCTTCACGACGTTTCCGCAACTCGAGGGATTGCGTTTCACCCACCGATGGGGTGGGGTCATCGATACGAGCAGTCGGTTCTGCGTCACGTTCGGTACCGCGCACGACGGGCGGGTCAGCTACGCGGTCGGCTATACCGGGTTGGGAGTGGCCGCAACGCGATTTGGTGCCCGCGTCGCGCTCGACCTGCTCGACGATCCCGCGAGCGAGCTACTTCACCTCGATTTCGTCCGCTCGAAGCCGTTCCCATTCCCGCCCGAACCGGTCCGCAACGTGGTGATCCAGCTGACCCGGCGCGCCATTGCGCGCTCCGACCGCAACGAGGGGCGTCGTGGTCCGTGGCTGCGGCTGCTCGATACGTTGGGCGTCGGCTTCGACAGCTGAGCCAATCGGCGCGTTACGACCCGGAGCCCTCGGGTTGGGTGACGAAGTCGATGAGCTGTTCGACGGCGCCGACGACTTCGATCTCGAGGTCGGCGTAGCTCGTCACCCGAGCAAGGAGATCGCGCCAGAACACGCGCGGGTCGCTGACGCCGAGCGTCGCACAGACGCCGGACTTCCAGTCCTGTCCCTTCGGAATCGTGGGCCAGGCATCGATCCCGACGACCTTCGGGCGAACGGCTGCCCAGACGTCGACATAGGGAGTGCCGGTCACGAGCACGTGCGGGTGACGGATCGACGCGGCGATCCGCGCCTCCTTCGAGCCGCTGACGAGATGGTCGGCCAGCACACCGAGACGCCGACCCGGTCCCGGGCGAAACGCCGCGATGTAGTCGGGGAGGTGGTCGAGTCCGTCGAGCCGTTCGACGACGACCCCTTCGATTCGGAGATCATCGCCCCAGACCCGTTCGACGAGTTCGGCGTCGTGCACACCCTCGACGACGATGCGCCCGGCGCGCGCGACGCGGGCTTTGGCGCCGGTGACCGCCCGCGACCCCGAAGCTGTCGCCGCGGGCTCGGTCGGGGCTTTGGGGGGCAGCACGAGGTTCACCGCCGTGCCATCGACCGCGAAGCCGCCGGGCGACCGCGGGAACACCCGAACGAGGCCCGTCTCACCCGACAACTCGACCTCCTTCGAGGTGATGCGCACGAGGGTGCCCCGAAACCGAGAGCCGAGGTGGGTGACGGTCATGCCGCGCGTAGCCACGACGTCGTCGTAACGCGCTTCGATGCGTTTGGGCCCGTCGACCGGACCACCGAGGATTCCTCGGGCCATGTTCAGCGCAGGTCCAACAGTTGCTCGACCGGGGCGAGGTCGTACGGCGCGCCGATCATGACGATCAGGTGTTGGGCCCCCGCCGCGACGTAGGCGTCGACATCGCCGAGTTCCTGCGGTTGAATCGCGACCGTGCGCTCGATCTGGGCCGGGTCGCGGCCGACCTTCGCGCACCATTCGTCGAGGATCGCGTTCTTCGCCGCGAAGTTCGCAGGCGGACCGAAGGTGTTCCACGCATCGGCGTGTTCGGCGACGAGCCGAAGGGTGACCTTCTCGCCGCTACCGCCAATGAGGATCGGAATCGAGATCGGAGGCGGGTTCAAGACATCGAACCGGTGCATGATGCGCGGCAAAGCCGATTCGAGATCGTGCAGACGCGAGGGCGCCGTCCCGAACTCGTAGCCATACTCGGTGTAGTCGCGTTCGAACCACCCAGAACCGATTCCGAGAATGAACCGACCCTCGCCGAGATGGTCGATGGTGCGGCTCATGTCGGCGAGCAACTCGGGGTTTCGATACGAGTTACAGGTGACCAACGCGCCGAACTCCGCATGTTGGGTATCGACGGCCATCGCCGCGAGTAACGAATAGCACTCCCAGTGCGGCGCGTCTGGGTCGTCGTAGAGCGGGAAGAAGTGGTCCCACAGCCAGATCGTGTCCACGCCCATCTCGTCGGCCGCGCGCCACGCGGCACGGAGCTGTTGCACCGAGCATTGTTGCGGGTGGAGCTGCACGCCAACTCGAAATCGAGACATGGCCGGAGGCTATCGGCGCGACTCGCGACGCGAGGGTTTGACGTCAGTGTCCGTCGAGGACGATGCGGCGCCCGCCGTCAGCGAGGGTGATGGCGGCCCTGCCGTCCATCAACGCCCGGATCGGCGCGCCGACGAGCTCGTGACGCCAGCTCTCGGCCAACCGTCCGCCGCCGGTGTTCAACAAGTCGACGAGGTCCGAGCGAGTTGCCAGGAGTTGTGATTCGAGTTGCAGCTCGTGCGCTCGCTGATTCAGCCAAGCCGAGATGACCGACACGGCCGGCCCGAGCGTTCGGTCGGTGTCGTCGCGGTCAGGGACCACGAGATCTTCGGGCGTGAGTGCGAGTCCGCGGCTGACCGCTTCGAGCAAGAGATCGAGGCCTGGGTTCTTCAGGTGTCGGCCGTCGATTCCGCGGATGGCGCTGAGGTCGTCACGAGTGCGCGGCGGCTTTTGGATCACGCCCATCAGCGCGAGATCGGAAAGGACGAACCGCGGGGGGATGTCGCTGGCCTCCGCAGCGCGTTCGCGCCATGCTGCGACCTCTTGGGCAACGCCGCGAGTGTTGCCGCGGAACTGGCGGCTGCCCTTGATCTTCCACCACGCCATGCGGGGATCGGGTTTGCCACGAGGCCGCACGCGCCGCGCTTCACACTCATCGAGCGCCCACTCGAGGCGGCCTCGCTCGGTGAGGTCGCGTTCGATCGAGTCGGTGATCGCGCCGAGGTGCTCGACATCGGATGCCGCGTACTCGCGTTGCGCCTCGCTCAACGGACGCTTGGTCCAGTCGGTGAGGCGATCGCCTTTGGCGAGCTTCACGCGCAGCAACTTCTCGCACAGTGCGGCGAGCGCTGGCGTCCCGAGCCCCATGAACCCGGCCGCGATCTGGGTGTCGAACAACCGCTCCGGCCGCGCGCCGCAGTGACGCTCCAAGATCGTGAGGTCTTGGTCGCAGGCATGCGCGATCATCATGCCCGGTCCGCGCAACACGTCCCCGAGTGGTGCTGGATCGACGGCAAGCGGGTCGATCAGCGCCACCTGGTCAGCCCACCCGATCTGGATCAACGCGAGTTGCGGGTGGTAGCTGCGTTCCCCGTGGAATTCGGTGTCGAGCGCGTAGCGAGACTGATCGGCAAGTTGCTCCACCACCCGCTGCAGGGCCGCGTCGGTGTTGATCCAGGTGTGGGGCATTCGGGCAGTCTGCTACAAAACGCGCGGACGGCGCGGACCGCGCGGTTCGCGCGTGGCCGTGTGCGTCACGCAGGGCCTGATCGCCGTCGTGATCACCCGAGTTCGATGAGCCACTCGAGGGGCGTGCCGTCGAGCAGACGGGTGAGGCGAGCCGACAAGGTGACGAGGTTGTTCGTCAGCAAGAGGAGTCCGAACGCGAACATGACCGACGCCGAAACGATGACGACGCCCCGGCTGTGACGCCTCATCCACGTCACCGTGCTCGCCAGCCGACCGAACCCGAGCCCCAGCGCGAGAAACGGCACACCGAGTCCGAGGGAGTACGTCATCATCAGCGTGGCCCCGGCGAAGACCTGTCCTTGACTCGTCGCAATCCCGAGTACCGACGAGAGCGTCGGACCGATACACGGACTCCATCCGAAACCGAATGCGGCACCCGTGACGAACGGTGCCAGCCGCCCGAGCCCACCCAAGCGCGGATGGAACCGAAGCTCGCGATACATCCAAGGCGCGCGCAGAACGAGTGAACCGAGCATGAACAGCGCCATCGCCATCATGAACCCGCCCGACAACCGCGTCAGTCCGAGTTGATGGTCGAAGAACAGGCGCCCGAGTGCGGATGCGGAGATGCCGAGCAACGTGAAGACCGATCCGAAGCCGGCGATGAACAGCGCGGTGGTCGCAACGATGCGTCGACGTCGGCCGCTCGCGACCTCGAGCTCGGCGAGATCGAAACCGCTCACGATCGAGACGTACCCGGGGGCAAGCGGCAGCACGCACGGCGAGAGAAACGAAATCGCGCCGCCAACGAAGGCAATGAGATACGAGGCAACCGAGACGTCGTCGAAGCCGAGGGCCGACGCCAAGGTCGAAATCGTGGCTGCGGGCACACACCATTGTGTTGCACTACGAGGATCCAGCGGGTATTCGCCGCGCTGTGCAGGTGGGAATTGGCTGCTAGAACCCGGAGATGCCGTCTCGCTGGGAGCACACCGAAGCACCGCGCGGCGACGAGTACGACGAACGGTGGCGGGCGTTGGCGGCGTCGGGCCAGGCGATTCACGGCGAAGCCGACCTGGTCGAGGCGCTGATCGACCAACACGGCGCACCACGTTCGGTGCTGGACGCAGGCTGCGGCACGGGCCGAGTCGCGATCGAACTGGCAGCCCGCGGATTCGACACGGTCGGCGTCGATCTCGACCCCAGCATGCTCGACGCGGCGCAAGCGAAAGCCGCGCACCTCGAATGGCACCTTGCCGATCTGGCGGGGCTGGCGGGGCTCGATCTCTCGCGGCGGTTCGGTGCAGTGGTGTTCGCCGGCAACGTGATGATCTTCGTGACCCCCGGGTCGGAGGAAGACGTGCTGCGCGGCGCAGCGAGTCAGCTCGCAACGCGCGGCATCGTCGTCGCGGGATTCCAAGTTCGCAGCGACCGACTCCCGCTCGATCGCTACGACGCGCATGCCACAGCAAGTGGGCTGGAGCTCGTCGCGCGGTATGCGACGTGGGACCGCGCGCCCTATCGCGGCGGTGACTATGCGGTGAGCGTCCACGCGCCATGGACCGACGTCTAATCCGCCGCGCGCTCGTTGGCGTGTTGTCGGTCGCGACGCTTGGGTGTGGTGACGCGCGGACCGGACTCCCAGCGGCGACCACGTTCACGGTCGTGCCGAGAGTGGAGGCGACAACGATTCCGCCGCCGGCGTTGGTTCCCACGGCGACGGTGCTTCCGGGCGAGGTCCCCCCGCCACGTCTGGATCGGTTCGGATTTTCCGAGAGCTCAGCGATCTTTCGCAAGTCTCCCGACGAACTCGCCGCAGACTTCGACGCAATTGCCGCGCTCGGCGTTCGTTGGGTTCGGCTCGACCTGCAGTGGGCGTACGTCCAAGAAGCGGGCCGCGATCAGTGGCGGTGGGATCGGCTCGACCTCGCGGTTCGGCTCGCCCGTGAGCGAGAGCTCGACGTGCTGGCGTTGCTCGCATATACGCCGGCGTGGGCGCGACCGGCACGCACCACCGACAAACACCCGCCAACGAACCCCGACGACTTCGCGCGATACGCACGCGAAGCGGCGCGCCGATACGCCCCGCTCGGCGTCACGACCTTCGAGATCTGGAACGAACCCAACGTCGATTCGTTCTGGCAACCGCGACCGAACCCGGAGGCGTACGCCGCGCTGCTCGCGCGCGCGACGGCTGCGATCCGGGCCGAGATCGCGACGCCGACCGTGGTGACCGGGGGTCTGGCACCCGCGCGCGATCGATCCGACGGTCGCGAGATTCGTGATCGCACATTCCTCGAACGGGTCTACGGCGCGGGCGGGCGGGGCGCGTTCGACGCCGTCGGTCTCCATCCCTACACGTGGCCCGAGTTGCCGGGGTACGCGGCCGACTGGAACACGTTCTTGGGGGTGGAAGCGTTGTACGAGGTCATGCAACGTCACGACGACGACGGACTGCGCATTTGGGGAACGGAGTTCGGTGCTCCCACGGTGGCACGATCGCGTGGTGTCGACGACGAACGCCAAGCGCAGATCTTGTTGGATGGTTATCGACGGTGGAGCGCATACTCGTTCACTGGGCCGTTGCTGTGGTTCACCTATCGCGACGAAGGCACGAGTAACGCGTTCGACGACAACTACGGCGTTGTTCGAGGCGATCGACAACCCAAGCCGGCGGCGGCGACGTTGCAGGCGCTCATCGATGCAGGGTTTCGCGAGCAGGATCTCGATGCGGGCGAATGACGGCTCGAACGGGTCGATGATCCGATCCGACACTCGGTAGGACCGCGCCGTGCGATGCGGCGAGCGATGGCGACACCAAGATGTGGTCGATCTGGCTGTGCGGGCGGTTCGCCGGCCAGGTCCGACCGCGCACCGGCCGCGACCAACCCGCCAACGCAAGACCGACGGGAGGTCCCCACATGTTGAAGTCACCGAGGAGCACGGTGTGGTGGTCTCGGAGTTGGCGGACCTGCCGTGCGAGCGACCGCAGATGCGATGCGCTGCCCCAGAGCCGATATGTGAGGTGCGGAGTGACCACGTGGAGGCGGTTGCCGTCGTCGAGCTCGATCGCAGCCACAAGGGCTCGTCGTTCGGCCGCGTCGAACGCGATGGGTCGAAACGCCAACTCGGAGTGGTCGACAACCGGAGTGCGCGACAACACCGCGACGCCCCACCAGGTCCCGTGCATTCCGTCGCGTGCCTGCACGAGCGGTGGCGAGGTTCGATTGTGGGCGCGCGGCAACGCGAGTTCGACGACGTGGTAGCCGAGCTGTTCGGCCGCGACCCGATGGGCGGCCGGGCCGGATTTAGGACGCCAGACCTCTTGTACGGCAACGATGTCGGCGTCGAGGCCATCGATGGCCGCAGTCACGTCGTAGGGCTGTTCGGTGGTGGGGTCGATGCCGAAGCGCAGGTTCAACGATGCGATCGTCAGTCCGTCCATGGTGGGCGCGATCCTCGCGCGCGGTGAGGCCGCGGTCGGGTACGCCCGCTCGTGGGTCGTACATCGGCGCGAAACACCCGGTAGCGTGCCGGGGAACTGAGATCACCGACGGAAAGCACCTGTTGAGCACCACATTCGAATCACTCGGCGTGTCCGCCGACCTCGTGGCCGCGTTGGCTGCCCGAGGCATCACCGAACCCTTCGCCATCCAAGCGTTGACCGTGCGTGACGGCCTCGCCGGACGTGACGTTCTCGGGAAGGCGAAAACCGGGTCGGGAAAGACCTTGGCGTTCGGGATTCCCATGCTGGAGCGTGCGGCTGCGGCCGAGCCCCGGCACCCGACCGGCCTCGTGCTCGTGCCAACGCGCGAGCTCGCCGTGCAGGTGGCCGAAGCGCTCGACCCGCTGAGCAAGGTGCGCAACATGGAAGTCGGCGCCGTCTACGGCGGCGCGTCGATGAACACCCAGATCGAGATGCTCCAGCGCGGCTGCGACATCGTGATCGGCACTCCGGGTCGCCTGATCGACCTGTGTGAACGTGGGGAGTTGTTCCTCGATTCGATTCAGGTTCTCGTGCTCGACGAAGCCGACCGCATGGCAGACATGGGCTTCTTGCCGCAGGTGCAACAGATTCTGTATCGCATTCCGACCGAGCCGCAGACGATGTTGTTCTCCGCGACGTTGGACGGCGGCGTGAACGCGATCGTGAAGCGGTACATGCACGACCCGGTGCACCATGAGGTGAACTCCGGTGAGGTCACGGTCGAACAGATGCACCATCGTTTCTTGTTGGTGCACGAGATGGATCGCGTGAAGGTTGCTGCGGCGATTGCGCACGGGCACGGACGCACCTTGTTGTTCACGCAGACCAAGCGCGCGGCGGACCAACTGGAACGTGCGATGCAACGCGAAGGTGTCAGCGTCGCCGCCATCCACGGAGACTTGCGGCAGACGGCGCGCGAAAAGGCACTGCGGGACTTCTCGACGGGAGCGATCGAAGCGCTCGTCGCAACCGATGTTGCGGCCCGCGGTCTGCACATCGATGGGGTCGACGTGGTCGTGCACTACGACCCGGCCGAGGACCACAAGAGCTACCTCCACCGCAGCGGTCGGACGGCTCGTGCCGGCGAAAGCGGTGTCGCGGTCACCTTGATGCTGTGGAATCAAGAGAACACGGTGCGTTTCTTGATGCGGCGCCTCGCCCTCGACGAGCCGATCGTGGAGGTCTTCTCGAACAACCCGGTGCTGGCCGACCTGGCGGCATGGGAACCCACCGCGTAGCGAACGCGGTCAGCGGCCGGTGAAATCCGGCGGGCGTTGCTCGACGAAGCTGAGCATGCCCTCTTGGAAATCCTTGCTTGCCATGAGTGGTACGAGCTGCAACAGCACGTGATCGCTGTGGGCCTGGAACGTCTCGTTGAGTCCGTGGCGGAAGAGTCGTTTCATCGCTTGGATGGCGAGCGGGGCGTTCGCAGCGATCTCGTGCGCCCACTCGGTCGCGGTCGCGAGCGCGTCGTCGACCACATCATTGACGATCCCCAACTCCTTCGCACGCTCCGGGTCGAGGTCGCGTGCGAGAAAGGAGATCTCGGCGGCCCGGGCCCAGCCGACGAGACGCGGGAGATACCACGTTCCGCCGCTCTCGGGCACGATGCCGCGCTTGGCGAACCCGGGCACGATCCGCGTGTTGCGCGTCACGATCCGGATGTCGCACCCGAGTGCCAGGTCGAGGCCGTAGCCCGCCACGCCGCCGTTGATGGCGGCGATGATCGGCTTGTCCATTTCGTGCAACACAACGGTCGGCAGGTCGCGCAGGTTCGCGTTGACGGCGCCGCCGCCCTGGCCGACGTTGCCCCCGCCGCCGATGCCCGTCCCCGCCATTGCGTCCTTGATATCGAGGCCCGCACAGAACCCGGCGCCTGCGCCGGTCAGGACCACGCAACGCACCGATCGGTCCCGTTCGGCCCGCTGGACCGCCTCGGTCAACTCCTGGAGCATGCGCACCGAGATCGCGTTGCGACGGTGCGGGCGGTTGAGGGTCAGGGTCGCGACGTGGCCCTCGACGGCGTAGAGGACCTCGGGGTCCGTCGAAGGCTGCGTTTCGCTGGGCGTCATGGTCTGGTTCTATCCCATCGCCGTCGGGTTCCGCACGGCGAGGCCACCAGGCAGCGACGAACCGAAAGAGCGGCTGGCAATTCAGGAAACCATCTTCTATAGTGAGGTCTCCGAAGGGGAGTATCCCGCAAGGATCCGGTTCGTCAGTCCGACCCGCCAGGGTCCGGGCCGGATCGCCACGGCGATTGCGTGGTGGGGGAGACCTTCACGATCTGTGAAGGATTTCCATGGAATCGCCCCACGCGCACCCGATCGATCACGTCCTGCGATCGTGCGACACCTCACCCCTCGGATTGGACGCCGAGGAGTGCGCCCGACGACTCGGCCGTGACGGGCGCAACGAGCTGAGCGTGTCTGGCAGCAAGACCGCGCTCGCGACGTTCGTCGATCAGTTCCGTGCGGTGATGGTGTTGATCCTCATCGCGGCATCGGGATTGTCGTTCGCGTTGGGCAAGGTGCTCGAAGGCGGCGCGATTGTCGCCATCGTCATACTGTTTGGCGTCCTCGGATTCGTGCAGGAGTTCCGTGCCGAACGCGCGATCGCGGCGCTGCGCGACATGGCGGCGCCGGTTGTCCGAGTGACTCGAACGGGACGACTCGGCGAAGTTCCGGCGGGCGAACTCGTCGTCGGCGACATCGTGCACGTCGAAGCCGGCAGCATCGTGCCGGCCGACTTGCGTCTGATCGAGGTCGCTGGACTCCGCGCGCAAGAGGCCGCGCTCACTGGCGAGTCCGAACCCGTCGACAAGATCGTCGATGTCGTTGACGCCGACGCGGCGCTGGGCGATCGCCGGAACCTCGCGTACACCGGAACTCAGATCACCTACGGCCGCGGAATCGGTGTCGTCGTCGCGACCGGGATGACAACAGAACTCGGCAAGATCGCTTCGCTCTTGGCCCAAGCCGCCGCCAGCTTGACCCCGCTGCAGGAGCGTCTCGATCGAGTCGGCAAGCAGTTGGCTGCTGGCGGTTTGGTCGTGGCGCTGGTCGTGATGGCGCTCGGCGCAATGGCTGGTGAGGATTTCGGCGATCTTGTGCTGACTGCGATCAGCGTTGCGGTCGCGGTGATCCCAGAGGGTCTGCCGGCCGTCGTCACGTTCACGTTGGCGATTGGCGCCCAACGCATGCTGCACCGAGAAGCGCTGATACGCAAGCTTCCAGCCGTGGAGACGCTCGGTTCGGTCACGGTGATCTGTTCCGACAAGACGGGCACGCTGACCCAGAACGTCATGACCGTGACTGCGATCGAAACGTTCTCCGGTCGTTCGACACTCGACGACGAAATGCGCATCGATCCGTCGGCAGTCGCCGTCGTGGCGGCGGGCAGTTTGTGTAACGACGCCGACCTGCAATTCGTGGACGGCGACACCGTTGCAATCGGCGATCCGACGGAGACCGCGTTCCTGGTCGCCGCGCAACGAGTCGGGATCGATGTCGCCGACCTACGAAGTCGGGTGCCGCGCTGCGCTGAGCGACCATTCGACTCGGAGCGCAAACGCATGAGCACCGCGCACCCGTCACTCGGTGCGGACGCGCCGACGGCGTTGGCCGCGTTGCCTCGTGATCGGGCGGTTGTCTTCGTGAAGGGCGCGGTCGACGGCATGCTCGCTCACGCAACCGGCGTCTGGACCGGATCGAATGTGGTGCCGCTCGACGATCCCGCGCGCTCCCGGGTTCTCGAAGCGAACGACGAGTTCGCTCGGAGCGGTCGGCGGGTGCTCGGTGTCGCGTTTCGAACGATTGGCGCGATATCCGATGACGTCGACTACGAGTCGGAATTGGTGTTGCTCGGGCTGGTCGCGATCGTGGATCCGCCGCGGCCGGAAGTGCGCGATTCGGTGGCGACGTGCATTTCGGCCGGCATTCGGACCGTGATGATTACCGGCGACCATCCAGCGACCGCACTCGCGATCGCTCGCGATCTCGGAATCGCGCGTCGAGACCGAGTCGTGACGGGTGTGGAACTCGAAGGGCTGAACGACGGCGAGCTCAAATCGACGGTGGAGGACGTCGACGTCTTCGCCCGTGTGGCACCCGAGCACAAGCTGCGGATCGTCGAGGCGTTGCGTCGCGCGGGTCACGTCGTCGCAATGACCGGTGATGGCGTGAACGATGCCCCAGCCTTGAAGACCGCGGACATCGGCGTTGCGATGGGTATCACCGGAACTGATGTCTCGAAGGAGGCTGCCGACGTCGTGCTCCGAGACGACAACTTCGCGACCATCGTCGCAGCAGTCGAAGAGGGCCGGGTCATCTACGACAACCTTCGACGCTTCGTGCGTTTCGCCGTGGCCGGAAACATCGGCAAGATGGTGGTGATGGTCGGATGGCCGATTCCGTTTCTCGTGACCGGGGACACCGTTGACGCCGCAGTGGCGCTCCTGCCGCTGCAGTTGTTGTGGCTCAACCTGATGACCGACGGACTGCTCGGGCTTTCGATGGGCGTCGAGCCTGCCGAGCGCGGAGTCATGCGTCGGGCCCCAAATCGACCTGGTATGAGCATCTGGGCTGATGGCCTCGGCGTGCAAGCAGTGTGGTCCGGTGTGCTGATCGGGGCGATCGCGCTGGCCCTGGGGATCGGATACCACGAAGCCGATCGACCGGAGTGGCAATCGATGATCTTCATGAGCCTCGCAGTGCTGCAGATCTTCCAAGCGCTTGCGACTCGATCGAGTACTGCATCGCTCCGCCAACGCGGTTGGCGCACGAACCCCGTGATGCTCGGCATCATCGCCATTGTCGCGATCCTGCAACTGCTGGCGGTCTACTCGCCGCTGCGTGGATTCTTGGATCTCGAACCGCTGCGCGCCGTGGACCTGGCGGTTTGCGTCGCGGCGGGCGTCGGGCTGTTCGCGTTGCTCGAGATTCACAAGAGCCGATTGCGACGGCGGTAATTCGAGCCGATTCGAGCCGAGCGTCGTCAGCGCGGCGGTTCGTCGTCCCAGCCGGACCAGTCTTCCCAATCCTCTTCGGGCGGGGCGTCGATGCGTCGCAGCCGAACGTGGGCTTGCGGGGGATTCCCGGTGCGGGTTCCTGTTCGGTAGCGCCCGTCGACGACCGGCAGCGACCCGCGCCGCATGAGCGCGGCGCGTTCGCGACGCAGACGTTCGCGCGCTCGGCGTCGACGTTTGATCTGCTCGCGACGAGCCACGATCGCCGTTACTGCAACGACCACGAACAACAGCAGCACCGTCGTGAACGAACCGCCGCCTCCGCCATCGTTGGTCTCGTCCGAAGGGTCGGCCGCGACCGGTTCGCCGTCGAGGGACTCGATCGCGGTGGGTGGCGTGATGGTGGACGCAGTCGAAAAGGGCGTTACTTCCGTGCCAGCTTCGGTGGTGGCCGTCAGCGTGCCCAATGGTTGGCCGGTGACGAGCGCGAGGAATTCGTCGCGGTCGCGTTCGCGAGTCGCGCGCACGCTCACCGCCACCGGAGGCAGTACCTCGTCGGTGCCGTCGGTGGGGTCGGTTTCGAAACCGAGTTCGAGCAGATAGCTCGCCCAGGCGTACACGTCGTCCGCGCCCAAGACAACCGCGATGATGTTGCGATTGCCGCGCGTCGCGGTCACTGCGAGTCCGCCACCGTCGAGCCCTTGTCCGGCGGTCTTGAAACCGTTGACGCCCGCGGTCTCGAGGTCGCCACCCGACAACATCTCGTTGTGATTCGCCAACTCGTAGCGCGCCGACGCTCCGTCGAACTCGTGGGTGCGGACCCCCGCCCACTTCGCGACCGGAAGCGCCCGCTGCGCGTTGCGGACCATGACGGCGACATCGAACACGCTCATGGTCGGCCCGCCGTCGAACGCGTCGTCACCCGAAAGGCCCGCCGGGTCGCCGAGGTCGGCGTCGGTCATGCCGTAGCGATCGGCGGTGGCGTCGAGCAGTTCGTCGAACCCGGCGAGGTCACCACCGACCGTTTCGGCCAATGCGTACGACATGTCGTTGGCCGAGTCCAACATGAGCGCGGCGATGGTGTCGTCGAGACCGAACTCCTCACCGGGGGTGACGCCGAGTTTGGATGCCGGTTGGGAGGCCGCAAGGTCGCTCACGCGGACCTCGGCATCCTCTGGGAGTCGTTCGACGGCAACGAGCGCGGTCATGACCTTGGCCAGGCCCGCGGGTTCGAGGGCTTCGTGGGCGTTCTCGGCTGCGAGCACACGCCCGGACCCGGCATCGACGACGATCCAGGCTCGGGGTGCTTCGCTGTCTTGGGGTGGGTCCGCCGCGGTCGCGGGCGTCGTTGCGCCGATCATGGTGGCGGCGACGACGGCGGCCGATGCAAGGGCGCGTCGAATCTGGCAAGCCGCGATCATGACGGGTTCAGGGTAGGGGATCGCCCACCTCCGGATCGGCTGGCGGCCGAGGCCCCGGGATCTGCGGTCCGGTGACGAGCGACTTTCGACGAGGGCGAACCTGGGGGAAACGGTGCGGGGTCCCGACCGTTCGCGTGCGAACATTGTCGGGTCGGATCGCCCCGGCCAGAAGGAGCCCCAGCCGTGTCACGGATTTCCGCGCGCATCGCCGCGATCAACGAGTCGGCGACGCTCGCCGTCGATGCCAAGGCGAAAGCGCTCAAGGCGGCCGGCGAACCGGTGATCGGCTTCGGCGCCGGCGAACCCGACTTCCCGACGCCCGCGCACATCGTCGAGGCCGCAGCCGCGGCCTGTCGCGAACCGAGGTTCCATCGGTACTCGCCGACCCCCGGGCTTCCCGAGCTGCGCGACGCGATCGCGGTCAAGACCAAACGCGACAGTGGCTTCTCGGTGTCCGCGAGTCACGTGCTCGTCACCAACGGCGGCAAGCATGCCGTCTACAACGCGTTCCAGGTCCTGTGCGACCCCGGTGACGAAGTCATCTGTCCGGCACCGTATTGGACCACCTACCCCGAAGCCATTGCCCTCGCGGGCGGCGTCGCCGTCGTCATCGCGACGGACGAAACCTCGGGATTTCGAGTCACGGTCGACCAGCTCGAAGCAGCACGAACCGATCGCACCAAGGTGTTGCTCTTCGTCTCGCCGTCGAACCCGACGGGCGCCGTCTACCCACCGGATGAGATCGAGGCAATCGGTCGTTGGGCGGTCGAGCACGGTATTTGGGTGATCACCGACGAGATCTACGAACACCTGACCTTCGGTGGCCACACCCATGTGTCGATGCCGACGGTCGTTCCCGAACTTGCCGAAACGTGCATCGTGCTCAACGGCGTCGCCAAGACGTACGCAATGACCGGATGGCGCGTCGGTTGGATGATCGGGCCCGACGACGTCATCAAGGCCGCCAACAACTTGCAGTCCCACTCGACCTCCAACGTCGCAAATGTTGCCCAGGCCGCCGCGCTTGCCGCAGTCGCCGGCGATCTCTCCGCAGTGGCAACGATGCGTGAGGCCTTCGACCGACGCGGGCGCCTGATGCACCGACTGCTCGCCGAGATACCCGGGGTGACCTGCCTCGAGCCGCAAGGCGCGTTTTACTGCTTTCCGAGTTTCGACGGCATCCTCGGCAAGACGGTCGGTGGTCGCCCGGTCGCCACGACCCTCGACCTTTGCGAAGTGCTCCTCGACGTGGCCAAGGTCGCAATCGTTCCTGGCGAAGCGTTTGGTGCTCCGGGATACGCCCGATTGTCGTTCGCCCTCGGCGACGACGATCTGGGTGAAGGTGTCGGCCGAATCGCCGAGATCCTCGGGGGCGCGCGATGACGCGTGTTCTCGTGACCGAGCAACTCGCCGCGAGCGGTATCGACCTGTTGACGAATGCCGGATTCGACGTCGACGAACAGCTCGGCCTGAGCGCTGACGAACTGCTGACCGCGGTGAAGGGCGCGCACGCTCTTGTGATCCGCTCTGCAACCCAAGTGACTGCCGACGTCCTCGCGGCCGGACGCGACTTGATCGTGGTGGGCCGAGCCGGCATTGGACTCGACAATGTCGATGTCGAGGAGGCAACGCGCCGCGGCGTGATGGTTGTGAACGCGCCGCAGTCGAATGTGCTGTCGGCGGCCGAGCACACGATGGCGATGTTGTTGGCGCAGGCCAGAAACGTGCCGCAGGCCCACGCCGCGCTGGTCGCGGGCAAGTGGGAACGCAGCAAGTGGGAAGGCGTCGAGCTGTATGGCAAGACCATCGGCATCATCGGCCTCGGACGCATCGGCGTGCTCGTCGCACAACGATGCCTCGCGTTCGGCATGACGCTCATTGCATTCGATCCCTACGTCTCGGCCGATCGGGCGCGCCAAATCGGCGTGCGGCTCGTGCCCGACCTCGCGTCGCTCGTCGCCGAAAGCGACTTTCTCACGGTGCACGCGGTCAAGACCCCCGAGACCGTCGGCATGCTCAATGCCGAGGTCTTTGCGCAGGCGAAGCCGGGTTTGCGCATTGTCAACGTAGGCCGGGGTGGCATCATCGACGAGGCAGGTCTCGCCGCGGCGGTGCAGGCCGGTCAGGTCGCGGGAGCGGCGCTCGATGTCTTCGCGACCGAACCGACGACCGAGTCGCCGCTGTTCGGACTGCCGTCGGTCGTGGTGACGCCGCACCTCGGTGCGTCGACGGCCGAGGCCCAGGACAAGGCGGGTGTGACGATCGCCGAACAAGTCCAGCTTGCGCTGAACGGCGACTTCGTGCCCTTCGCCGTCAACGTGGCGGCATCCGAAGCGAGCAACACGGTGCGACCGTTCCTCGCCCTGGCGGAGCGGCTCGGCCGCCTGTTCGCCGGATTGGCCGGCGGTGTCGTTGCCACGATCGACATCGAATACGAGGGAGCCATTGCCGACTACGACTGTCGGGTCCTGACCTTGTCGGTGCTGCGCGGTGTTCTCGGTCCCGTGGTCGAAGAACCGGTGACCTTCGTCAACGCGCCCCAACTTGCGCAGGCGCGGGGTATCAGCGTGCGTGAGACCAAGACCTCGACCGCACGGGACTATGTGAACCTCATCTCGGTACGCGGCGTCGCCGGCGATCGTCCCGTCCATGTCGCAGGCACGCTGTACGGCAAGAACGACGCCTCCCGAATCGTCGGGATCGACGAACACATCGTCGACCTCCCGCCGTCGTCGCACATGCTGGTCGTGCGCAACTCCGACGTCCCCGGGATCATCGGAATGGTCGGCACCGTCCTCGGCGATGCCGGGGTGAACATCGACGACATGGATGTCGGTCGCTCCCCGAGTGGCGAGGCCGCGATGATGGCGATCTCCACCGGTCGCGAAGTTCCCGGCGCCGTGGTGGCCGCGTTGCGCGATCGGCCCGGCATTCTCGACGCCCGGGCGATCTCGCTCGGCTGATCTACGGCAGACTGCACCGGTGGAGTCGGGGGCTGTGCTCATCGCGTTGATCGTGATCATGCTGCTCGTGCTGCTGACCGCGTTCGCGCTGTGGCGAGTCGTCGTGACCCAACATGCGGTCGAGACCGAGGTGGTCGCCGGGAACGCAGCGGCGGTCGGCGCATCGGCAGGGTCGAGCTCCGCTCGTGCCGCGTCCAAGCGGTCGACCGCATCCACCAAGTCGGATGTGACCAAGTCGGATGTGACCAAGTCGGAGGTGTCCAAATCCGGGGTGACCACATCCGAGGTGACTGGACTCGAGGTGGCGAGGTCGGAGACGCTGCCGACGTTCGCTGACGTCGGTGGCATGGAGTCCGTCAAGGAACAACTGCGAACTGCGTTGCTTCTGCTCCTCGACTCGTCGGGTCTTGCGGCCCAGTACGAGATCGACTGGAACGGAGTGTTGTTGCACGGTGCGCCTGGCGTGGGGAAGACGTTGCTCGCACGAGCGTGTGCCGGCGAGATGAAGATCAACTTCGTCTATGTGAGTACGGCCGATGTCGTGTCCAAGTGGATCGGCGCCGGACCCGGCAAGGTCGACGGTGCGTTCGCTTTCGCGCGCAAGCACACGCCCTGCATCCTGTTCTTCGACGAGTTCGACTCGATCGCGGCGAACCGTGGTGACGAGCACCACGTCGAGTATCGCCGCGTGACCAACCAACTGTTGGCCTCGCTCGAGGAGTACCGCGACGAGCGTGGACTCGTCGTGATGGCCGCGACGAATGCGTACGGCGAGCTCGATCCCGCGGTGATCCGGCCCGGGCGGTTCGATCGACACATCGAAATCACCCTGCCCGATCTCGAGGCGCGCCGGGCGATCTTCGCCGTTCACCTTGGGAGTCGGCCCCTGGCCGACGATGTGGACCTCGACGAACTCGCCCTTCGCACCGAGGGCTGGAGCGGTGCCCGGATCGAGACGGCGTGCGACGACGTTGCGATCACCTGCGCGGCCGAGGCCACCCGGATCTCCCGCCTCGTCCCGATTGCGCAGGCCCGTCTCATCGCTGCGATCGAGGCCTAGCGTCGGGACCGAAGGCCTTCCGGGCCGAAAAGTTGGTCGGAGCGACGAAAATGCCGATACAGTGAGAGCGCTATGAACATGGAGATTGCCGCCACCCGCTGCTCGAGCCTCCTCCTTATGTAGCCGCGAGTGCCGTCAGGTGCTCGCGGGACACGCCCCGGCCGTATGGCCCGGGCGTTTTTTGTTGCCCGAAATCGGCGCAACCGCCTACCCGCCAACCTTCCCGATCGACGACCCGATCACAATGGAGCCCACGATGGACCAGGTCCGAATCTTCGACACGACGTTGCGAGACGGTGAACAGAGCCCGGGCATCAGTCTCGATGTCACCGAGAAGCTCGAGATCGCCGAACAACTCGCCCGGCTCGGCGTCGACATCATTGAGGCCGGGTTTCCGATCGCGTCCGATGGTGACTTCGAATCGGTCGAGGCGATTGCCCGCGCCGTGCGCGGTCCGGTGATCTGCGGTCTGTCGCGCACCGGCTTCAAGGACATCGACCGCGCCTGGGAAGCGATCCGACACGCGGACCGCAGCCGAATCCACGTCTTCATCGCAACCTCCAAGATTCATATGGAGAAGAAGCTGAAGATGACCGAAGACCAGGTGAAGGCCGAGGCGGCAGCCGGCGTGGCTCGGGCGCGCAGCTACACCGCCGACGTCGAGTTCTCGCCCGAAGACGGGTACCGGTTGCATGCCAGCCAGGGCGATACGGAGTTTACGGGCACGGCGGCGGAAACGTGCGCCACTGTCCGGTTGCGCTTTGAGCTGCTAAAAAAATCTCAAGTACCGTGGATGCGCATTGAAAAGCCGGAAGCTCTGATCGCGGTCCATGCCGCGAAGCCGCTTGAGGTTGCCGTGCAGACGGCAACACTTCATTTGATGGACTGGCTCATCCGTGACTATGGCTTCACGGCAACCGATGCCTACCTGCTTGTGAGCACCTGCCCTGATTTCCGCATCAACGTTTACCAGATGTGCAATCTGGCCAAACTTAACTATGTGGCAGGAGCGGAAATTCCGAAGAAGTATTTGCAGGGTTGAGATCTCCGGTATCGCCCGCCCGCAACTTCATTTGTCACCGCTGTTACGCGTGAATGTAACCGCCAGCGAGGCCGTGAGCTGCTTCCATCACCACCTCTGAGAGCGACGGATGCGCGTGCACGTTGCGCGCAATTTCTTCGATAGTGAGCTCTGCGTTAGCCGCGAGGGTCAACTCCGGCAGCAGCTCAGTAACCTGCGGGCCAATCAGGTGCGCGCCAAGAATCTCGCCGGTGCCCGCGGAGGTAATGAGCTTGGCCCAGCCACTGCCAGAATATAGGCTAGCTTGGCTAAAACACCAAGATTAAGCGACGAACCCAC
>SXGT01483094.1_pt1 | contig 42117 bp, 43 predicted proteins | sample 3176221 | NCBI WGS metagenome assembly SXGT01 (sample SAMN11356862, study PRJNA531348) | freshwater metagenome | isolation source: freshwater sample F1-120 | place: China: Fuxian Lake, Yuxi | collected 2017-12-25
CCGTGGCATACCGTAGTTTTTCCATACTACGTGGTCGCACATATGGTCAGTCGAAGCACGGGGTATTCTTGCGCCGCAGACGGCGCAACGTGCTTTCCTCCCCCCGCTGAAGCGAGGGGTCTCTCGCACGATTTTTAGGAGGAAGGTGGCATGGCCATCCATATGTACTGCCCACATTGCCATGAGCGACTGGAGGACACCGGGCATCATTGCGCACGTTGTGGGATGGCGCTGCCTCCCGGTGTGCTCTCTATTTTGTCCGCGGCGGCTGGAGGCACCGTGGGAGCCGCGCCACATGCCGGTGCCCCCTTGGCATCTGGAACACCAGCCCAGACGTTGGAGACACTCTATCACGCCGCAGAGCGCCGCACAGCCACGCCACAGCACAGCACATTGCGTCCGTGGCTGGCAGCCACCTTGTCGCTACTCTGCGGTCTGGGGCAACTCTACAATGGGCAAATCGTCAAAGGTGTGGTGCTGCTCAGCGGCGCGGTGGTGGCGGTATGCGTCTGGCCGTTTCTCTTGGGGAAAATTGCCGCAGGGATCTTATGGCTCTATGCTATCAGTGATGCCTATCTCGTAGCCCGTAATGCGTGAGAGGACGTGGCTATGCCGTAGGGCTCTCGGTCATGACCAGGGTGAGCATGTCCGGACGCGCCAAAATCTGTGCCACGGCGCTATACGGATCAATACGTCCTTCCTGGACCTCGACATCCAGCAGCCGCAAGGCCTCGTGATGGCCTAGATGGGCCACCAGGCGTGCCATCAGCCGTTCTTGCAAGAGGACGACGAATTCCCGCTGGCGGTGTTGACGCCGGCGGACGGTCAGCTGCCCCGTGTCGCTCAGGGTCTGACGATGCTGTGCGAGAGCCGTATAGAGTTCTGGGATGCCGACATTTTGATAGGCCTGCGTTGCCAGGACCGGCGTCTCCCACCAGTCATAGCGTGGATGCATGTGGACCAGCAGGCGGAGTTCACGCAGTAAGCGGTCCGCCCCCTCACGATCCGCCTTATTGATCACGAAGAGATCGGCAATCTCCATGATGCCGGCCTTCATCGTCTGGATCGTATCGCCACTCTCCGGCACGAGCAGCACAACGGTCGTGTCGGCGGTTTCCACAATGTCAATCTCTGTCTGCCCCACCCCAACCGTCTCGATGAGAATCAGGTCTTTCCCAAAGGCATCCAGTAACTTGCGGAGTCCTTGCGCCGCCTGTGGGATCCCACCGTGACTGCCACGCGTGGCCATACTCCGGATGAAGACGCCGGCGTCGAGATAATGCTGCTGCATGCGGATACGATCGCCAAGGATGGCACCACCAGAGAATGGACTGGTCGGATCCACGGCAATAATGCCCACAGTCTGCCCGTGTTGGCGGGCCTGGGCTGTGAGTGTATCGGTGAGCGTACTTTTGCCCGCGCCAGGTGGTCCCGTAATGCCCACGCAATAGCCGCGCCCTAAGGTCGGGGCAATGCGTCGCATAATCTCTGGTACCTCAGCGGTATGGCGTTCCACGTGCGACATGAGTTGCGCTAAGGCCCGTTGCTCCCCAGCCAGCATGCGCTCCACGAGATCCACGGTGACAACGTCCTTTCGAGTAGGCAAGCCTCTGGGGAGTCTGTAATGCTAGGGCCGTTGAGGGACATGCTCTTGGATGTACGTCACAATATCGGCAATCGAGGAACCCGGTCCGAACACCGCCTGGACACCTTGGGCGTGCAGCCCGGCGATATCATTCTCAGGAATGGTGCCCCCGCCAATCACGATCACCTCCTCGGCGCCTTGTTCCTTCAGGAGTGCCACCACACGCGGGAACAGATGATTGTGGGCTCCAGACAAGCAACTCATCCCCACCACATCCACGTCTTCCTGGATGGCCGCCGCGACAATGTGCTCCGGTTGTTGCCGCAAGCCGGTGTAAATGACTTCCATCCCTGCATCACGCAGCGCCAAGGCCAGCACTTTGGCACCACGATCATGTCCGTCCAAACCAGGTTTGGCGATCAGGACTCGAATCTTGCGCTCTGCGGTCATGGCCTGCCTCCGACTCATCACCAAGACATGCTAGCGTGTGGCTCGTCCAACATCAGGCAGGAGTGTAAGCATGGCTTTCTTGGCTTGTCAAGCGACGCTGCAGGCTCCGTTGACACTCGGTAGCTCTTTGATTATAATTGCGCATCTTTCTATCAGGTTCGTTGGCCTGCCATACATGATGATGCCAACATAGGTGTCCCGCAATTTTGTCGAGTTGGACACAGAGCTTGGTCCTGCACGACAGCGGTGCATCGCTGTGTGTGACCCGACGTCACACGGTTTTTGCCTGATCTGTGCCCGGCGTGTCGCAGCGGAGGCGCCTTAATGCCTTTCTCTGTCTACCAGGGTGTCTAGACTACGAGGGAAGCCTATCTGCTGATACTAGCCAACCACAAGAGGACGGTCAGCTCATGAGAGAAGAATTTCGAGCCATAAAATCCAACCTCCAGAAGCGCCGCCAGGTTGTTCTCTCCAAAATTTCCGAGGAAGCCCCTCTCCAGGGCGGGGACGACATCACGCGTGGTGACTCCTTAGATATTGCCAGCAGTGCGCGTGATCGCGAAATTACCTTCATGCTCAAAAGTCGAGAACTCGACGAATTACGGGCCGTCGAAGATGCCATTGAGCGCATTGACCGTGATGATTACGGCGTGTGTGCCAGTTGCGAGGATCCGATAGAGATCAAACGTCTCGAAGCAATTCCCTGGGCGCGCTTTTGTCGCTCCTGCCAAGAAGAAATGGAAAATCGCAAAACGCCAGGGCGCATGCATTTTGACGTTTCCTAGTGGTGTGCAGGTGCGTCCTTATCTGTAGGAATAATGTGGCGTATGCAGCCCAGGACTCCTGACGTACTCGCTGATCCCCTAGCCGCAGAGACCACGGCCCCGACCATTGCGCACGTCGCCGTCGAGTTGCCTCTTGAGACGCCCTTGGATTACCGCATACCCGAGGACTTACGTCCCGTGTGCGGTATTGGCCAGCGGGTGTTAGTGCCGGTGGGCACACGCGAAGTCCTCGGGTATATCGTTGGCTTGGCCGACAGCAGCCCTCTCACCGAGCTGAAAGAGGTGACAGCGGTCCTTGATGACACCCCCTTGCTCACGCCCGCGCTGTTACAGCTCACGCAGTGGATGGCTGAGTACTATTTTTGCCCATGGGGACTGGTGCTCAAAGCGGCGGTCCCAGAGGGCTTTCGTGTGCACACGGAAGCCGTCTATACGGTGACTGCCGACGCGCCACAGCACCCGGAGAACTGGCCACAGGGACAAGCGCACGCCATTCTCCAGGCCCTGATACAGCACGGCGCGCACAGCGCGCACGCCCTGGAACGTCGCCTCGACCTGAAAGATTGTCTGCCAACGCTCCGACGTCTGCACCAGCAGGGGTTAGTGCACAGGCAGCTGCAACGCCTCACCCCCACCGCACAACCCCGCCTGGTCACGATGGTGCGTTTGTGTCTCTCGCCTCCTGAGGCGGAGTGCTTACAACATCAGCTCCAACAGCGGGCTCCGAAGCAGGCGGCGGTCTTACAGCTGTTGCACACCCAACCCGTGTGGGAGCACGCCACCCTCTGTCGGCAGCTGCCTGGAGCACAGGCGGCGCTGAAATCTCTCGTCGTGCGTGGTGCCGTAGAGATCAGCCATGTGGAGCACATGCGTGCCGTTGTCCCACCCTCCCCCGCCACGCCGCCGCCGCTCCCGACCTTGAATGAGGCGCAACAACATGCGCTGTGGCAGATTGAGAACAAGCTCGCCATCGCTGATAGTACGCCCGTGCTGCTCTATGGTGTGACGGGCAGCGGCAAGACGGAAGTCTATATGCGTGCCATTGCGACGGCTTTACGTCAGGGAAAAACGGCGTTGGCCCTCGTGCCCGAAATCGCCTTGACCGAGCAATGTATCGAGCGTTTCGTGGCACGTTTTTCCTCCCAGATTGCTGTCTTGCACAGTGGTCTTTCCGGAGGCGAACGGTTCGACGAATGGCGCCGACTGGCCAGTGGCGAGGCCAGGATTGCCATTGGGGCCCGCTCCGCGATCTTTGCTCCTATAGATTATCTTGGACTTATCATTGTTGACGAAGAACACGATACTTCCTATAAGCAAGAAGACAGCCCCCGCTATCATGCCCGTGACGTCGCTATTGTGCGCGCCCAGAAGTGTGGCGCGGTGGTGGTGCTGGGCAGTGCGACCCCAGCCCTGGAGACCTTTCAACATGCCCGCGGGGGGAAATATCTGTCCCTGTCCCTGCCGCACCGTGTGGAGGAAAGGCCGCTCCCACGGATTACGGTGGTGGATCAACGGGGCCGGGCGACCCCGAACGAGCGCATCATTTCGGCGTCGCTGTACCACGCCATGACGGCGTGCCTCCAGCGCCACGAGCAGTGTCTGATTTTGATCAATCGGCGCGGCTTTGCCTCCTACCTACAGTGCCGGGACTGCGGAGAGGTGCCGCAGTGTGCCCATTGCAGTGTCTCGCTGACGTATCACCGGCGCGACCGCACCCTCAAATGTCATTACTGCGATTTTGCGACGCCAGCGTCCCTGCGCTGTCCGGCGTGTGCGAAAGAGACACTGGCACCGTTTGGTCTGGGCACGCAGCAAGTCGAAGAAGCGCTGCAGGGGCTATACCCGACGGCGCGTGTCGCCCGCATGGATCGCGACACCACCCGTGGGAAATCGGCCCACCAGCATATTCTCGGGGCTCTCGGCCGCGGGGAGATTGACATCTTAGTCGGCACGCAGATGATTGCCAAAGGGCATGACTATCCCAATATCACGCTCGTCGGGGTGGTGTCTGCCGATGCGACGCTGGCGATCCCTGATTTCCGAGCCCCGGAACGTTTGTTCCAATTACTCACCCAAGTCGCTGGACGCGCCGGACGTGGTCACGCCCCTGGTGAGGTGTTTATCCAAACCTACCGCCCGGAGCACTACAGCATCGCGTTTGCCCAACAGCACGACTTCCCCGGCTTTTTTCACGAGGAGATCCAACAGCGTCACACGATGCTCTATCCTCCGTACGCCCGTTTTGTACGCCTCATCGTGGACAGCGCGCAGGCTGACCGTGTCGAGGAGGCCAGCCAGTGGCTGGGCACCATCCTGCAACGGCATATGCCCTCCACCCCCGACATCGCCTTGCTTGGGCCCGCGGAGGCCCCATTGGCCAAGATCAGAAACCGCTATCGTTGGCATGTGCTCCTCAAAGCCGCTTCGAGTCGCGTCCTGCACCACTGGGTGCAGGCCACACTGGCGGAAACGCAGCAGGATCGTCTCCAGCTCCGGTCGACCCAGCTCAGTATTGATATGGATCCAGTGACCTTTCTCTAAGGGCTGCGTGCTACGTGCGCCTCCGGGCGTCTACCCCGTGCATTGCATCGCGTGAGAAAATGGGCTATACACTACCGGCACATCATCGTGTTATGGTTATGTATCTACTTTACATAGGGAGAAAAAGAAGCTCCATGGCCGTGTTGCCTATTCAGCAATTTCCCGCCGCGGTGTTACGACGCAAGGCGGAACCGGTTGTCACGATTGACGAGATGTTACAATGCCTTATTGATGATATGATTCAGACTATGTACGATGCCCCGGGGATCGGCCTGGCGGCTCCGCAGGTGGGCATTTCTCTGCAACTGTTTGTCGTGGATGTGACGAGTGGCCGTGATGTGCAGGCGTTGATGACGTTTATCAACCCGGAGTTCGTCACCCTGGACGGGCGTATCCAAGAAGACGAAGGCTGTCTGAGTTTTCCTGGGGTCTATGGCCCAACACCCCGTGCCACACATGCCGTTTTACGGGGCATGAATCGTCAAGGCGAGCTCGTCGAGGTCGAGGGCGCGGGACTCCTGGCGCGAGCTTTTCAGCATGAAATGGATCATTTACAGGGTACGTTATTTTTTAATCGTATGGGGCCCGCTGCGCGTGACATTGTGATGCGGAAGTTTAAGCGTGCCCAACGTCAACGGCAGTAAAGCAGTGCCGGAGCAGCGTATGCGCGTGATCTTTATGGGGACGGCGGCCTTCGCCTGTCCGACCTTACAGCAGTTGCTCGTCTCGCCCCACGAGATTGTTGCGGTGGTCACGCAGCCCGATCGGCCCCGCGGACGCGGCCAACATACGGAGGCCTCGCCGGTCAAGACCCTGGCCGTCGCGCAGCATGTGCCTGTGGTACAACCGCGCAGTTTGCGTCCCACCACTGTGCTTGAAACCCTGGCATCCTACCAACCAGACGTGATTGTCGTCGTGGCCTATGGGAACATGCTGCCGCCAGCCGTGCTCACGTTGCCGCGCTATGGCTGTCTCAATCTGCATGCCTCGTTACTCCCCAAATACCGTGGGGCGGCACCCATCAACTGGGCCATCATCCAAGGAGAAACCCTCACGGGCTATACGATTATGCAGATGGACGAGCATCTCGATACCGGCCCCATGCTCTGGCGCGAGACGTGTCCAATCGCCGTTGATGAGGACGCGGCGAGTCTGACCAGTCGCTTGGCGGAGGCTGGAGGGCATGGCATGCTCCACGTGCTCGAAGCGCTCGCCGCGGGCACGCTCCGTGCCCAAGCGCAACCCGAGGCGGGTGCGTCGTATGCGCCCAAGCTGACGCGGGCCTTGGGGCGTGTCGACTGGCAGGCCTCAGCGCGGACTATCCACGATCTCGTGCGTGGCCTCGTCCCCTGGCCCGGAGCCACCGCGCTGTGGCAAGGCACGGCGGTGAAACTCTGGCGCACCCGTGTCGACGAGCTCTCCAGCACGGGCACTCCAGGGACCATCACCGCCATCACCGCGGAGGGTTGTCGTGTGGCATGCGGCACGCAGCAGCTTCTCGTGCAGGAGCTCCAGCCTGCCAACCGTCGTCGTATGCTGGCCCAGGCCTTTGTCCAGGGCTATCGCGTGCGCGTAGGAGATCGTTTTGACCAAGACCATGACGCCCCCGACCGCGCGGCAGATAGCCCTCCAGATCCTGCACACGCTTGAGACCCAGCACGCCTACACGGATGTCGTCCTGCGTCAGACCCTCCAGCATGTGACGCTGGAACGACGCGATCGCGCCTTCGTGACGGATTGCGTCTATGGCGTCATGCGCTGGCAAGCCCGCCTTGATTGGCTGCTCGGGCACGTGTGCCGACGACCTCTGACGACGTTAACTCCATGGATTCGCAATGCCTTACGCCTCGGCGTGTATCAATGTCTCTGGATGGAACGGGTGCCGCATCACGCCGCGGTGCATGCCACCGTTGATCTGGCCCGGCGTTTCGGTCATCAGGGAACGGCGAGCTTTGTCAATGGGGTCTTACGCACCCTGTTGCGGGAACATACGACTTATCAACTGCCCGACGCCATCGCCACCCCAGCGGCACACTTGGCGATGGCGTACTCCCATCCACACTGGTTGGTCGAACGTTGGCTGCAACGCTATGGCTGGGAACGTACCCAGGCGCTGTGTTGCGCCAACAACAGCTCTTCCGGTATCACCTTGCGCACCAATACGCTGCGGATCACTCCCCAGGCCTTAGCCAGCCGTCTCTTGGAGGAAGGGTTGCAGCACGTGAGCCCGGCGCCTTTACGCCCTGAGGGTCTCCTCGTCCAGGGTACCGACCGGCTGGATCTGTTGCCGAGCTATCAGGCGGGACTCTTTCAGGTGCAGGATCAGGGCGCGATGCTGGTAGCGCCCCTGTGTGAGGCCCAACCCGGCCAGCGCTGGCTGGATGTTTGTGCCGCACCGGGCGGGAAGACAACTCATCTCGCCCAATTACTCCACGATACCGGGCAAATTGTTGCCTGCGATGCCCAAGCCGGACGTCTGCGCCTGCTCCAGCGCAATGTGCAACGCCTCGGCTTGGCCAGTGTCTCTGTCGTGGTGGCGGATGCCACGGTGGGATTCCCGGCGCCCGGGCTGTATGACGGGATTCTGGTGGATGCCCCCTGCTCGGGGTTTGGCGTGGTGCGGCGTCACCCTGACATCAAATGGCGGAGGTCTGCCGCCGACCTGACGGCGTTGCAGGAGGTGCAGCTCACTATTTTACACACGCAACAGGCTAGCCTGGCCGCCCACGGGACGCTGGTCTACAGTGTGTGCTCCAACGAGCCAGAAGAGACACAGCAGGTCGTGCAACGTTTTTTAGACGCACATCCAGCCATGCAGTTGTATCCTCTGGGCTGTCCACGCTTGGCCCAGGCTCCTGGCGTGAACCCCATGCCTGGGACACTCGATTTGACCCCGGAGCAGTGGGGCACGGAAGGCGTTTTCGTGGCCCGTTTTCGTCGTCAGCCGACATCATCATAAGGACACTGCTATGACCCAAATAGCCCCCTCTATTCTTGCTGCCGATTTTGCCCGCTTGGGTGAAGAAATTGCCCAGGTGGAAGCCGCCGGGGCGGATTTGTTACATGTGGACGTGATGGACGGCCATTTTGTGCCCAATCTATCGATTGGCCCACCAGTCATCAAATCCCTGTACGCGGTAACGCGTTTACCCCTCGATGTGCATCTCATGGTGCAAGATCCGGACGATCTCCTGCCCGCGTTTATTGATGCCGGCAGCGCCAATCTGACCGTCCATGTCGAGGCCTGTCGGCATCTACATCGCATCATTCAGACCATCAAAGACGCCGGGGTCAAAGCCAGCGTGGTGCTCAATCCAGCCACGTCGTTGCATACCATTGAAGAAATTTTGCCCGAAATCCATATGGTGCTGCTCATGTCCGTCAACCCTGGGTTTGGTGGACAACGCTTTATCCCCGCCACCCTCGACAAGATTCGGGCCTTGAAGCAACAGATCACGGCGCGCGGACTCGATGTGGTCATTGAAGTGGACGGCGGCGTCAATGCCTCGAATGCCCAGACGCTGCGTGAGGCGGGGGCTGACGTGCTGGTGGCGGGGACGGCGATTTTTGGTCAGCCAGACTATGCCGCCGCCATCCGGGCGCTACGCGCCTGACCCTGCGAGGGACTCCTCCCCATGCGCCTCAAGCCAGGTCAGGACGCCGTGGAGGTCGTGGATGACTGGATAGTCGGCATGCGTGCCTCCCTGGCGCTGCAACCAGAGCGGTTGCAGACCCGCTTGCTGGGCGCCGTAGGCATCGGCCTGGAGATTGTCGCCAACGTGCAACGCCCGGGCAGGGGGCACGGCCACCGCCTTGAGGGCGTGCTCGAAGATGGCGGTGTGCGGCTTTTCCCAACCTACTATTCCGGAAATACTGACGTGTTGGACATAGGCCATGAGCCCCATATTTTCGAGCAAGTCAGGCAGGCGGCTATCCCAGTTGGAAATCACCCCCACGATGTAGCCGTGTTGGCGTAGCGTGCGCATGACCTCCAGACATTCGGGGAACAGGCGCCAGACCTCCGGTTGCTTAAAGAGTTGATACAGCTCCTCGAAGAAGGCATCAAAGGGTTCCGGGACCTGTAGCTGCGTGAAGGTCGCGTGCACGAGCGTGTGCCAGAAGCGGCGGCCATCTGGTTCACCCACGCCATAACGCACCGGGTCACGGTTGGCCGCGGCTTCCACCTCGCCCCAGGACTGGCGGAAGGCGCCTTGCACCGCCGCACCGGTGGTGGTCACGCCATAGCGGGCGGCCACCTGCGCATAGACCTCGCCAACCGATGGGTAGGGATACAGTAAGGTATTGGCAGCATCAAAAAACACGGCGTCATAGGTCCGCATAGACTCCCTCCTGGGTACGGCCATCGTAGGCAGCGTGTCGCACAGTGGCCACGACGCTCGCATGCTTCAGACGAAAATGCAAGCGGGAATGGCCGGGTGTCATTGCTGCTGGCCCCAAGCTCCGGCATACTGTGTGGCAGGCAGAGGCGTGTCAACCATCAGAGACTTACGCAGCAAGGAGGACGTGATGAAACTACAAGGCGCACACGTGGTGGTGATCGGCGGCAGCACAGGCATTGGCTTCGCAGCGGCGAAGCTGGCGCGGCAGGAAGGGGCGGAGCTCACCATTGCCGGACGTTCCCCGGAAAAACTGGCGCAGGCCCAGCGCGAACTGGGTGAGGTGCGCACCATCGTGGCAGACATCAGCAATGAAGCGGCGGTGCGCCAGGTTTTCGAGGGCATCAGTCACGTCGACCATGTGGTGATCGCCGCGGGCAACATCGTCAATGGCCGCATCGTGGACAATGACCTGGCCAACCTCCGCCGCATTATTGATGAGCGCATCTGGGGCCTGACCTATGTGGTGCGGAGTGCAGCGCCGAAAATGACCAGCGGGTCGATTACCTTTACCTCCGGCGGCCTGTCTTCTCGCCCGCGTCTGGGCACGGCCATGCTCACCGCGGTCCTGGCCAGCGTGGAAGCCATCACCCCGGCCCTGGCGCTGGAATTGGCCCCCATCCGCGTCAATACCGTCACGCCCGGACTCATTGATACGCCGTTGCTGCACAATACGTATGGCACCGAACGCGACACCATGGTAAAAAACCGTGAGGCTATGTTACCGGGCAAACGCATTGGCAGCGCGGAAGAGGTGGCGCAGGTCATGCTCATGCTGATGACCAACGCCTATATGACCGGCGAAGTGTTGCACATTGATGGAGGCGGGCGGTACGTGTAGCACCAACACTGGAGGCGCAGGGCACGTGGGCATCCACCCTCGTGGGTACGCAACGCCTAGGCGCCTCTCTCCCCCTAGGCATGGCTATGCTCGTAGACGTCGTGCAGGCTCCCTCCTTGCTGCCTTCCGGCGTTGCGACTATACTGCGCCCTGGTTCCCCTATCCAGAGCGCGCACCTCACTCGGAGACTTGCCTCATGTCTGAAACTCCCCTGCATTGGCACACGATGAGCACCCTATCCCGGCAGATCCATGACGGCACCCTATCGCCGGTGGACCTGATGGAGCATCTCCTGGCCCGCGTTGAGGCATTAGACGGACGGTTACACAGCATGCGCCTCGTGTCACGCCAGCGGGCTCTGGCTGCGGCGCAGGCTGCCGAGCTGGCCCTGCGCGCTGGGCAAGACGCTGGACCGCTGCACGGCATTCCGTATGCCGTCAAAGATCTGTTTGATGTGCAGGGCCTGCCGACCACGGCGGGCTCGAACCTGCTGCTCGACAACATCGCCAGCCGCGATGCCACGGTCGTGCGTCGGCTCAGCCAGGCGGGTATGGTCTTGCTGGGCAAAGCCCAGACGGTGCAATTCGCCTTTGGGGCACCGGGGATCAACCACCACCATGGCACACCGCACAACCCCTGGCATGCGACACCCCATGTGCCCGGCGGTTCCAGCAGCGGCTCGGGCGTGGCGGTCGGGGCGGGGTTGGTGCCCATGGCGCTGGGCACTGACACGGGTGGCTCGGTGCGTATTCCTGCGGCCCTGTGCGGCACGGTGGGCCTCAAAACCACGGTGGGCCAGGTGAGCCGTGCTGGGGTGTTTCCGCTCAGTTGGACCTTTGATTCCGTCGGACCCTTAACGCGTTCGGTGGAGGATGCGGCGCTGGTCTATCAGGCCATGCGCGGTCCTGACCCGCGTGATGCCTCGACCCAGGGTGTGGCCCCGCATGAGGATGTTGTCACCGGTTTGCACGACGGGGTGCGCGGGCTGCGTCTGGCCTTTGCTGAAACGGCCTTCTGGGAAGACGCTGACCCGGAAGTCATTCAGGCAGTGCGCGCCTGCGGCGACATCTTTCACGGGCTGGGCGCGCATGTGAGCAGTATCGCGTTTCCCGAAGCTGCCGAGGCCTTGGAAGCCCACGGTAGTGGTCTCATCAGCGCTGTGGAAGCCTGCCTGGAGCATCAACCGCGTTTGGGCGAACGTTTTGAGGAATACGATCCGGTGGTGACGTACCGCATTACCCCAGGCAAAGACGCCACGGCGCTGGCCTACCTCCAAGCGGTGCAGACGTGTGCCGCGCTCAGTGCCAAAGCCCGCCGCACGTTGCACGATGTCGATGCGTTGCTCGTGCCCACGACGATGCTGCCGGCGCTGCCCCTGGCCGAGGTCGATGCCTCCCTCGACGCTTACAAGTACTGGAACCCGCGCTACTCGCGTAACACACGTGTGGGCAATGTGCTGGGTCTATGCGCGCTAACGCTGCCGTGCGGCTTTACGCGCCAGGGCCTGCCGATTGGCCTGATGATCTGCGGCAAAGGGTTTGAGGAGGCGACGATCTTACGCATAGGGTATGCCTATGAGCAAGCCACGGCCTGGCATGAGCGGCGTCCTGATCTGGCCTGGGCGAGGGCCTGAGGGGTGGCAACACCTCGCCTAGGACGCGGATATCGCGCATGAACCTTCTGGCCGGCCCGACCCAGATGCTGGTTATCCGTCTCAGCTCGTTGGGGGATGTTGTGCTGACCACCCCTATCCTACGTCTCTTGCGGACGCACTACCCGATGGCGCAGATCGATTTTATGACGAAAGCTGCCTATCACGACCTCTTACGGGCGCATCCCTGTGTGGATCGCGTCATCCTCTTTGAAGCGGAGCACGGGATCAGGCAGACGCTGCGCACCCTGCGCCAGACGCGGTATGATCTCGTACTGGATTTACACCGCACCCTCCGCAGTCGCCTCCTCGTGCACGGTTTACGAGCACGCCGTACGCTCGTCTATCGCAAACAGACCATCCGCCGGGCGCTACTGGTCCGTCTGGGGTGGAACACGCTGCAGGCCATGACGCCGGTGCCCGTCCGTTATGCGGCACCACTACGCCGTCTGGGCATTACCGCTCCACTACCGCCGACGGACATCCAGGTCACGCCAGAGAGTCAGGCCGCGATGCGGGCCTATGTGCAGCAGCGCTACCCGGGGCGGGACGGACCCGCGTTGCTCGCCGTGGCGCCCGGAGCAGGCTGGCCCACCAAACAGTGGCCAGTCGAGCGCTTTGCCGCCGCAGTGCAGCAGGTGGCATACGAGCATCAGGCGGCGGTGGTCGTGTTGGGAAGCGCTGCCGAGCGACCCCTCGCAGAAGCCTTGGCCCAGCACCTCAGCGTGCCGGTACTGCATAGCGCCGGGCAACTGCCGCTGATGCACACCGCGGCGCTGTTGCAGCAGTGCCGCCTGCTCCTGAGCAATGACTCGGGCCTGATGCATCTGGCGACCGCTTTACAGGTGCCTGTGGTGGCGGTGTTTGGCCCGACCGTGCAGGAGTTCGGGTTTTATCCCTTTCAGGCCAAGGCCGTCGTCGTGAGTGCGATCCTGGACTGTCGCCCGTGCAGCACCAAAGGCTCCCGGCAGTGCCCACGCGGGCATCATCAGTGTATGCAGCAGGTGAGCGTCCCCCAAGTCGTCGCTGCGGCTCGCGGGCTGTGGCAAGGGGAGAGAGGATGATACGACTGCTCTTCGAGGTTGGGCACCTGTACCACCGTGCGGCGCTCGATCCCCTGTATCAGGTATTCCGTCAGGATCCGCAGTATGACATCGCCTTTACCTGCTCGCACGACGCCGAGCGCCGTTTCGGCCTGTTCAACCGCTCCTTGCAGGGAGAACTCGAGGCGCGCTTTCGAGCCGAAGGTTTAACGATAGCCGACAGCACACGGGGCTTCGATGTGGTGATCACCGGCGACACGGTCCGCGATCCGCAGCGCTATGGGGAGACGCTGCTGTGTTTCGTCAATCACGGCACGGGCATCAAGAACATCATGTACCGCAACCTGCGCGCCCAAGCCCAGACACGCTATCACGTGTTTGTCGAGGGGCAGTACCGCGTCGATTGCTTACAGCGGGCCAATGCGGTGGGGCGGTCGATCATTCACACCGTCGGCTTACCCAAGCTTGACCCCTTGTGGTGGCCAGGGTTTCCCACGCGGGGGGCGATTCTGCAGCGGCTGGGACTCGATCCCGCCAAGCCCACGGTGCTCTTTGCTCCAACCTACAAGCCTACCTGCCTGGACGTGGTCCGCGAGCAGATTCTGCCAGCGACCACCGACTACAACCTCATCATCAAGCTGCATCAATATAGTTGGCGTGGCAAGTATGCGCCGCACTGGCACCACACCATCTACGAACGGGCCGTGCCGCAGTATCCCCATGCCGTGTTGCTGCCGGTGGACGACTACAACATTGTGCCGTACATGCACGCGGCGGACACCCTCATCAGCGAAGCCTCCAGTACCATGTTTGACTTTGTGGCGTTGCAGAAGACCGGCATCATTTTTGTCCTGCCCAGTGAGCCCTTCACACATCACGATGGCGAGGCCTTGTTGACCGAAGCCCCCGAGGCCTTGTTCGCGGAGGCGTTTCTGCCGATTACGCACCCGGCGGACATCCGGTCAGCGATTGTGGATGCCCTGCGCGACGATCCCCTCCGACGCGCCCGGGCCCAACAGCTGCGTGGGTATCTGTTTTATGGGCTGGATGGTCAGGCCTCGCAGCGCACGAAAGCGGTGGTCGAGCGTCTCTTGGCCCAAGGTGGACAGACCCATGGCTCCTGAAGGCATGCCGCCGCTGGGGATCGCGGCCCCAAAGAGGACGGGATGTGCCTGTGTGGACCCACGCAGGCGGTGTCCCAGGCCATCCAGCATGAGCAGGCAGCCGCGGCCCAGGAGCAGGCGATCAAAAAAGTCCTCTGAGGTCTCCAGCCCCGGGTTGCGCCGCTGCAGAGACTATGGGATAAACCCAGCCAGGGTGCCAGCGCGTGCCTGGCGCAGGCGTGCCTCGGGAGCCTGGTCGCACCAGTGCGCCTCTTCGCGGCAATAACGCAGCGGGATCAGCAACCGCACCAGCGTCACCTACCCCGCTGGCAGAGCAAACCCCGCCGGCGTGCCTTGCAGGGCCGCCTCGACCAGCCTGGCGGCCAGGTAGGCCAGCAGGGTGCTCTTGCCACTGCCCGCCCCGCCAATCACCGCCACGGGCTCGTGCCGGGGAAGCAGGCTCTGGAGCGGCACGGTATCGCCACCGTGGTGTTGCGCATCGACCAGGAGCTAGAGAGGCCAGCGCCGTGTCGCCGTGCATCTCTTGTCTGGCCAGCGGGGGATGGGGGTGTGGGTCAGCAATGGGGTAGGGCTCCGAGTGCAGCGTGTCTGTCGATGCGTCACAATCGTGGCGCTCCTGGAGAGCGGCGCTCTAGGACCAACGTTTCACCTCACCTGCACGACATCATAACGCAAGGATGTGTCCAAGGCGGGAAGGCGGCTCAAGTCCAGGCTCTTCCCTGCCTCGATACTTGGCCTTCCCTCCGAACCGCTCACTTAGTCGATGATCGCGCCGTAAATCAGCGCCCGTAACTCGCGGCGAATTGGATAGGTGGACGACGGCCGCACCTGCGTCATAAACACCACAGCGCGATCCTCAGCTGGCGCGATCCAGCACGCCGTCGAGGCAGCGCCACCCCAGTAGTACTCGCCAGGGACACTGAGGCCGCCAAGCACGGTGGGGTCCAGCACTCGCGCAAAGCCGAGGCCAAAGCCCACCCCGGCTCGGCTGGTTTCTCCGGCGGAGCCCGGACTCATCTGCGCCAGGTCCGCGCCCCCCGGCAGATGGTTGAGCGCCATGAAGGCCACGGTGCGCGGGCCAAGGATACGCTGGCCGTCCAGTACGCCGCCGTTGCGTAACATGGTACAGAAGCGCATGTAATCGGACGCAGTGGAGACCATGCCGCCGGCGCCGGACAGATAGGTGCGCGGCTGCGTGTAGCGGCTGGAGGCGTCGGCGCGGTCCTCGACCACTAGGAGTGGCTCACCCGCCGAGCCGGGCCGGTAGCAGGCGGCGAAGCGCTCGACGTCCTCGGCCGGCACGCGAAAGCTCGTGTCCACCATGCCCAGGGGCTCCAGGAGGCGCTGGCGCAGGAAGGTATCAAAGCGCTGGCCACTGAGCACTTCGCACAGGTAGCCGACCACATCGGTAGAGATACCGTAGTTGAACTGGGCCCCTGCGTCGCACTTGAGCGGTAGGGTGCCGACTGTCGCGACCATGTCCGCCAGGATGCCACTCGACGATGAGGTGAGGAGGCCCAAGCGGGTGTAGGTGTGGCCTAAGACGGGATCGGCCTGGTTGACGAGGCCAGAGGTGTGGCGCAGCAGGTCGGCAATGGTCATCTCACGCGCTGGCGGCCGCACCTGCGGCGCCTCAGCAGTCCCACCGACGAGCACCTGCAGACCCTTGAACTGGGGGATATACTGCGACACCGGGTCGTCAATCTGCAAACGGCCCTCTTCGTAGAGCGTCATCAGGCCGACGCTGACAATGGGCTTGGTCATGGAGTAGATGCGGAAAATGGTCTCGGGCTCGACTGGCGTGCCAGCCTCTAGGTCACGTGCGCCGTAGGTCTGAAATGCACCACTTTGCCGCGCCGCTGGACCATGGAGATGGCCCCAGGCAGCTTGCCCTGGTCGATATACCCCTGGATATGGCGTTGCAGGCGGGCCAGGCCCTCGGACGCCAGCCCGACGTCTTCTGGCGCGGCTTCGATCGGCTGCACACTACTAACTGTTCGTCCCATGGTTGTCTCCTGTGCTGGAAGCGGCTCACACGACGGCGTGCTCTGACGCCTGGCGCGGCCTAGTGGTAGTGCGGCTCGTAGGGCCAGCGATGCGTACGTACGACCTTAACGATCACAGCAAGAACGCTTGAGCGCGTGGAAGCCATGTTGATGTATCGGCAGAGGAGGAAACGTTCCCGTGATAAATGCGTGTGATAAAAGCTCCTTATAGAACAGGATGCGGTGCATGTCTTGCCAACGGACTACGTTAGGAGATAGACCCGTCCAGCCGCACAGTCACATTGGAGGCGATACCCACGAAAGGCCTGGATACCCCGCAGCAACTGGATTCCCAGTCGTAGATGAGTCAGGTCCGTGTCCCCGGAAGTGAAAGGCTGCAGGGGACACGGCGCGATGACCACGCTGTCCAGGGTGACGAGCGACACCGCGATTGGCCGTGTCCCCAGTCCAATAATCTGGAGGCTCCCCGTCGTGGGCAGCGCGAGTTGAGGCCGCAGCCGCGGATCAATGAGGCTTTGGACAGCTCCAGTATCGACGAGCGCGCGGACAATCGTGTCCCCTCCCCTACCCGCACTGCAACGACAGGGTGTGTCCAGGGGCGGAAGGCGGCCCGATTACGTAACACTGACCACGACCTCGGGACCCGCTGTACGCGGCGCCCCGTACGTCACCATGGTTAAGACCCCCTGGCTCCGCGCTACCTGCCAGACCTCCTGGAGCTCCTCAAGGGCAGCCGCCGTGGCCAGGACGATGCCTTCGAGCGGTTCGCCGTCGTCCTCCGCGGTGATCTCCAGGAGAAGCCAGGTCTCGGGATATTGTGCTTTCCAGGTCTGGATTGGTTGAGCACCAGGCAGTGGGGCGGCGGGGATGTGAAACAAAGAGGGAATGCTTTGTGACATGGCTTACCTCCTTGAGCATCTTGTGAGAGGGAGTGTAGGTTGTGGCGCAGCGGGGTGTCAAGAGGCGCTAGACCCTCAGCGCCGTGCTGGGCTAGAGACGCCGGCTCTGCCAGGCGGCACAGCTCCGCGAGCTAGGTTTGCCAGAAAGAGCGACCGCTCTAGCAGCCGGTCTGCCTCGCACGCCTTGGGGTGGCCCACTCGTCTGGTCATACCATCGGATAATCCACTCAACTCCTCGACCCCATCGGAGCTAGCACCACGCGGAAAGCAGCCCACGGTGCTGGTAGTGTTGATGCCAGTCGCATCGTAGTTTCCCAGATCTGGATCAGGCTCGTTGCCCCAGGGATACACGCGGCCATCCGTACCACGGGCAGCTTTTTCCCACTCTGCCTCACTCGGCAAAATGATACGCCAGTCCTTGGTGCGTATCAGTCTGGCTAAGGGCTCAGGGGTGCGGGACCACTCTCGCAAGCGGGTAGTCAGCCAGTCACAATAGGCCACGGCATCATGCCAACTCACATACACCACAGGATGATGCGCCCGTTCCCCGTGGACGATTGCTGTTGTCCCACGCATAGCCGCTTGCTGCGCAGGGCGTGCTGCTGCAGCGTGCGCACCAGCCAGGTGCGGATACGCTCGACTTTGGGATGATGGCGCTCTACCATCTGCCCCAGGCTTTTGTTCTCCACCAGCACCTGCGCCGCCGGTGGGACAGACGGTGGCGACCGTTGAGCACACGCGACAACCAGCTTCAGCGCGATCGTGCCTGGCTGCCGCCCCTGACCGACTCTGTCCTGGTGACGCAAGCGCGGATGGCCGTTGACCACGACCATCGGATCACCGATGGTCGCTGGGAGCTGAAATCATACGACAAGCCCGCACCGCGGCTGTCCCTGGAAAGCCTCGGCTGTATGGTGCCCTTGGCAGCGGTATACGCACGCATGACGTTGCCCCCAGAAGCCGCAGAGGGCGACGCGTGCTGCGTCACGACTTCATGGCAGGCGCTTTTCCAGAAACCACACCCGTACCGCTCCACCATACGAAGCGGCGCTGTCAAAACCCACCGAGGCATAGAGTTGCTGGGCTGTGGCATTATCAGCCCGGACTTCTAGCGTCAGCTTGCAACAGTTGAGCGCCCGCCCTTTGGCAGCAACGTGTTCGAGGAGGAGACGCCCTATACCTTGGCGACGATGGCTCGGGAGGACTGCCAGGTCATGGATGTTCAGGAGTGGGCGTGCCAGGAAGGTCGAAAACCCCACAAAACAGACGGCGATACCGACGGGCGTGTGCCCGTCCCATGCCAGGAACACGACCGTGGTCGGATGCTGCCGTAAGCCAGGTATGAGGGCCATCCGTGCCTCCTCGGTGAGGCCCTGGCCACCACCCATTTGATCACGGGCATAGGCATCGATCAGTGCGACCAGAGCCGCTTGATGCTGTACATCGTCGAGATGCGCTTCGATGATGGTGACTGCAGGCATTATTTCCCCCGTATGACTGATAGTGCCGTTGGCGTCCCAGGGGTCAGCGACGATGGCGCCTCATCCTCATGGTTCCAGAAAGCTACCATCGCTCTGCCCGAGCCAGACGGCCAGCGTCTTGGCGCCAAAATTGGCCACCAGCATATCTACATACCCGTCCCCGTTCATGTCGGCCAGCGCCACAGCTTTCGGCTCACCTGGCAGCAACAGGTGTTGGTGGATCGTGAAGGTGCCGTCACCCTGCCCCAACAAGGCCCAGCCGTCTTGATCGAAGCCGTTGACGAGGACGAGGTCTGGTTTTCCGTCATGGTTGACATCCGCCAGCGCGATGGAGGTCGTGTCCTGCCCGACGCCTGAGGGGTGGACCGCGGCATGACGCAACGTCCCATCCCCATTGCCCAGCAACACGGAGATGTTGAAGCCATAGTCGGGTGGATGGCTCCCTCCCCGATTGCCGCTCACGACATCGAGATGCCCATCACCATTCACATCCGCGACTGCGACGGAGTTCACGCACTCGCCAACCCGCGTGGTGCTGCGACTGCGGAGGCTGCCATCACTGTTGCGCAGGAGCACGGTGACGACATTTTGTTCCACCACGTCAAAGTCACAATACCCCGTCACGACATCCAGGATGCCATCGGCATCGAGATCCGCAATGGCCACGGCCAACTGCCGTGTCACGACTTCCAAGGGGGGCGCCGTGAGAAACGTCCCATCGCCGTTGCCTAAGAAGATGGGCACGGCAGATGCACGGCTTTCCGCTATTGCCAGATCGAGCACACCGTTGCGATCTAGGTCGGCAACAGCCACCCGCACCGGCCCGGGGCTGCTATTGAAAATTCTGATCATTGGGCCAAAGGTGCCATCGCCGTGCCCCAGGAACACGGCAAGGTCTGGGGCTTGTTCTTTAATGGCAATCAGATCCAGTATGCCGTCGCCATTGACATCGGCCAGCGCCACATCGGACGGCAGCGAGAAGAAGGTCTCGACGGTGATGTCCTGGCGGTGCAGCAACGCTCCACCGTTGACCCCGAGGAACACGGAGACGTTATTGTCCAAGGCGTTGGCACGACGACATCCAAGAGGCCATCCTGATTGATGTCGCCAAGAGCCAGCGCGCGCGGGCTTGGGGAGGCAACCACGAGTGCTCCCTGGGGTGGGCCAGGCACACTTGCCGGGTTCAACGGATCAGAACCAGCGTTGATTTCTTCCCCGTCATAAACACCGTCGCCATCGCTGTCCGCCAGCAGCGGATTGGTGCCGTGCAGGTTGACCTCTACCCCATCCAGGAGGCCGTCTCCGTCGGTGTCCACCACATGTGGATTCGTACCCAGGGTATTTTCCTCATCGTCGCTGAGGTGATCTCCATCCGCATCACGCGCTGCATGCAAGCGCAGCAACCAGGGCACCGCATTTTGAAAGAGCTTTTTGCGCTCGATCACGCCTGCGGCGTCGGAGCCCGCGACCGTCAGGAGATTCTGCGTCACCGTGCGCACGCCGGTCACGCGATGCTCAAAGGCGAGCAGGACATCATGCCGCCCACTCGTTTGCGCCAAGAGCACGGCCCCTGCCGCAGTATGGAGGGTAGGACTAGGATTCAAAGCGTACGTGAAAGGACCCACCGTGCCCAAGGGGCCTTTGGTGATGGGGTGGACTGTATTGGCCACACTGATTGGCACTGGCCCAAGAGTCACGGGGTCTGCCCGACGCAGATGGGTGAGCCTTTCCCAGGTGCTTGCCTGCGGTTCGGGCAGGCAACACTGGGCGACCTGCGCCAGAGCATCACCAATAACATAGAGGGGAGTGCCGACATTGGCGGCACTCTGGAAGACGGTGACGTCATTGGCCGTGAGACCGTCGCGCGCGCGGCCCCCATCGTGCCACATGACGAGTGTGGCTTGACGCAACGCCTCAAAGGTCAAGACGGATCGGTCGATGACCCGCGATGCCAGACCCAGCTCTGCGAGATAGATGCCAAGCGGGCCGATGTCTGGGCCAGACACGTTGCGGACGATGACCACGCCGGCAAAGCTTCGCGGCTGGACCGTGAGGCTCAAGGTCTGTGCGGGTGAGGTATCGAGACCGCCATTCGCCGTGCCACCGTTGTCACGCAGGCGCACCGTCACGGTGGCGACACCCGTCTGCCCAGGCGCTGACGTGTACGTGAGCGTTCCGTCAAGCGCTATGGCCGGAAGCATGCTAAATAAGGTGTCGTTATCTGTGCTGATGACAAAGGTGAGCGTTTGCGCGCTTTCATCGGATGGTCCGGCACTGATGGCGGTGCCCCAGTGGGGCACGCTCTGGGCTCCCGCATCCGCCAGCACCGTCTGGTCTGGTCCCTTGGTAAAGCGCGGCGCGTCGTTGACGGCACTGACCGTGAGCGCCATCGTGACTGACGCGGAAGGCAGCGCGCCGTCATTGACCTGGAACGTCACGCTGTCTGCTCCGTTGAAGTCTGGCTGTGGCGTGTAGGTCACCGTCGCGGTGCAGGTGCTGCCAGGCGTGCCAGTGTCATTGGCCACCAGGCTACATGTCGTCCCTGTAAGCGAGCCCAACGTACCATGGCTCGGATGCCCCACGATGCTGAACGTGAGACTGGCGCTGTCGCTATCCGACCCACGCAGCGTGAGCGCGAGCGCGACATCCTCACGAGTCGTCTCGCTCTGGCTCGTGGCGGTGGGCGCATCGTTGACCGCCGTGACGCTTATCGACGCCGTGGCACTGGTCGCGATCTCCCCGTCGTTGACCATCCAGACAAAGCTATCAGGCCCGTTGTAGTGTGCCGTGGGCGTGTACGTGACGGTTGCCGAACACGTTGCTCCCGTGCCACTGGGCGTACACCGCGCGGCACTGACTGACCCCAGATTGCCGTGACTTGGGCCACGCACGATGCTGAAAGTCAGGCTCAGGCTATCGACGTCGCTCGCGGTCAACGTCAGCGTCACGGCGCTGTCCTCGGGCGTGGTGGCCGTCTGATTGCTGGCGCTGGGTGCGTCATTACGGGAGGAGACGGTGATCGTGAAGGTCTGCGGCTGGCTGGTGTCCACGCCTCCGTGCAGCGTGCCGCCGCTGTCCTGGACGATGACGGTGAGCTGCGCCGTGCCGTTGGCTTGGGGAGCCGGGGTGTAGGTCAAGGTGCCATTGGGCGCAACGGCTGGTGCCACCACAAAAAGTCCTGGGAGCGAGTTCCCTGCGACCTGCAAGGTGAGGATCTGGGCTGCTTCATCAGGCGGGCCGGCGCTGACGGTAGTGACCCAACCTAGGACGGTCTGCGGTCCAGCCTCGGCCAGCACATTCTGGTTGGCTCCCAGCGTGACACTCGGGGCGTCATTGACCGGCGCCACGGTGATGGTGACGGTCTGTGGCGTACTGGTGTCTACCCCGCCATCGCTGGTGCCGCCGCTGTCCTGGACGATGATGGTGAGCTGCGCCGTGCCGTTGGCTTGGGGGGCCGGGGTGTAGGTCAGCGTCCCGGTCGTGTCAATGGCAGGCCCGGCGGCAAAGAGCCCGGCATTGGTGTTGGCGGTAACCTGGAACGTCAGGATCTGACTGGTTTCATTGGACGGTCCGGGGCTCAGGGCCGTGGCCCATGCCGGCACGGTCTGCGGGCCGGCATCTTCCAGCACACTTTGATTGGGCCCCAGCATGACACTGGGGGCGTCGTTGACCGGCGTCACGGCGATGAGGAAGGTCTGCGGGGCGCTGCTATCCACCCCGCCATCGCTGGTGCCGCCGCTGTCGCGTACGCGCACGGTGACGGTTGCTTGTCCCGTGGCATTGGGGGCGGGGGTATACGTCAAGGTGCCAGTGATGGCGTCAATGGCCGGGGGAACGCTGAATAACGCGGCAGTATCGGTGGTGACCACAAAGGTCAACGTTTGGTCCGTGTCATCCGGCGGTCCGATGCTCAGGGCCGTGGCCCAACCGGGCACGGTTTGCGGGCCGGCATCTTCACGCACCGTCTGGTTCGGACCTTTGAGAAAACTGGGCGCATCGTTAGTGCCGAGGAGCGCGACAGGGGGACGGGACATCGAGCGGGCACCGGTCGCGGCATTCTGGACAATCAAGCGGCCATCGATCCTATCCACGCTACAGGGATCGAGCCGGAGTTGTCCGCCCTGCGGGGTGCTTTCTCCGAGCGGGAAATCGTTCGTGCTGACCCGCAGCTCACAGGAACCGAGGCTCATGGTCCCACGCGTCGCAAACCTGCCAGCGGTCAGCGCAAAGGGGGCTGTCTCGGCGGTAAACGCGCCAACGGCCAACGCGGCCTCGCCGAAGGCGGGTCCGATGTGCAAGGCGGCACTCTCGGGAAAGACAAAGATGCGCCGGGCCAGCGTGGCGGCGGTGGTAGGGAGCAGTACCAGCACGCGCTGCAACGTCACCGCGACGGTCTGCGTGGTGTCTTGCACGTCGATGCTCAGCTCGGCGGAGCGAAAAATTGCGAGGTCGTCAGCATTGAAAGCCGTGACCGTCAGACGACGCCCACGCCCCAACGGTACTTCCAGAGTTCGCTCGACCGCTTCCTGCTCTTGCGCCGTCAGCGCAAAGGATGCAGTGATCGGCGCGCCATCCGCCGCCGCAATGTGGATGTCGATGCGTGTGAGAAACCCGGGCGTCCCTGGCAGTACTTGCCGTAGCGCGCGTGGTACCAGCGCCGAGGCGGCTGGCGCGTCCTGGGAGACCTCGGCACGTGTCGTCAGGTGCAACGCCAGTCGGCTCGTGCGTGCAGCACTGCCGCTGGGCTCGCCCGAGGTGCCACCGCACCCAGCCACGAGAGACAAGAGACCCCACAATCCCCCCAGCACCCAAGCCCGCTGCTGTACTGTGCCCATTCCCTCGACCTCCTCGTCGTCATGGTGCGCGAGCTAGCTGATCTAGCGCTGGCCCTATCCTATCTCACATCGATGCAGGATGTCCAATCAGCAGGACAGGGGGGGGGAGGAGCACGGGGCGCTGTCAGCCTGGTCAGTGGCGGTGGCCTGTGGTATAAAGGCCCATGCCACTGGGATATCTGGCAGTGGCGCCGATCACCTCGCTGATAAAGGGATTCTATGGAGGAGGCGTTGCCCTTTCGTCCGGCCTATTTTGCTCGTCTCGATGAAGATCCCGATGAACAGTTTTACGCCATGCCCCGGAAGGTCGTCCATATTGATGATGAGGCGATTGCGGCGATTCAGCAGGGCTTGCGCACGCTCCTCCCTGCTGACGGCGTGGTGCTGGATTTACTGAGTAGTTGGCGCTCGCACTGGCCAACTGGATGGCCGAAACAGCGCTTAGTGGGCCTGGGATTGAATGCGACAGAGATGGCCGATAATCCAGACTTAGATGCCTATGTCGTCCATAATGTCAACATGGACCCCCATTTGCCCTTTGAGACGGAGACGTTTGATGCGGTAGTGCTTACCGTGTCGATTCAGTACGTTACTCAGCCTGTTCCCCTCTTTCAAGAAGTTGGGCGTATCCTGCGTCCGGGTGCTCCGTTTGTGGTGATCTTCTCCAACCGCATGTTTCCGACCAAAGCCGTCGCCGTCTGGCGCATGCTCGACGATACCCAACGCCGCGATCTGGTGGCCTCGTACTTCCACTATGCCGGGACGTTTGCCAAGGTGGAGGCGCACGACTGGTCGCCGTCAGCCCAGACAGACCCCGTGTACGTGGTCTTGGGACGCCAGGCGAGCCCACGACCGGACAGTGCCTGAGACCGTGGTGGCTCTCTTCAGACTTTGGTAATCGGTACGCCCAGATGCCGCAGCGACTCTTCGAGATTCTCGTAGCCACGTTCGATATGGCTAAGACCGGTAATGGTCGAACACCCCTCGGCGAGTACGGCAGCAATCAAATAGGTAAAACCCGCCCGTAAATCCGGCACCGTGATCTGGGCCCCACGCAGCCGTGTGGGGCCTTTGATAATGCAGCTATGGCGGTAATTCGACGAGTGAAAACGGCAGGCGGCGCCGCCCAGACAGGCGTTATAGAGGGCAATGTCGGCCCCCATCTTTTGTAAGGCCGTTATATAGCCAAAACGATCTTCAAAGACCGTCTCGTGCACCACTGACATGCCCTCGGCCTGTGTCAGCAGCAGGCCAAACGGCGGCTGCCAGTCCGTCATAAACCCAGGGTGCACGTTGGTTTCCAGCGCAATGGAGCGTAAGGCTCCGTCGCGGTAAAACCGGATGCCGTCCGCTTGGACGGCAAACTTACCGCCCACGCGGCGTAGCGTATTGAGAAACGTCACCATATCCACCTGGCGTGCCCCGTGTACAAACACCTCTCCACCCGAGGCGACAGCGGCACAACCGAGGGACGCCGCCACAATACGGTCGGGCATAATGTCGTGCGTGGTGCCATACAACGACTCGACCCCTTCAATGACAAAGGTCCGATCGGCGTTGTAGTCGATGATCGCCCCCATCTTTTGTAGGCAAATCACCAGATCCATAATCTCGGGTTCAATCGCTGCATTGCGGATAAACGTCCGCCCCTGGGCCATGGTGGCCGCGAGGAGGAGATTCTCTGTGGCACTGACGCTGGGGTAGGGCAGGACGATTTCTGCGCCGTACAGACGCTCGGCTTTCACACGATAGGCCGCATCGTGCACCTCCACATGGGCGCCCAGGCGGCGGTAGCCTTCGAGGTGGAAATTGACGGGACGCTGGCCAATGCGGTCACCGCCCGCCGCAATAGGAATGACGGCTTGTCCCGTGCGGTGCAAGAGGGGGGCGACCATCATAATGGCCAGACGGTTGTGCGTGCCGAGGGACAGCGGGACTTCTGAGCGCGCGAATGTGGTGGTTTGCACGTGCAGCGTACGCGGCGGTTCTTCCGTAAAGACCGCGCCGAGGGCTTCACAGATGGCGCGGGTAATCTGGCTGTCGCCAATGTGCGGCGTGTTATAAAAACTGCACGGCTCCTTGGTCAGCATGGAAGCGACCATGAGCTTCGTGATAGAATTTTTGGCGCCGCTGACGCGCACCTCACCGCGCAAAGGCACCCCGCCCTCAATCGTCCATGTATCCGTCCGCATGCTTCGGTGCCTTTCCCAGGCCTTCTGTGGCTGAGGGTTGCTGCTGGTTGCTGGGTCTGCCCGCCTGTGGGGCACGCTGTGGCCAAGAGAATGACATATGCGGGCGACCGAGGCGGCGCAGCGTGCGCTGCCAGGTCAGCCATGAAGGACACCCACGGAAAAAGACCAGATGCGTCGCGCAGGCACAATCCGAGGCCCCGAAGCGTGCCAGGGGGATAGACGCGCCACGCATCTGCAGCATGGCTTCGGCCCATTGGTGCTCGCGGCGTTGCGCGTCATAGGTGTAGCACACCGCGAGGAGCTGCGTGACGGTACGCAGATAATCAATGTGCCAGTGTGGACGGACAGCCCGCCGCTGATGGTGCGCGACGCGGGCCCGCACGCCACCCGGACCGAAGGCGCTGCCCACGTACACATACAGCCCCGAGGCGACGTGTAAGCGCCCGAGCTTGCCCACCTGGAGCTGCGTGTCGGTCCACGCCGCTAACACCAGAGCATACGTGCCGTGTTGGGACTCCATGCCACCAGACCTCTGGCTACCGTCCGCTGAGCAGATGCATGTGGATGTGATCCACCACTTGCCCGCCACCACGACCGACGTGCACCCGGAGACGATAGCCCGGCTCCACGATGTGCCACTGTGCTGCTAAGTTCTTCACCACCATAAACAGCTTCCCCATGAGGGGGATGTGTGCCTCTTCGAGGTCATTCACCGTGGCAATGTGCAATTTTGGTACCACCAGTACATGAATCGGCGCTTGCGGCTGGATGTCGCGAAAGGCCAGAATCTCGTCGTCCTCGTACACCAGCGTGGCTGGGGCACGTTTGGCGACAATCTCACAGAAAATACAGGCCATAGGATTCGTGATCCTCCCGTGGGCTGCCCTCTGGCCGTGTGGCGAGGGCAGCCGCACCCTCGCACTCCCTTACTGCTGCCCATCCAGGAGGAGCTGGACAATCTGCGGCACGATATCACGGGCGCGCTGATCCAGTTCGGCCTCCGTCAGGTTGGCAATGGGATGCTTCACGCTGAGGTATTTATAGTTGGGGAGCCCCCAGGCTTGCGCCATGGCCCGCCCCGTGGCGTCAAACACATCGGTGATAATCGACGCGGCCGGGATACCGTTTTTCTCAAACACGATGCCGTCGAGCACACTGCCCGAACTGCACGAGCCTCAATCGCCAACCCCGGCGATGACGATATCGCAATTGGCCATGTACTCGTCAATAATCTCCTGGTGCGCTGGCACGCCGGCGTTGTGCTTGCTGCGCATGATATGACTTTTGGCACCGTATTCGTTTTCGAGAATGACGGCAATGCGTTCTAAAATTCTGTCTGAGTTGTACTTCGTGTTTTCGACCAGCCCAATACGCAGGTTGCGCAAGGAATCGGGCCGCGGCACGAAGTCGATGGCGCGCTCCGTCGCCGCGATCGTGGGATCGAACACCTGAATGCTCATGGTATCCTCCTGTGCTGCACCGCCGCCGACCCCTATGGCCGACGGATCTCTTTGGTGACGCTCTGCGAGCTGTGTTTACCACCCCAGCCGGGAATATAGGCTGAGAAGGCGCCCGCCCGCCCGCCTGCCGCCACGATCACAAAATCTTGTGGGGTTTCCACCAGCCGATGCATGGTGGTGTCGTCGCCAGGTTGCAGCGCGCCGGGCATGATATTGATACGCTTTAACTCGGCGTGCGACGCCTGCGAATGCTCGAAACAATAGGCCCGGATGTCGTCCTTGGACCAGCCAGCCTTGGCCATTACGGCCATATGCTCGCCAGCGATGACGAGGGCATATTGCGGCTGACCACGCAGGCCAGCGGAGAAGCGCATAAAGGCACACATGGTCGTTAAAACGCCTTCCGGGGTATTACTGAGCTGATTGGGAACCTGGTGCGGCGCCAGGGCGGCAAACACCGTCACCGTACTTTGCTCAGGCCGGAAACCGCGTTCGACATGCAACGGCGGCCAGGGGCTTTCCGCTTCGTTCTCGGCGATGCAATAGCTGTATTTGCCGCCATGCCCGAGGGCACTGCGATCGAGACGTCCGGGAATGGTGCCAATGGCGTTGCGCATGGTCAGCCGCACGGCTCGTCCAATCGCGGCATTGGCGCGCCAACCCGGCCCGAACAGGTTGTCGCCGTAATTGATGTCGAGTTCACGGGCAATGGGCCCGTTCACGACCATAAACACCGCCGAGCCACCCGTACTGGTGGCGGGACCGTGGTAGCCCCATTTCGGGTCGCCAATGGCCTCAATGGCGGCGGCCACCACAGGCATATACTCAGGCTTACACCCCGCCATCACCGTATTAATCGCCACCTTCTCGGCAGTGACGGACACTTGACGATTTTCGATAAACGCCACTTCGTCCTGCGGCGCCAGCCCGGCGGACTCCAGCATGCCCCAGATGCTGTTTTCAGTCGGCGGCACAACGGGCAAGCCGTCGGTCCACCCTTTGGTATAGTAAAACTCGATGGCCGCTGCGGTATCTTGGACATCGTAGCGCTGTGATTGCAGTTCTGCCATGTGTGTCCCTTCTCCTAGTGCACGCGCCGCTCATACCCCTGCCAATACGGCTCACGCAGCACGGTTTTGAGTATCTTGCCGGAACCGCTCTTGGGCAAGGGCTCTGGCCAAAATTCCACCCGCCGTGGACATTTATAATGGGCTATTACACTGCGGCAGTGGGTGATCAGGTCCGCGGCGCTGGCGCTCGCCCCGGGCTTCAACACCACGAGGGCGGTCACCACCTCGCCCCAGCGCGTATCCGGCGTGCCAATCACCGCCGCTTCGAGGACCGCCGGGTGCTGATACAAGGCATTCTCCACGTCGGTGGAGTAGACGTTCTCCCCGCCGGTGATGATCATATCCTTTTTGCGGTCCACGATGAAGATAAACTGCTCGGCATCGACTGTCGCCAGGTCGCCGGTATGGAACCAGCCGTCACGCAAGACCGCGGCGGTTTCTGCCGGCTTGTTCCAGTAGCCCTGCATGACATTGGGGCCCTGGGCAATGATTTCGCCAATTTCCCCTGGTTGCACGTCCACGCCGCTGTCGTGCACGACGCGCACCCGCGCACCCAGCACGGCGCGACCACAGGAGGCCAGGCGCCGCACTTTCACCGGATCGCCCTCCAGCGCCACGTACTGCGGGAGCAGCATCGTCAGGATGGGGGAGGTCTCCGTCAGGCCGTAGGCGTGAATCAGGTCACAGCCCAGCACCTGGTACGCCCGGCGTAGCAGCTCGACCGGCATCGGCGAGGCCCCGTAAAAAATGTGCCGCAGGCTGCGCAAGTCGTAGTCACCGATGGTCGGGTGATTGACCAAAAAATTGATCATCGTCGGCACCAGGAGCGTCGTCGTCACGCGCTCGCGCTGGATCGCCTCCAGCACGGCAACAGGCTCGAAACCTGGGAGAAGGACATGCGTGCCACCAATCCAGGTGATGCGCAAGCTGGTCGGTCCATCGGCGAGATGAAACATCGGGCAGCAGTGCAGATAGCGCTCCCCGGCCTCTTCTTCCGGCACACTGGTGAGAAAGTGATACGCATTGCTCAGCAGATTGCCATGGCTGAGCATCACCCCCTTCGGGTGGCCCGTCGTCCCGCTGGTGTAGAACAACCCGGCAAGAGCGTGCTCATCGAGTCGAGCTGGCGGGCAGGGTGCACTGACACTGGCCAGACACGCCTCATAATCCAGCATATCTCCCGACCCGACCTGCGTGTCACTGGCGAGGACGGTCGTGAGACTGGGCAGGTGAGGCTGCATGGCGGCGTACAGCGCCTCATAGCCCGCGCCGACCAGGAGCACCGTACTCTCGGAGTCGTTGAGCATATACACCAGCTCTGGCGCGGCCAGCCGGATGTTCAGCGGTACAATCACGGCGCCTAACCAGGCGGTGGCATAGTACATCTCTAGATAGGGAATGCTGTTGGCGCTGAGCACCGCCACGCGTGTGCCGGAGGTGACCCCACACTGGCGCAACACCTGCGCGAGGCGTCCAACCCGCTGGTAAAACTCCGCATAGGTCACACGTCGGAGCCCCTCCACACAGGCGAGCTCCTGTGAAAAATAGTGTACAGCCCGTTCGAGAATGTGAGTGATGTCCATACCGCCTGCGCTCCTGCACACACGTCATTCAGGGTGGCGTATTGTGGCAAAGCACGCCGTGTAAGGCAAGGGGAAAGGCACACGCCGTATGACCGGCTGGCACGCGCCGTCCTTGGCGACGCAAGGCACGCGGATTATGCTATAATCGCACCATACGGCTCTGGTCGTGCACCATGCCGCATGCTACCGGAAGAGCGCACAGCACACGAAAGGTACGACTATGGAAACAATGTACGATCGCACCGCACAAGATATGGGCAACGTTCTCGGTATGGAGCATCTGAATGTCACCGTACCGAACCAGGAGTGGGCCCAGACGTTTTACGCTGCGGGGTTGGGTTTCACCCGTGACCCCTACATGATGGTTGGCCCGGAGAATATGTGGATCAACATCGGGCAGCAGCAGTTCCATCTGCCGACGAGCACCCCGCAGGTGTTCCCTGGCCCTATTGGCCTAGTGGTGCCGGATCTCGAAGCCCTGAAGGCGCGCTTGGTGCGGATTCGGGAGCGTCTCGATGGCACGAAGTTCTCCTGCGCGCAAGATGACGACGGCTCGGTCACGGCCACATGTCCGTGGGGCAACACGTTCCGCATCCATGCCCCTGGCCCGCAGTTTGGTGACATGACGCTGGGCATCCCCTACGTCGAATTCCCAGTAAAACCTGGCACCGCGGCGGGTATCGGGCAGTTCTACAAAGAGATATTTGGCACGTCGTATGCCCTGACGCAGGACATGAACTGTGCCCAAGTCAAGGTGAAGGTTGGTCCGCAGCAATGCCTGATTTTCCGTGAAAGCCCGCAGGACATCCCGGAATATGATGGCCACCATCTGGCCATCTACGTGGCCAACTTCTCAGGACCGCACGCCTTTTTGAAACAGCGTGGGCTGATCACGGAGGAGAGCAACAACTTTCAATATCGCTTCCAGGATATCGTGCATCCCGAGACGGGCCGCAAGCTCTTCACCCTCGAGCACGAAGTGCGGAGCATGACGCACCCAATGTTCGGGCGTGAGTTCGTGAACCGCAATCCCTCGCAGAACCTCATGGCCTACTCCCGTGGCCGTGATGCCTATATTGCGGCGTAGTCCTGCACGAGCGGCTTCTCCGCTTGACGAGAGGCCGCTCGTCTCGCGTGGCCTTGTTGGGCTCGCCTAATCCAACAGACTGTCATCCCAACCCATGGTGTACATCTGGTCATATGCCAAGGCCCACGGGGGCCGCAAGTAGCCTAGGGCGCGCACGTCCTCGAACCAGGCTCCTAACGGCGTATACCAGGTGTAAGCCGTCCCCCCAGCGAGTTTGCACAGCCGTGCCAGCACGGACTCCGCCAGGCGCGCTACGCTGGTCTTCGCCAGTAGGACCGTGCGGCGATTCTGCGTGCCCTGATCAAAGGCCCGCATGATCCCTTCCCAGGCTTGCTCAATGAGCCAGGCTTCCTGCTGTGCTGTGGTCCATTCCACTTGCTGAAAAGCGCGCAGGGTGCTGCCCTGACTGCGGCTGGAGAGAAGACGCTGCCTGGTATACGCCATGGCGGCATCCACCACGCCGGTGACCACCGACGTAAACGCCATGCCACCCAAGCCCCCGTTGGCTTCCATCAGCTCCTGGCGGTGCCCAGGCCAGGCCACCCGCGTGGCGGGAAACTGCGTAAACTCAAAGGCGTGACTATTCGTGGCACGCATGCCGTGGCCACGCCATGGCGCGGTGAGCCTTATGCCAGTGCTGCCGTCCCAGGGATGATTGCGCACATCAATATAAAACATATCGGGGGCCGTCTCGCCAACCGGCAGCGCTTGCGTGGTCATAAACGAGGTCATGCCGGAACCGCTGCCAAAATGCTTCAGACCACTAATGTGATATTGCAAAGGTGGGGTCACGGGCTGGGCATCCGCTTTGGTGTGCGCGATGTCGCCGCCGCTCCCAGGTTCCGAAATGATGGTGCCCCACCAGTGACCATCACGCACCGATTGAAACACGTCCTCGCGCTGTTGCGCCCACAACGCGCTATAGGGTTCCGGCACCGTGGGCAGACGCCAGGATGACAGCACGAGCTGATGCATGGCACTGGCGAGGGTAATAGACGGGTCACCCTGGGCCAGCATGCGCAGTATGGTGCAGAACGGGCGCGCGGTTTGCGGCAAGCTTTCCCAGGTACCGCCCAGCTCGACCGGCACGGCCATGAGATGCACGCCGAGCTGCCGCAAGCGTGCATAGTCCTCGGGACGGCCCTGGGTGCGCTCTTGGCGCTCTTGGCGTTCGGCAGCCCATTCCTGGGCCAGATGGGGGACTGCGGCGAGCATGTGGGTAATAGAGGCTGACTGTTGCACCATCCCTCTCGTTTCCTCGACTGTAGCATGCGCTCTGTTGTGCTGAGAAGCGTCGCAACGCTTCCTTCCAATGGCCTCGGCGTGACTGCCACGCACCACTGCTATACGCCACAACCCTGCCGCGCGTCAAGACTCTGGTGCGCGATGTCCATGTCGTCCGTCCTGTGCCAGCGTCCCCCTGGGCACGCCGGGCTCCAGCCCGGCTCCGGCAGCCACGCTGGCGCGTGACGCTCCCAGAGGACGCCCTGGAGTACTGGCAGCGTAGGTAGGCAATAGACATGGAGGAGCACACACGCTGGTGCGGGCGAGGCGTGCAAACCCCGCGTCACCACGTGTGCTTTTTACTGGGGCGGTGTGTGTCGCGATAGGCATCGAGTTCCTGATCCGACACAATCCAGTGCGACCGCAGCGGTGGCTCCGCGGTTTCCGTCAGGAGCTCTTTTTGTAGTTTTTGGTAACAGAGGTCCGCGGCGTCTTGGTAGGGGATATGCCGCTCGGCAAATGCCTGGTGGGAAATGGCAAAGGTAAAGTGACGGCTGGCGGCTGGAGGATCAAGGACATCATAGGAATAGTCTCTACCGTCGCGCTGCACTTGAAAGCCAGTGTATTGGATGCGTATGGGCATAAACCCCTCCCGGAGGCAAGCGCCAGGCGCGGGGCCGTGGCGCCGCAGTAGATGATGACGACGTCACCCCTTAGAGGGTGAGGTGACGAAAGCGGCTCAAGGCTTGCTCCCGCCGTTCCTGGCGCCAGGCGTCCTGGGCCTCGCGCGCCACGCCTACCGGCAAGAGAATATGGGTGACCAGGCGATGATGCCCGTCCATGATGCGAATCGAGAGCTCGGGACGGGCGTAGACGGCGCCTTCCCATCCGATCAATTGTTCTTCATACTGTAGGGTCATTGGGCCTCCTCCACCTTTCTGTCTCGGGGTTTCCCCGATGGATGTCATAAGAATCCTCTCCAAGGCACGTGTGCTGGCCACCCAGCATGTCCTGAACCCTTGGGAGAGACGACGAACGCTCTGTGGGGAGGCGCTGGGGGCGATCAGACGGCGTTGGGCCTTTTTCCCAGTGTCTGCAAAAAGCGATAATGGCCCACCAGGGCGGCCCAGAGACTGGGGTAACACGCATAGGGCAGGGCAAAAGCCTCACATGTTTCCGCCACGATGCTACTAATGCGCGGGTAATGGACGTGGCAGATACGCGAAAACAGGTGATGCTCAATCTGAAAATTGAGCCCCCCGACGTACCACGTGATTAAGGGATTATGCGGCGCAAAGTTGGCTGTCGTCTCTACTTCGTGTACCGCCCACGCCGCTGGCATCATGCCGGTGTTGGCCTCCGGCACGGGAAAACTCGTCGCGTCCACCGTATGGGCCAGTTGGAACACCACGGCGAGGGTGATCCCCAGCATCAGATGCACCCCCACAAAGCCCATGAGCACGTACGGCCAGGGATGAAAGAACAGCGGCAGAACAATGGCGTAGCTAAAATAGGCAATCTTGCTACAGACAAAGGCACTGATGTCGCGCCAGGTTGCCGTGCGTAAGTGGGTATGCCCAATACGCCCTGACCAGATTTTGCGCGCATCAGCCACCGTGACCCACGACAGGGTGAGGAGACTGTACACCGCCAGGGCATAATACGGCTGGAAGCGATGCCAGGGATGCCAGGGGTGCTGGGGGCTAAAGCGCAGCAAGCCATGGGTTTCGAGATCATCGTCGTAGGACCGGATATTGGTATAGGTGTGATGCAGGCGATTATGCTTGTAGCGCCACAGCCGCTGACTCCCGCCCAGCACATTGAGCATGCCGCCCATCAGGCGGTTGATCGTGGGGCTCTTGGCGTAGCTCTCATGTGCCCCATCATGCATGATGTTGAATCCCACCAGGGCACACCCTTGCGCCAGCGCAAACATGGCCAGCAGGGTCGTGAGCAGCGACGTCGTGCCAAAGACCAAGAACAGGTAGGAGCCGATGAGCCAGGTAAGAATGGTCCCAGTCTTGACAAACATGCGCCAATCGCCGGTTGGCGAGCGTCCGCTCTCGGCAAAATACTGCTCGACACGTTGCTTGACTGCCGCATGAAATTCCCCACGCGCGGGGAAACGAACCTGTTGGATCGGGGCGCTCATACATTTCCTTGCGTGCTCTGGACCTCGCATGGAGTGCCAAGTCCACCTAGAGAAGGCCCAGCAAGCGACTAGCACTGGGCGGAGACTGCTGCCACCGACACGGCAAGCACGCAGGATACCCTCCCTGAGTCTGGCGCGGGGGCACTGCAGGCTGTGCGCCGCGGGATCCCTGGAAACGCGCTCGTACCTGCTGGGGCGTGTGCCGCCTGACGGGCATGAAGGGGAGGACGCAAAGCCGTATCGGCCAAAGGACGTCTGCGTAGACACCGCGACGCTGCCGCACTCCCAGTGGATGAGACAGGTGCACCTGGGAGCACACGTGTGCGGGGATGAGAAGATCCCTTGTGCACTAAGTATACGTTGATTAACTTTGCCTGTCAATTCATTTATGTGATATTCTAAGTAACATATATTGTTAATTAAATATGGTTAATAGTGAGGGAACCTACTGTGGATGTGGCGTTTGTAGTCAGGCAGCGACTGGCCGAACTCGGCAGTGAGCAACGTGAGCTGGCGCGGGCCGCGGAAGTGACAGAGTCCTATATCTCGCAATTGCTGACGCGGAAAAAGGCGCCGCCGGCGTCACGCCGGACAGATATTTACGACAAGATGGAAGCCTTTTTACAGCTCCCGCATGGGGAATTATCCAAGCTGGCAGACTTGCAGCGTCAGGAGGAATTGCAGGGGAAGTGGACGGAGCCGCCCGCCCCCTTGTTCCAAGATATGCGCGCGTTGATTCTGCGCAAATGTGCTCCCGAGAAAGCCGCCCACCTGCATACGATTTTTGGCAGGCAGCCGTTTGGGGAACTGGAACGCCTCGTGACTCAGAAACTGTTGGATGTGGTGAAGAACGTCGCCAGGGAAGAATTAGCCAGTGAAACCGGCCTGCGGATGATGGCGCGTCTGGGGGACCGCAGTTATGAACAGATGCGGGTTATTATGCTGGAATTGCTGGATACGGACATTTTTACCGTCTCGGCGGAACACTGTGTGGCCTGCCTGGAGCCGCTGGTGGAGTCATGGGATATTGATCTTGCGACGTTTGGCATAGAAATTGCTCTCAATCGCCAATTGGTGCCTGAACACCTGAAGCAATTCGAGTTTCTGGAAAAAACGCCTGGGGACTCCGACGACATGGAACCGGGCCTTGCGGCCTTCCTCCAGGACACGTCTCTCAGTAGTGGAGTCACGGAGGAGGAAGTCACGTTTCTCAAACGTTTGAGATTCAAGGATAAGCGTCCAACGTCTCTGTATTATTACCGGGAGTGGCAAAACCTCCGAGACCCGCTGCATTTTCGCACGGCCTGAGAGGAACGGGGGAGCGTCCGCTCCCTCTGACACAACGTGCCCGGCCTGGCAGCCCTCGCACCAACAGGGTGGGGCACTGCCAGGCCGGGTGCCAGGCGCGTGCAGGGGCAGATCAACTGGCGGTGTTGACGGCCGCGATGGCACTCTCCGCGTGCTGCCGCCGCTCCACTTCCGCCATCCGTGCGGCAACATGGGGATGCTTGGGTGCGAGGGTCAGCACGTGCTGAAATGCCGTGATGTTCCGAGAAGTTGCCTGCCGCCAAGCACGAGTTGCCGTGGGCAAAGGTACTGAGCACGACGTCCGCCTGGGGAATGCCTGCTGGAGAGGTCGGTACAGCGTAGGCGCGCCGTCGTGACTGACGTAACCAAAAGATCCCGCCGAGGCACAACACAATGATTGTGAAGATACTGAAGCCACCCATACTGGTCTTCCCCTAGTGTGAGATCCCGCCTGGTACCCATCTGCCTCTCCGAGACTCGAAGAGGGCTGCGTGGCGCTCAACTTTGACATGTTTAGCGGACACATACGATAAGCTTCCCACACAGCTCTGTTTCACTATTGTGGGTTACTTAACTGTATTTGTCAGCTGAATCGTGCCGTAGACGTCTGTACCAGACATCACGTGGTGTTGCGGCGGTACCTCTGCTAGGATGGGCCAAGTCTGACACGTATTGATGAAAGGAATGGCATGAAATTCGGCTTTTCGTTATCGAACAACCAGGGTATTGAGGATGTGCAATCCATCATCCGCCTCGCGGTCCGCGCCGAAGCCCTCGGCTTTGACTCCGTCTGGGCCAGCGATCACGTGTTCAACGTCAGTTACGTGTATGAGCGCATTGGCCACAGGCCGTACTACGACCCCTTAACCATCCTGAGCTACATCGCGGCAGTGACCTCGCGGATTGGCCTCGGCACCAGCGTCCTGGTGCTGCCCTATCACCATCCCATGCGCCTGGCCAAGGCGGCCGCCACCCTCGACGTGCTTTCAGGCGGACGTGTGCAACTGGGCGTCGGCGTCGGGGTGATTGCCGAAGAACTCAACGCCATGGGCAGCCCTTACGAAGAACGCGGGGCCCGCACGGATGAGGCCATTGCCATCATGCAGGCCCTGTGGACGCAGGATTTTCCCGAGCATGCCGGCAAGGTATATCAATTTTCCGGCATGGCCTTTGCCCCCAAACCCGTACAAAAGCCGCACCTCCCCATCCTGATTGGTGGGGTGAGCCGGGCGGCCATTCGGCGTGCTGCGCGGGTGGGTAATGGCTGGCATCCCACGGCCATGGCCCCAGAGGTGTTGGAAGAACAGATGCGCTACCTCGCCGATCAGGCGCGGGCTTGTGGGCGGGAGCCTGCCGACATCCCGGTGTCCATCAGCCTGCCACTCAGTGGTGGCCGGGCCGGGCGCTATACCTTGGGCGTGGAGCCAGCGGAGATGGTGCAGAAAATCCAAACGTTTGCCGGCTTGGGGGTGGAGACGGTGGTGGTGTCGCCCTATACGGGGGAAGCGCAGGAAATGACGCGGGCCTTGGAAGTGCTGGCCCACGAGGTGATTCCCGCGTGCGTATGAGGCACGAGCAGGGGTGGAAGGCCATGACGAGCCGATCCTGCGCAGGAGACGGTGGCTGGAGTCCAGTACCCCGGTGAGAGGCACGGACTCCGGCTGCAGAGCACATGGGCAGGGAACATGCATGGTCTCATGGTTCCCGCGTAGAGTGCTGCGTGATGCCCAGCAGGACGCAGCGCGGGGACGATCCGCGAGGCGCAGGTGCGCTAGCGGTTGAGTTCAATCCGCTTAAACGCTTCGGCTAGGGCCACACCGGCTTTCTTGCCATTTTCTGCATAGCGCAGGCGGGTCTCGGTCTCGCGCTGAGCCCGCGGCCGTTGCATCTGACTGGCATGGCAGTAGAGCGCATCGAGCTTCAGGGAAAACGTGTCGGTGACGTCGAAAAACGCGTCGGGTTCCTCGGAACCCCACAGGTAGATCTCGCGCACCTTATGCGGCTCAAGCCCTTCTTGCAGGTGCTCGGGATAGGACAGATGATCGCGGGCGTAGGGGAAGATGGCGTCCAGCGTGACCCGGCCACAGACCGCGTGATCCCGGTGCCGAATATAGCGCCGGTAAGGGTCAATGGTCACGACCGTCTCTGGACGGATCCGCCGAATCTGCCGTACCAGCTTCTCACGAAAAGCGCTACAGTCCTCCAGACCCTGATCGGAGAATCCTAAAGAGACGACTTCCGCAATGCCCAGCGTTGCCGCAGCCTGGCGCTGCTCCTCGGCCCGCAACGCCGCCAAATCGGCAGGCGTGACGCTGCGGTCACTAGTGCCCTTATCGCCATTGGTGCAGACCACAAGTACGACCTGGCGGCCTTGTTGGGCCCAGCGGGCAATAGTCCCTCCTGCGCCGCCTTCCGCATCATCTGGATGCGGGGTTACCACCAACACGGGTGTCATCTGCTGCATGCTTTGCTGTCTCCCAAAAGCCCTGGCTCTCTCCACTGCTTCAGCTCTGCATTGTGCACTGGCCTCGCCTCCGTTAGAATCTTTGCGAGGTAAGCTCTGAAGCCAGCGCAGTGTGCGTGGAGAGATAAGCCATGGCGTATAGCGATTTTACGTTGGATGATCTGAAAACCCAGTTTCAACTGGCACTTATTGAAGATCGGCGACTTTTCGCCGACATCAAGCCTGTGGAGGTACCGGCCGCGCTGCACGCACTGCTGGAAGACAACGTCTACCTCGCGCTGGCTATTGATACGGAGAAAGCGCGCTCTGAATTCATCATCGCTCCGATATTGGCCGAATATCGCAAAATGTTCAAGCCCAGAGTCAGCCTCTTTTCGGGGGTCGATTTCTCGGTCGATCCGTCCCGCGGTCTCAATGGTACCTGTGACTTTTTACTGAGTCGTTCTCCCGAGCAGATGTACATTACCGCCCCTGTCATTATGATTGTCGAGGCCAAGAATGATCGCATCAAAAGTGGTGTACCCCAATGCCTCGCGGCCATGATTGCGGCGCAGGTGTTTAACCAGCACAAAGGCAATGGGATCGACACTGTGTACGGCGTGGTGTCCACCGGCAGTCTCTGGCGTTTTCTCCACCTGACCGGGACGGAGGGGTGTATTGATCGTGAAGAATATGCGGTACGCGACCTGCCACACATTTTGGGCATCCTGGCGAGTATGATCGCCGAGTAACAGAGGCACCGGGTGCCCGCCCGCCGTATCACTCTTGGACGTTGCGCTGCGTGTGCAGCGCTGCCGAGTCGCCGACAACGCTGCTCTGGGCGCGATACAATCCGTACGTCACGCCAAGACAGCCCACCGCCAGCAGCCCACCGGCAATTACATCAATCACATAGTGGTAGCGCAAGTAGACAGTCGAAAGCACCAGGCTGCCGGTCAGCACCAGCATGGGCCAGCGCCAGTGCCGTTGGTAGCGTGTGGTCAGCGCCAGGACCACCAGCGCGATCGCTGTATGGCCACTGGGAAAGGCGTCGCGTTGGATACCTTCGAGGCTGTCGAGGAGGGTTTGCAGGGGCGTGGTGAGCCATAAGCCGATTACGGGCTGCGTGTGCGCCTCGGCCAGGTAGAAGCGCGGTCCCTGGGCTGGGGTCAGGAAGTCGAGCAGATACGACACATAATAGCTCAGCAGTAAGGCACAGAGTGCGGTGCGGAAGGCCAGGAACTGGCCACGGCGATACAGCGGTACGCACAAGATAAACGGCAACAAGTAAAAACTCACGTACGCCAGTTGCAGGTATTCCGTCAACCACGGCACGCTGCGCTGTGCAAGCCACACTGTTGGATGCACCCCGAACAACGCCAAGTCAATGGCCACCAGTTGCGCATCAATATCCACCGGGTTCACGGGATGCACGAGGTGCTGGAGTTCGCTAAAAATGGGCGGAATCAGCACGGCGGGATACCACCAGCGCACCAAGCGCACCCAGCCTGTGGGTTGCACCGGCATTTTTAGCAGAAACATCCCGAGGGCAAGGACCAGCGTGGTATGCGTCAGTGGGTACCACCACCACTGGGCAATGTCGGCAGCATAGATCGTGGCCAGCAGGCCAATGCTGAGCAGATACCCACAAGTGAGCACGTCAGGCACGGCAATCCGTGACAGTGGCTGGGCCGGACAGGGTGTGTCAATAGTCAACATGCAGGGTTCTCAAGATCCACTAGACCGGGGCCGAAAGTGGTCATAGCCGCGGGCCGGCAGCGGCTGGACGGTCCCGTCCGGCAGGCGCAGCGCCACGCCAGCACCAGCCTGGATAGTACCAATGCGCACCAGGGGACATGCGAAGGCTGTCGCGAAAGCCTGGAGCACGGACGCCAGTGCTCCAGGAGGCGCGGTGAGGCACAGCTCAAAATCCTCACCACCGTGCAACGCAAAAGTGAGCGGGTCCGCCTGGCGCGCCTGGGCCACCTGACGGACCGCGGTGGACATGGGGATGCAGGAGGTGTCCAGCACCGCGCCCACGCCGCTCTCAGTACAGATGTGCGTCAGATCACTCGACAGGCCATCGCTGATATCAATGAGGCTATGTAGCACCCCGCGCAGTCGCAGGTCGTGCGCTTCGCGCAGACGCGGCTGTGGGCGACGGTAGCGCTGCAGCACGGCATCGACGTCCAGACCCGTGACAGCCTCGGGATGTAACAACGCTTCCAGACCGGCTTTGGCACCGCCCAGGTCTCCCGTCACCCAGATCTCGTCCCCGACCTGCGCTCCAGAACGACACACGCTCTGACCACAGGGCACCGTTCCCAGCACGGTGATGGTCACGCTGACCTGCGCCGCCGCCTGACTGACATTGCCGCCAATGATCGGGCAGTCGTAGGCCGTGGCCAGCGCCTGCAGGCCATCATAGAGGGCTTCGACAAAGGCCACCTCCAGCGCCGCCGGCACAGACAGGGCAATCACCGCACCGAGGGGCTGGCCCCCCATGGCGGCAATGTCGCTGACGTTCACCGCCAGCGCCCGCCAGCCAATGTCCTGCGGCGTGGACCAGTCGCGGCGAAAGTGCACGCCTTCTTCCTGGGTATCCGTAGTGACCAGCAGGTCCATGCCCGCCACCGGACGCAGCACCGCACAGTCGTCGCCAATGTCGCGCACCAGATGTGCTGGTGCCGGACGTTGCAGGCGCTGCTGCAAACGGGCAATGAGGGCAAATTCGCCAAGGTCACTGATACGCATAGGGTGGTTCATTCTCGTGCCAGGTCTGAGCCGTTTCGTGTCTCACTCGTGGTGCCGGCTGCCCTTATTCCCGAATCCGCATGCGATGTACTTCAACCACGAAGAGCTTACCTCTATACTCTTCCATGGCGGGATGCAGACGCATGTATGTCGTAAGGCGTGCCATGAGCTGCGGAATAATCTCAGGATGATTGTGGACTTGCAAGGCAATAATCCCCTGATACTGGCTTGGGGGATAGGTCACCATATTGGCAAAATCGCCATTCAACGACACGACGAGTGCTTCCAGTTCTTAGGCCTTCGCCAGCACGACCTGATCGGGCGCGTTGGTCGGGAGGGTATCCCGAAGCCGCACGACTTCAACGCCAATCGCACGCAGCGCCTCAATAATGGCATTGGAGACACAGTGATCCGCAAAGCATCGGAGACGTATCACACCGCAACCTCAAATTCTGTTAAGACTTGCGCGTAGTCCAAACATGCGGCAATGTGTGCCTGGATGAGGTCGGGGAACTCCTGGAAAATCTCAGCGTGTGTATGGCCCGCAGCAAGATAGCCAAGCACTAAGCTCACGGGAATGCGTGTGTCCTTGAGGCGCGGTTTCCCTCGCAGGACGTCAGGGGTACTGACGATATACTCTTTCCAATCCACCCGCATTGGCTTTGCCTCCTTGATGATTCTCTACTGCATGCTAGACTTAGTGCAGAAGAATACTATGACAATGGCACGCAGTTGATGTGTCTCTTGCCTTTTTTCCTTGCCTGTGTTAGTACCTCTTGTCTGCAGTCGAACACTGGCGGTGAGCGGTGGGGAACAAGCCCGTCTTCATACACGGTCGTATATTCGCACCGAATGCCCTCTTTAGAGAAGAGGGCTCGGTCTCCGTTCCAAAGAGTAGTTGCCAAAGACTTGAGCAATGGATCTATTCCCTTGCTTCTAGCCACTGCCAAGGCTTCCCTGGTTCCAATCCTTACGAGGGACTTCGCGGCAGCTATGCGAAGGGAGGACTCTCCTTTCTAAGAGGCTGTCCGGAAACCTTCGGGCTGTATGGTCAAGCTTCACCACCGTACACTTTTTTTTTGCTCAATGGTGACATGGCATTGCACAGGGATCGGTAACTCTGCGTTGAAAACAGGCGCAAGAGTCCTCCCTCCCCACTGGAAGAGACGTACAGCACAGCGCTGCCTACGCTGCACACGCGCTCTC
>SXGT01306961.1_pt1 | contig 42106 bp, 49 predicted proteins | sample 3176221 | NCBI WGS metagenome assembly SXGT01 (sample SAMN11356862, study PRJNA531348) | freshwater metagenome | isolation source: freshwater sample F1-120 | place: China: Fuxian Lake, Yuxi | collected 2017-12-25
GCCACCTTCACCCCGGCCGCGCCGCAGACGTTGACAGTCACGAAGGCCGGCACGGGCGGCGGCACGGTGACCAGCACCCCCGCCGGCATTACGTGTGGCGCCGACTGTACCGAGGCCTACCCCTATTACACCAGGGTGGATCTCACGGCCACCCCGGCGGTGGGTTCGGCCTTCCGTGGCTGGAGTGGCGCCGTCGATTGTGGCGAGGGCGTCGTGCGCATGAACGCCGCCAAGACCTGTACCGCCACCTTCACCCCGGCCGCGCCGCAGACGTTGACAGTCACGAAGGCCGGCACGGGCGGCGGCACGGTGACCAGCACCCCCGCCGGCATTACGTGTGGCGCCGACTGTACCGAGGCCTATCCCTATTACACGGTGGTCACCCTGACGGCCACGCCGGCGGCTGGGTCTGTCTTTACGGGCTGGAGTGGCCCCGCCGATTGCAGCGATGGCGCGGTGCGCATGAACGCCGCCAAGACCTGTACCGCCACCTTCGCTGTGGAGGCCGTGACCCTGTTAGTGCTGGACTCTGAGCATAATCGTGTCCTCCGTTACCGAGGGACGACCGGGGCATTCATTGATGCATTCATTACCTCCGGCAGCGGGGGCCTGTCCATCGCCGAAAACCTCCAAGTGGGCCCGGATGGAAATCTCTATATTAGTAGTTGGGGCACCGGCAGTGTCAAACGTTATGACCGTACGACCGGCGCCTTCCTGGGTGACTTCGTCCCCCCGCATAGCGGGGGCTTAAATAACCCCGACCAATTAGACTTTGGCCCGGATGGGCACCTGTACGTCAGTGACCGGTTTGCGGCGGCCATCCGGCGCTACCATGGCACGACCGGAGCCTTCCTGGACACCTTTGTCTCGGATGGCCGTCTCGGGGGCTTTATTGCCTTCACCTTTGGCCCGGACGGACATATTTATGCCAGTATGTTTAACGGTCTCCAGTGTATCCTGCGCTATAACGGAGAGACAGGGGCATTCATGGATGTGTTTGCGTGTCCCCCCGACGCTTCCAGTGCATCGAGCGGACTGGCATTCGGTCCCGATGGTCATCTCTATATCGGCCGGTACCATCTGGGGGAGGTGTGGCGGCTGGATGAAACGACGGGGGCGTTCCTGGGCGCCCTCCATTGTCCTGGGGATACCCGCGCTGGGTACCTCACCTTTGGCCCGGACGACACACTTTACGTCGGCACTCTGGACAGCCACAATGTCTCCCGTTTCGACATCACCTCTGGAGCGTGTCTGGGCGCCTTTGTGCACGATGACAATATCAGCCCCACCAGTGTGATTTTCATCTCTTCGACCCCCGGCAACCATGCCCCGATCGCCCGCGCCGATCAGGCGGTGACGAGGGAGAACACGGCGGTAGATATCGCGGTGCTCAGCAACGATACGGACGTGGATGGGGATCCGCTGACGGTGACCGCGGTGACCTCCGGGGCGCACGGCGCCACAGCGGTGACGGCGGCGGGCACGGTGCGGTATACGCCCGCGTCCGGCTTTCTTGGCACCGATAGCTTTCCCTACACCGTGAGCGATGGGCATGACGGCAGCGCCAGCGCCACCGTCACCATCATCGTGACTTCCGTCAGTGATGTCAACTGGGCACAGTTCCACTTCGACCCCCTCCACAATGGCCTGAACACGTTTGAGACCACGATCGGTCTGGGTAATGTTTCCGGGCTCGGCGTGGCCTGGACCGCGACGACCGGGGGAGGCGTCAGCTCCTCGCCAGCCGTCGTCAACGGGGTCGTCTACGTCGGCTCGGAGGATCGCCACGTCTACGCTTTCAGCGCCGCAAACGGCCAGTTCCTCTGGAGATCTCCCACGGGGGCCGTCATCGGCTCCTCGCCAGCCGTCGTCAACGGGGTCGTCTACATTGGCTCGTACGACGGCAAGCTCTACGCCTTCGACGCGGCGACCGGCGCGCTCCGCTGGAGCGCGGCCACCGGCGGGCTCATCCACTCCTCGCCAGCCGTTGTCAACGGGGTCGTCTACGTCGGCTCACAGGACTTCAAGCTCTACGCCTTCGACGCGATCACCGGCGCCGTCCGCTGGACCGCGGCGACCGGAGGCGCTATCTACGACGTCTCCCCAGCCGTCGCCAACGGCGTGGTCTATACCGGCTCGGACGATGGCAAGCTCTACGCCTTTGACGCGGCGACTGGCGCGCTCCGCTGGAGCGCGGCAACGGGAGGTGCAATCGACCGCTCCTCACCGGCGGTCGCGCAAGGGCTCGTCTACGTCGGCTCGCGGGACGGCCGCCTGTATGCGTTCGACGCGCAAACCGGCCTGCTCCGCTGGAGCGCCCCGACCGGCGGCCTGATCGACTGCTCGCCAGCGGTCGCCAACGGCATCGTCTACGTCGGGTCGTACGATGGGGCGATCCACGCCTTCAACGCCGGGACCGGCGCCCCCGTCTGGATGGCGGGCACAGGGGACATCGTCATCTCCCCGCCGGCGGTCGCCAACGACATCGTCTACGTCGGCCTGGTGGCCCCCCGGAGGCTCAACGCCTACAACGCGACGAGCGGCACCCTGCTCTGGAGCGGGCCGGTAGGCGGATACATCTATTCGGGGCCGGTGATCATCAACGGGTGTGTCTACGTCAGCTCATACGATGGCAAGCTCCAGGCCTTCGGCCTGGGCGACGTGCCCACTTGCCCGTAGACGCCCCGGTAGGCTCTACCCCATCCATCTGTGTGTGTGCAGTCTCAGTGGCATCGTAGGCTCCCTCCACGGCCCTTCGACATCACGCACAGGGGTAGACGCCGATGACGCAAGAGTCTAGACTGCCGTGGAGGCAAGGTGCTATGTTGCTGGAGACAGACTATGCTCATGTCACGTGAGAGGAGCGACGCCATGGACCACTCGCCACAGGATGCCCCCATCCCGCAGTCTGATGCTGAAACCTCGTTGTTACGACAGCAGGAAGCGTTTCATGTGCTCATGCATGAGTGCGAGGAATGTCGGAAAGACATTGAACCACACTGGCAATTCTGTGCCCACTGCGGCATACGCCTAGCCACCAGTTGTCCAGGCTGCGGCAATCCCTTACCCCCTGCGGGCTCCTATGCCTGCCCGCACTGTGGATTACCCTTGCCTCCAACTGGTGTCTGAGGTGATACCGCCTAGGTGTGCACCGAGGCAAGTCGGGCGCAGGCCCGACTCCTCAGAGGCGCATCAGGCGTGGATGTGCGGCATCAGACGCGCACAGCGATCTAGGCACGCCGGCGCCATCGGCCATCGCTAGCGAGCAGGATCTCCAGAGCCGGCGCAAGGCCCTGGGTTCTGCGGGCCTTGCACGCTGAAGCACCGGGGGCCGCGTGGCGCTTGCAGTGGCCACCGGGGTTGCGTGCGGCGCGGCTCAACTGGCTCCAGGATATGGAGGTCACCAGGGTCAAAATGTATCATAAAAAGTCCTATAGTTCTTGGAGAGCCAGCATGAGCAGGAGCGGCGGTGGCGTGAGGCCGACGAGGCCGTAGCAGCGTGGCATCGCACCCAGGCTGAGCAACATCTGCACATGGAATGGCCACTCCTGCGGTTGTGGCGGACACCCGAGCAGGCGATACCCGCGCTGTATGCCCTGTGGCAGGGACGCCTGCGCGACACCATTCAGCAGCACTGCGCTCAATATGTGCCGTTCCCGTTCCCTCTTCCCAGTGGAGAGAGGAGCCCGCAAGCTCTACCACAACACCAGAGCACTCATCCGCTTACCCTGGTCCTGGGAGTCGCGCAGTGCCGCCGATCAGGGCATATTGCAGGAGATGGGCCTGGGCGGGGATGGGCCCGTTACGCACTTGCGCCGACCGGGACGCTTATGGCTAGGCGTCGGGGCCTGCGCTGACCTGGCCATTGGGAGCGCCCTCGCCCTGTAGCTCCGGCCCTGTGACGCCCCCGACCGGGCCACCCACGGTGCGCCATCACGCCACGCCGCCAGCGCCGCTCCAGCTATAGGTTGGGCACTGGATGGCGCCGCCAGCCACGGCGGACGGGCCGTGGCTGGTAACGGTCACAGCGCCCAAGGCGATGGCCACGGTCACTGTAGCGCCAGCAGCCACACTGGAGGTGACCTGGTAGGCGCGTCCACAGTCGTGCGTGCAGACGCTGCCCGACGCCGCCGAGCTGTGAGCCTGCGGCAGGCAGGAGAAGCCGGAGTGCCTGGAGTCGGAGATCAAACGTAGTCTGGCGTTCCTGCAGACCACCAGGCCTGGTCGCCATCGAGGTCCTGGCGATGGCGTTGCTGGACAGCGGCAGTGCGGATGTGGTGTTGCTCGCGCCAGACTGGACGTCTGCACGGACGCACCTCCTCGGCGCGCTGGAGCGCCGAGGGCCACAGTCGGTCATAACGGACGTTAGCTTGGGGAGTACGCCTGGTATAGGGGGTGGACATAGGTGGTGCCTTACGATAAGGTCACGTGGTCGTAGGGGTGTCCCTTCCCTAGCTGGGGAGGCGCGAGATGCCGGGGCAAAAGCTGAGGGAGAGGGACCGTATGCCGTTTGCCAACTATCAATCTGTGGCGGATGTTGCCCGCCCCTTTCGCATCCATTTCCGCCGGGCCGCCTTTGTGCCGCCTCGCGCGGCGACGCTCAGCGACTACTTTCGGGCCGAGCTCGACTTCACCCTACGCGAAGTCCCTTTCGATGGCTCAGAAGCTGCGGCGTGCGAGACTTTAATCTATCCCTTCCTCCGAGAAGTCTGGCGGGCCTATCTGGAGTCCTTGACGCTCTGGAGCCACCAGCCCCTGGCCTATGATCACGATTTGTCAGGGGTGCCGGATTATCTTGTGGCCCGGCGCTCGCCCCTAGGGCCGCTCATTGTTGATCAGCCCTACCTGCTGGTGGTGGAAGCCAAGAAGGACGACTTCACACGCGGCTGGGGACAATGTCTGGCCGCTATGTTCGCAGCCCAGAAGCTCAATGATCTGCCGGAGCAGACCATCTACGGCATCACCACCAATGGCCAGGTCTGGCAATTCGGGCAACTGCACACGGATGTCTTCACGCAGGATCCCCGTTCGTTTACCCTGGAAGATGTCGACAGGCTTGGGGCAGCGTTGCACTTCGTTTTTACGCAGTGCCGAGACCAGGTGACAGACGTGTCGGCCGTGGTCTAAAGCAGCTATCGTCAGGCGGCCACCCGACGTGTCGGGGTACTGGGCGCGGTCCCCCTCCCCTGCCCCTGTCCCAGGGGAAAAGGCGATACAACCTCACTTACTTACCCGACCACGACCTCGTCCTCGCACAAAGGCATGCCTGTGGTGGCAAACTATGCCAACGAGTTACCTTGCGGTTTACCATGCCGCCATAAGAGAAGGGATGCGCCACATGGTCTTTGACTTGCGCACCTACGGCACACTACAATGCTCCGCCATGATCCGCCATGAGGCTGTGTTGCTGGAGGAGGACATGCATGCCGAGCAGTAACACCATGACGCCACAGATCGAGCAATTCGTCCACGACAACCCGCAGGGTGTGCTCACCTCGTTCCGGAAGAACGGCATGCCGCAAATGAGTATTGTCACCGTGTATCCGCGTGATGGCGGCGTAGGCATCTCTATTACCGAAACCCGCATAAAATTTAAGAATTTGCTGCGCGATCCGCGCTGTTCAGTACTCATTTCGCATGTCGACTGGTGGTCGGGGTTCCTGGTCTTCGAGGGCACGGCAGAACTCATCCACTCCGGGAACGCTGACCCCGACACGCTGCGCCAGGCCCGTCGGCATATTTTTAGCGCCACAACGCGCCGCCGCAGTCCTGACTGGGAGACCTATGACCGCATCACCGAGGCCGATAAACGCGTCGCCATGATTGTGCGTCCTACGCATATCTATGGTTCGGCGCTCGCCCGTATGCGCGAGGCGCAGGCGCGTTAGGGGCTGCGCCAGCGGCCGGTGTGGCATTCGCTCTCTATCACAGGAGGTCTTGCATGGCTGACGCAGCCATTCGTGTCGGGTTGATTGGTGCCGGAGGCAACGTCCGTAATCGTCATCTCCCAGGTTTTCGCAAGGTCGAGGGGGTGGAGATTGTCGGGGTGGTCAATCGCAGCCGGGCGTCGAGTCAGCGGTTTGCTGACGAATTCGACATCCCCTACGTGTACGACACCTGGCAGGAGTTGTTAGACGACGAGCGCATTACCGCCATCTGCATTGGCACCTGGCCCTACATGCATCGCCCGCTCACCCTGGCGGCTCTCGCCAAGGGCAAACACGTGCTCACCGAGGCCCGCATGGCCTCCACCGCGCAGGAAGCCCGCGACATGCTGGAAGCGGCGCGGCGCTATCCGCATCTGGTATGCCAGTTGACGCCGACCTCCACGACGTACCGCGTTGATAATCTGTTGCGCCGCTTGATCGGCGAGGGTTTTCTCGGCGAATTACTCTCCGTTGAGCTGCAAGCCCTGCAAAACCGCTTTGTCGATCGTGGCGGCGATTTACACTGGCGCCACGACTGGGAGATGAGTGGCTATAATACCCTGAATATCGGCGCGGCCTATGAATCCATGATGCGCTGGGTGGGACGGGGCACCCGGGTGATGGCCATGGCCAAAACGCACGTGCCATACCGGCGTAATGCCCGGGGGGAACTCACCTCCGTGCACATTCCCGACCATGTCGATATCATGTATGCATTGGCCAACAACGCCCAGGTCCACATGCGCATGAGCGCCACCACCGGGCTCTCGACTGGGAACCAGACCTGGTTTTACGGCACTGAGGGCACGATTTATGTGGATCAAAAACAAAATATCTTTGCGGGACGGCGCGGCGATACCCAACTGAGCGCAGTCCCCAACCCGCCCGCAGAGCAGGCCGCCTATCGTGTTGAGGAAGAGTTCACCAACGCCATTCGTGGTCAGGAAGAGATCACCATGGTGCCCTTTAGCACGGGGGTGCATTACATGGAGTGGACAGAGGCGGTCATCCGCAGCGCCCAAACGGGCCAGGCGATAGCGCTGCCCTTGTAGCGCGCCTGCGGTCCTGATCGTTGGCAGTGCCTCATCTCGGCTAGACGGGAGTTCGCATGGAGTACGGCATCACCTTTTCACGCACGGATGCGGTCGAGCACCCCGCGCCCTTGCAGTATCTGACGCATTTTGCCCGTACTGCAGCGCAGATGGGCTGCGCCTATGGCGCGATCGGGGATCGCCTGGAGTCTGGCCTCGATCCCTTCAGCGTCCTCACCGCGGTGGCGGAGGCCTCTGGGCGCATGCAGTTGATCACGTCCGTGCTGGTTCTGCCGCCGCGCGGCATCGTGGTCGCCTCGAAGCAATATGCCTCACTCGATGTCCTGACGGGCGGCCGGGTGATTGCCGGCGTGGGGACCGGGTCGATGTTTCGTGACTATGAGGTTGTGGGGATGGAGCACACGGATATGTGGCCACGCTTTGAAGAAGGCGTGCGGGCCATGCGGTCCTACCTCACGCCCGGAGCCGCCCCCTTTGTAGGCCATTTTTATAATACAACGGGCATCACCTTAGAGCCACCCCCCGTACAACGGCCCGGTTTGCCGATCTGGATTGGCAGCTGGGGCAGTAACGTCGGCCTACGGCGTGTGGCACGGCTGGCGGACGGCTGGCTCAGTTCGGCAGGCCCTGGGCACCAATCCCCCGAACAATTCGCCTCCGACATCCAGCGTCTCAATGCCTTTCTCATCGCAGAAGGCAAAGACCCCGCCACCTTCCCCAGCGCCGTGTCCACCATGGCGCTGTTTATCTCCGAGGACCAGGAGGAACTGGCACGCATGGGCGGTCCGGGCTACGTACCGCGTCCTGCCGGTCTTGGGGTGGCGCAACCAGCCGCCCGCCCCTCGGAAGACCCCCACGCCCATGATATGGTGGGCACGCGGGCCGCCTGTCTGGATAAAGTCCGACGCTGGCAGGCGGCGGGCATTCACGCCCTCTTTCTCGTGCCCCGCGGTCCAGATCCCCTCGCGCAAATGCGCTTGTTGATGGATGAGGTAGCCAGCAAGGTCTAATGCCTGCCTCAGGCGCATCCTATACACAGCCATCAAGACAGGAGTCCCTATGCGTGATAATACGTTGAAGCAACGCCTCTACGCTGGCAAAGCCGCTTTTGGTGTGATGTGTACTTTTCCATCGCCACCCGTTGTCGAAATGTTGGGCTATCTGGGGTTCGATTGGATCTTACTCGATAACGAGCACGGCTCGATCACCGTGGATACCGCCGAGAGTTGTATCGTGGCAGCAGAGCTGAGTGGTATGGCGCCCATCGTGCGTCCGGTGGGGAACAAGCCCGAGATTATCGCTCCCTTCCTGGACCGCGGGGCGTGGGGCGTGCAGGTGCCGCACGTCAACACCGCGGACGAAGCCCGCGCCGTGGTAGATGCGGTGAAGTACGGCCCAGAAGGGCATCGTGGCATTTTCAGCGGGGGACGCCCAGCGCGTTACGGCTTGGCGGGGAGTACCGGAGATTATGCCAAGGCGGCCAATCGCGAGACCCTGGTCTGCCTGATGCTGGAGGAGGTCGAGGCCATTGACAATCTCCCAGAGATGCTCAAAGTTCCCGGGGTTGATGTCTATTTCATTGGCTCGGGTGACCTCTCGCAATCGATGGGCTATACCGGCCAGCAAGCCCATCCCGAAGTGCAGAAGATGATGGAGCGCGGTGTGCACCTGATTACCGAGGCCGGCCGCATTGCCGGATGCAGTTGTCCCGACACGCTCATTCCCAAGTTTCTGGGCCTTGGCGTGCAGTATTTTCACAGCACGGTCGGACGGCTTATCCAGCAGAGCAGTGAGTCGTATCTGAAGACCATGCGCCAAGCTGCCGTGACGGCCGGGAAGTAACGGGTGACGGCGCCCTGGCCTGTCGGATGGTGTGGGCGCCGACCTCTCTAGGACACGCAATGGGGATTCGGGGTATGGCATGTGGGGCGGCGTCCAGTCAGCGCGACGGGATGCGCCGTTCTGCTGGGCCCCAAGCGGGGGCAAGAGCGCCAACGTGGCATAGCAGCGGCAGCGCTATAAGAGCAGCACGATGTTCAAAGATCGCTTCGCGCAACTGATCGGCCCAGCCCATTACGTCACCTATGTGATGTATCTCACCAATCTGTACCACGCCTTCTGCCCCTTTCGTCATCCGGCGGCTCCGCTGATGCGGCGCCTGTTCATACCGCGGGGCGGCGTGGTCTTGGACATTGGCGCCAACGTCGGCAGGTGTACGGCCCTCGCGGCCAAGGCGGTGGGAAAGTCGGGCCGCGTGTATAGCTTTGAACCGGTGCCTATGGTGCTACGGGTGCTGCGTGCCATGGTGCGCCTGCGCGGTTTCCGACAGATCACTGTGGTCGAGACGGCCCTCGCCGATCACCAGGGGACAACGACGATGCACATTCCCCTGCAAGACGGCTGGAAGCCCCTGGTACCCATTGCGCACCTTGGTGGTGCGCCCGCGTCCGACGTCTTGCCACTGACGATTGCGGTGCAACGCCTAGACGATTTCTGTGTGGCGGCGGGCATCGAGCAGATTGATTTCATCAAATGTGATACAGAGGGCAGCGAATTTGCTGTGTTTTCTGGGGGCTTGGCGTGTTTAGCGCGACATCTGCCGATTGTGGTGTGCGAGGTTTACCAAAAATATCTGGCCCGGCAGCAGGTGGAGCCAGACGCGGTGTTTGGCATTTTTACTGGGCTAGGCTACGACTGTTATCTGATCCATGGGAATGGCACCCTCACACCAGTACAGGCCTACGCCTCGCAAGGGGAGTATCTCTTTGCCCATCCGGCCAGGCTCGGGGCGGCGGCGCTCCAACCGTTTCTGGCACGCCTCTCGCCGTAGACCATCTACCGCCCCGTCTGCCTCGGAGGGGCGACTGGCCAGTCGCCCCTCCTTTGATGATTGGCGGCGTAGGTCTTTAGGCCATCGCCCCCTAGCGGTCCATCACCTTCACGGTCCGGTTCGCGGGATCATATTGATACCGCGTGACGCTGTCGAGGCGCTGCGATTCCAGACGCACGACCAGGGACCGGCCACCGGCGACATTCTCAGTCTGGTGAATCTCACCGGGTAGGAAAAAAGCCACGGAGCCATCGTGTTGTACAAAACTGCCGCTCTCTTTGATCTGGGGCACGTCCACGCCTTCTCCGGGGTAAAACCAGCGCCACTTGGTCTGCTTGATGGCGCCTTCATACACGCCGTACACGACCCAGGCGGCGCCGTGGTCATGCGGCAAGTTATCCTGGCCCGGTTTTTGCACAGAACACATCAACAGAAAGCCGGAGCCCGGATGCCCAGCCTCTTCATCCTGATGCAGATCAAAGCGCCCATAGCCCTCTTCTTCCGGCAAGTTGAGCTGCTCTTCCAACCAGCCGGGTACGGCGAGCAATTCCTTCATGTGGCCGGCCACGGCCTCGGCTTGCGCCAGCGGATCCCGGCTCGCGGCAAAGACGCGCTTCACATCGTCGATGAACGTTGCCATGGTGTACGTTGCTGTTGGGGCCATGTTGAACTTCCTCCAAGGTGAGTGTGCCGCAGACGGCGTGCCGACCCGGGCGATGAGCCGACGCTGCCTGAGGGATTTGCTACATTCTGCTGCAGCAAGGGCGGTCTGTCAACCACCTCTGTACGGCGGACGATATGGCTGTCGGTCGCCAGATCATAGACAATGGCGCCGCATAGCACGAACCTTGTGACCGGGAGAGGAGCCGCGTATGTCGTCGTACACTACCATCGGCCAACCTACGACCAGGATGGAAGGACAGGACAAAGTCACCGGACTGACGCGCTACACCGCAGACATCGCCTTCCCGGGCCTCCTATGGGGTCGCGCCCTGCGTAGCCCCTTGCCGCCCGCCCGCATTCTGCGCCTGGTCAGCTCCATCCAGGTGCAGGTCTGGGACACTGTAAGATGCCGACGATGCCGGACATCCCCCTGTTGCACACGGTCCTGCTCGCCTCGGAGAGTGGTCCGGGCCCCTATAATGCGCGCGGCACTGGCGAAAACCCGCTCGCCCCGGTGGCCCCGGCGATTGCCAACGCCGTGGCCGATGCGGTCGGTGCCCGCATCCAGAGTTTGCCGATTACAGCAGAAAAGGTGTTCCGGGCTCTGGCAGAGCCGGCATGAACCCAGGCCATGACTCCCTTCCAGGCTACCAGCCAACAGATATCTAGGGGCGTGGAATGAGAACCATGGACACCCAGTCTTACCCTTGCTCCCCGAGGTGCAAGCGCGCTTCCAGATCAGCAATGCGCGCTTCTGCAGCCCGTAAGGCCGCGAGGGCAGTGCTGACACGTTGTTCGGCCTCCTGATGTGCCTGTTCGGCCTCCTGACGCGCTTGCTCGGCCTCCTGACGTGCCTGTTCGGCCTCACGGTGATGCAGCAGAGGCTGACCAGTCGTCGGATCGTAAAAATGCAGTACGTTCCCCTCAAGCCGGAGGTCGAGCCGCAGCACGTCGCTGTGCAAGAGCAACGTGCCGTCTGCGAGGGTGAGGGTGGGAAGCGCGGCATACTGGTCCCCGACCAAACGGCGTCCCTGCAGCGGTGGCACCAGATAATCGCGGGTAGGATCGTATTGAAAATATTCCTGCACGCCCAGGAAGGCATAGGTGCCACGTTTGGGCCCTTGATCCTGGCTACGCGTACTGCGCGAGGTAATTTCGAGCACAAAACTGGGTCCCGTCGGTTCGCGCCAGAGAAAATACGAAGATCGTTCGCGCTTGGCCGTGCCAATCACGACAAACACGTCCGGGGCAACCACTGCCGAGGGATTCCCTTCTTCATAATAAATAAACATGTTGCCTGAGACGTACACCTCGGGGCGGTTCTGGAAATAAATATCGAGCGCTTCAACGGCATACGTCAATGGTTTCCGTTGAAAATCACTTTCAGCCATAGGCAGACCATCCGCACTCGGATACTCAACGGTGGCAAGCGGGTAAGAAAGCGCCATATAGAGTAGCCTCAATAGAGAAAAAGCACCGTACTGTCACAGGATGCCAGGAACATAGCACACCCCCACTTGGCCCACAATCGCAAGCGACCTCTCGGCACACGGCACGCAGCCTCCCTGAGGGAAGGTGTGTCGCATCCCACGCTGAGGAGCGTCAGCGGTCCGCCCGAGCCAGGTACATGCAGCCTCTGCCATGTCCATAGCCGACAAATAGCACGAGCTCTTGCTTGCCTTTGCCAGAAGGGCAGGCCCTCACAACATGCGTGGGATGCAGGAAAATCCCTACGGGTCAGAGCGGCACCCAGCCTCGTCTGCTATACTTCACGCGGCAAAACCCCAGGCACCACCCAGAGCCCCGCGCGCCAGCGCGTTGAGATGAGGAGTCCCCACCATGCCCAATGATGCCCTACGCACGCTATTGCCCATCGCCGGCTGGCCCGAGGAGCGCGCCAGTGCGGTGGACATCACCAACGTCAGCGATCCTATTGTGCCGACACCCTTCCGCATTGGCGAGACGAGCGCCGCGGCCCTGGCAGCGGTCGGCCTGGCGGTGGCCGATCTCTGGACCTTGCGCACCGGGCGGCAGCAGGACGTCGCGGTCGATACCCGCCAGGCCACGGCCTCGTTGCGCAGCGGCAAGTACATGCACCTCGACGGGGCGCACGTGTCCACCGAGCGCAATACCGTCATGGGGGTCTATCCAGCCAAGAACGGGCGCTGGAGCTATCTGCATTGCAATTTCCCCAATCATCGCGCCGCGGCTCTGCGTGTGCTTGGCGTTGAGGAAGATCGCGAGGCGGTACGGAAAGCGGTGGCGCAGTGGGACGCCTTGGAGCTGGAAGAGGCGATCATCGCCGCCAAGGGCGCTGGGGGCATGGTGCGCACCATGGAGGAATGGGCCCAGCACCCGCAGGCCATAGCTCTTGCCTCACTGCCGCTGATGGAAATCATCAAGATCGGCGATAGCCCGCCGGAAAAACTCCCGGACGGCGACCGGCCCTTGTCAGGCGTGCGGGTGCTGGACTTAACGCGGGTGCTCGCCGGGCCGACCTGTGCCCGCACTTTGGCTGAGCACGGTGCCGATGTGTTAAAAATCACCGGGGCGCATTTGCCCAATATCGGTTACCAGGAATACGATACCGGCCATGGCAAGCTCTCGACCCATTTGGATCTGCGTGAGTCAAAAGACGTCGAGATTCTGCGAGGCCTGGTGCGCGAGGCTGACGTCTTCTCGCAAGGCTACCGCCCGGGCACATTGGGGTCGCGTGGGCTCTCACCCGAGGCCCTGGCGCAATTACGGCCCGGCCTGGTGTTTGTCTCGCTCTGCGCCTTCAGCCATGTTGGCCCCTGGGCCTCGCGCCGTGGTTTTGACACGGTGGTGCAGACGGTGAGCGGCATCACCAACCGCCAGGGGGAACTGTTCCCTGGTGCCCAGCCCGGTCCGCAGTTTTATCCAGTATCGGCGATTGATTATTTGACGGGTTATCTGATGGCCTTTGGTGCCACCGTGGCCCTGGGACGCCGCGTGCGCGAGGGCGGCAGCTGGCTGGTGCGCATCTCGCTAGCCCAGGTCGGGCGCTGGCTCGTCAGTCGTGGCCAGGTGCCGGAAGCGGCCCTCAAGGATGTGTCGCAGGAATTTACTTTGGCGGAGCTGGAGCACTGGTCCATGATCAGCGACACGCCGATGGGTCGGCTGCGCCATCTCAGGCCAGTGGTACGCCTCTCCGAAACGCCGCCGCGCTGGGCAAGGCCCTCGGTGCCACTCGGCTACCATGAACCGGTGTGGCCGGCACGGACGGCGTAGAACTTCTCCCGCGCCATAGACAGTGCGGAGCCCGCCTCCAGCCCATGGTTCGCGTTGGGCAAGGCGGACAGGCTCCGCAGCGCGAGTCGCCCCAGCATGTCCCCCACCCTTGCAAGGAGTTGGCGTATGCCCCCATCGGCTTTTGGACAGGATAAATGTGTGACCATCCATGGCTTCCCCATGCACTATGTCGAGTGGGGCAACGCAGGACACCCCACGCTCCTCCTCCTGCATGGCTTCCAGAGCAATGCCCACACGTGGGATACGTTCAGTCAGGCGATGGCCGACACCTACCATGTGCTGGCTTTAGACCAGCGCGGCCATGGCGATACCTTCTGGGCGCCAGATGGTGACTACGCCCCTGAGACCCATGTCCGGGACATCGCGGCGTATATTACGGCGCTGCATATCGAGCCTACCGTGATCATTGGGCACTCTATGGGTGGACGGCACGCCGCCATGGTCGCAGCGGCGCATCCCGAGCTGGTGCGCAAAGTCGTGATCGTCGATACCGCCGCCGAGTTCCCAGCGGCCATGCTGGCCCGACTCACGCCGCCACCAACGTCTGACGTCCCCCCACAGCCAGAAATGTTTGAGACGTTTGAGGCCGTGGTGGCTCAGGGGCTCCAGCAATATCCGCTCACCCCAGAAGCTGAATTGCGCCACGCCAATTACCACAACCTGTACCGCGACGCCGACGGCAAGTGGCGCTGGCGTTGGGACATCAACTTGCTCACCTGGCGCCAGCGCCAGCGCAGTCTCCGAGCGGATCTCTACACGGTGTTACAGCGCATTGCATGTCCGACGCTCCTCATCCGGGGCGAGCAGAGCCCGCTCCTCACCCCAGAGGTGGCGCAGAAGATGATCCACGCCTTGCCACAGGGGCGTTTGGTGGACATTGCACGGGCGGCGCATACGGTCAATGCGGATAATGCGGCGGACTTCAACGCCACGGTGGCGGCGTTTCTCCGGGACTGATCCAGGCGACCCGCCACATGCTGGTTCCGCTTCGTATGGCGGACGCGTGTGGAAACCTCTTGACGGATGTGGTAGCTCTCTCGTACAGTCGGGCATTATCTGCGGGCTGCCATGGTACGATACGCTAAAGAGAGGATGTATGAGTAGCGAAACGCGCTATCATCCAGGTGCTGACATGCAGGGCTTTATCCGCGAGCTCATGGAGTTTAGCGGGCTTGATGAGACGGACGTGGCGACCATCCGCCGCACGGCGCCGGTCATTCTGCGCCACGAACGGGATATTACCAGCGCCCTCTACGAGCACTTTCTCAAATTTCCCACCACGGCGCGTTTCTTTCTCAGAGACGACGGCACACCGGATCAGCAACGCCTGGATCGACGGAAGCACAGCCTGGGACGCTGGCTGCGTGAAACTGCCGAAGTGTCTATGACGCACGACTTTGTCTATTACCTCCTCGGTGTGGCTCTGTCGCACAGCCATCGCGCCACGGGGCCTGGAGGCACCGTGCCACCGCAGTTTATGGTCGCGACCATGAGCCTGGCCCAGACCACCTTTGCGCGCCTGTTCCAGGCGGAATTGAGCGATCTGCAGGAGGCGTTCGACGCCTCGCTCGCGTGGAACAAACTCCTATTAATCCACTTAAATGCGCTGTTACTGGGGTATTTCCTACCGCAACGTCAAGCCTAGAAACCTATCCTAGTAGGCCCTGTCAAGGCCCGTCCGCCGGCCCGATGCGCCCGTGCACAGCGCAGGGGTGCCCGGGCGGTCGCCCCTCGTGGGATGGGCTCTAAGGTCTGCTACAGCAGCTCTTCAGGGAGGACATCATGACCACCGTCGATAAAAAAGCCCAGGTCCAGGCCATGTACGGGGCCCATGCGCAGGCCTACACCACCAGCACAGTCCACGCCCAGGGCCCAAGCCTCGAACGCCTCGTCACGCAGGTGGCGCCGCGTGGACACGAACTCGTCCTCGATGTCGCCACCGGCACGGGCCATAACGCGTTGTCCTTTGCCCCGCATGTGCGGCACGTCATTGGTCTTGATCTGACCCCCGCCATGCTGGCGGAAGCGTGTGGCCTCGCCCAGAAACGCGCCATCCCCAACGTCGGGTTTTTCCAGGGCGACAGCGAGCACCTGCCCTTTGCTAGCCAAAGCTTTGACGTGGTGACCTGCCGTGTCGCCCCGCACCATTTCCCAGATGTGGCCCGCGCGCTACGCGAAATGGCCCGCGTGTGCCGCGATGATGGCTGCGTCGCCGTGGTGGATAACATCACCCCCGAGGATGCCGAAGCCTGCGCCTATATCAACGCCTGGGAAATCCTGCGCGATCCCTCGCATCACTGGGCCTATCCCCTATCCCAGTGGCGGCAGTTCTTTGCCCAGGCAGGGTTAGCCATTGCCTATGAAGAAGTCACGCCAAAACCCATGGAATTTGTCTCCTGGGCCACACGCATGGGCATCAGCGAGACTGCCGTCGCTGAAGTACGCCGGCTGTTACTGGACGCGCCACCGCTGCCGCGCGAACGGCTCAACCCGCGCCTTGAGGCGGGGAAGGAATACTTCGATCTCACGGAAGCCTTGTTCATTGCCCGCCAAGCGTAGAGAGTCCGGGAAGCCCTGCCAGCGCGCACCGTACGCCCTGTGGCGTGTTCCCAGAGGCCTACAGGGGCGGTAGGCGAGGACGCAGGGGTAGAGAGAGGGGGCCATATGGCAGAGCGTAGAAGTATCAGTAGTATGCACATGTTCTGGCATGAACAAGAGGGCAGGCCAGGCGGTTGGTATATTGAGACACGGAATGCCTATGGCGAGGCGGTAGCGGATTCGCGACAGCCTGACTGGGATGGACCGCTTCCCCACAATTACCAGCAGCAGGATGCCGCCAAGCTCGAAGCCCACTTGCAGCTTTGGGAGCCGGAAGCACGGGTGGTTATCCATGGCGACGTCCTGCCGTAGGCGCACGCGCACGACGCTGCCCTCTGGGCGTCCTGGGAGACGTCGGGCTGCTGCCACCGTCTCCCAGGACGAGACTTTGCACCGCTCCTTGTCGGTCAGCTCACGTCGGAGGGGCGACCAGGCAAGCGTCCCTACAGGGGTAGGCGCTTGGCGTGGTCTTGCTGGCGTAGATGGTTCCAGATGGCATCCATTTCTTCCAGGCTGGCCTCTTCCAGCCGCCGCCCACGGCGCGCCAGTTCCTGCTCAATGCCGCGAAAGCGCGTTTCAAACTTGGCAATGGCCTGGCGCAGGGTGTCCTCGGCACTCAGGTGCAAAAAGCGCCCCAGGTTAACCAGGCTAAACAACACATCGCCAAACTCCTCCGCTATCGCCTCTGGATCAGCCGCGGCTTGGGCGTCGCGCAGCTCTCCGAGCTCTTCCTCGACCTTCGCCCACACGGGAGCAATGTCTGGCCAATCAAAGCCGACCGAGGCGGCTTTTTCCTGCATACGCCGCGCCCGTGTGAGCGCCGGGAGCGTGCGTGGGACGCCGTCCAGGAGCGAGGCCCGCCCTTTTTCGCGTTGCTTGGCCGTTTCCCAGCGCTGGCGGATGGCCGTCGTATCTTGGAGCAGGACATCGCCAAACACATGCGGATGGCGTCGGATGAGTTTGGCCACCACGGCCTGGATGCTCTCGGCCAGCGTAAACTGGCGCTGTTCCTCGGCGATACGGCTTTGAAAGACGATATGCAGGAGCAGGTCGCCGAGTTCCTCTTTGAGCCCCTGGGAATCGTTGGCCTCAATACTTTCAATGACCTCGTAGACTTCTTCCAGCAGGTAGGGGATGAGACTGGCGGGCGTCTGTTGACGGTCCCACGGGCAGCCCTGGTCAGAGCGTAAGCGCTCGACCGTGGTCTGGAGCAGCACGAACGCTTCCCCCAGCGGCAGCTGGGGAACTGGAAGAGCGGGGGCAGAGTCTGGAGCCGTGCTTGCCATGGTGTCCCTCGTGTGCCCTATGTCGCCATTGTGGACCGGAAGCTCTCACCTTGAGAGCAGCTGTGGTGCGATGCTACACTGCCCCAACGGATGACGCAAGTCGGCGGCCGTATCCACGAACCATCCCAACCGAGACCAACCATGCAACTCGACGATTTTACCTTTACCCTGCCCGCGGCACTCATTGCCCAGCACCCCGCAGCCTGCCGTGATCAGTCCCGGCTCATGGTGGTCGATCGGGCCCAGCGGCGCATCACCCATGATCGGTTTGCCAATCTGGGGGCCTATATGCAGGCGGGGGATGTCCTGGTGGTCAATGACACCAAAGTCATTCCGGCCCGTCTGCACGGCCATAAAGTGGGCACTGGGGGCAAAGTGGAGGTGCTGCTGTTGCATGAAGTGCAGACCGGGGTGTGGGACGTGCTGCTCAAACCCGCGGCCAAAGTGCGCCGCGGCATGGTCCTGGCGTTTGGCCATGGCGTCCTGCAGGCAGAAATCCTGGAACGACGCCCAGGCGGCACCATGGTCCTAGCGTTTACGCCCGCCGACGTGTATAGCGTGTTGGAGCAGTGTGGTGAAGTGCCGCTGCCACCCTACATTAAACGCGACGCTAGCGTCGCGCATCATACGGCTGACCTACAACGCTACCAAACCGTGTATGCCAGTCATCCGGGGGCCGTGGCTGCGCCAACGGCAGGTTTGCACTTCACGCCTGCACTCTTAGACCAATTGGCCCAGCAAGGCATCCAGCGCGCCGCCATCACCTTACATGTGGGCTGGGGCACGTTTCAGCCCATCCGCACGGGGATGGTAGAGCAGCATCAGATGCCGCATGAGTTCTATCGTGTGACGGCATCAGCCGCCGCCACCATTGCCGCCGGGCGAGCCGCCGGGCAGCGCGTGGTGGCCGTGGGCACAACGGCCACCCGCACCCTGGAAACGCTTGGCCAACAGCAGACAGAGATCATGGCGTGCAGCGGCTGGTCAAATCTGTTTATTTATCCGGGGTATCGCTTCCAGGTGGTCAATGCCCTGGTGACGAATTTCCATCTCCCGGGTTCCACGCTGTTCCTACTGGTGTGCGCCTTTGCCGGACGTGAGTTGATGCTGGAAGCCTATCACACCGCGATTGCTGCGGGCTACCGTTTCTACAGCTATGGCGATGCCATGCTCATCCAGTAGCGCGGCTACTCGTCATCGTCATCATCGCTCACCTCCCCATCGACCGCCGCCTTAAAATACTTGCCGGACTTAAAACGTACCACCCGACGGGCCGGGATCCCTGCCTCTTCACCCGTTTTGGGGTTCCTCCCAAGGCGGGCGCGCTTTTCACGCACCTGAAACGAACCGAAGCGGCGTAGAATCACCGATTCGCCCTGCTGCAAAACTTCCTTGACCTCTTCGAGGATGCTATCAACAGCCTCTTCGGCTTTCACTTTGGTCAAGCCCGTCTCTTCCGCAATGCGATTGACAATCTCGACCTTCCTCATGTGGCCTCCCGGTCACATCATGGTTCTATGCAAATAATGCACACATCATAAGGTAAGGATGTAGCATATTTTCCCATAACCAGCAATAAGTGTTTGGTTTGGCGCGGATTTGTGGATTCAGGCTGCTACCATATAACTTTCTAGCCGTTGCCTTTTTGCCAGGGCCAACGTTTTTTGGTTTTCGTCTGTTCCTCGTTGAGTGTCGCCAGTTCGCGGAGTAACTCTTCCTGGCGTTCGGTCAAATACGTCGGGGTTTTGACCACGATGTGTACCACCTGATTACCCCGCCCTTCGCCGCGTAAGGACGGCACACCGCAGCCGCGCAGGGTGAGCGTTTCCCCAGTTTGGGTACCGCGTGGGATGGTCAGCGTCTGGTTCCCGTGCAACGATGGTACGTCGATCTCCGTCCCGAGGGCCGCCTGCGGAAACGAAATGGGGATCTGACAATGAATTTCTGTACCATCGCGCTCGAAGAATTCATGCTGTGATACACGGATCATGACGTAGAGATCCCCAGCTGGGGCTCCCCCGCGGCCTTCTTCGCCTTCGCCACTTAAGCGTAAACGGGCCCCATCATCCACGCCGGCAGGGATTTTGACCGAGAGCTTTTTCGGCGCTTGCACCACCCCCACACCCCGACATTCCGTACAGGGGTCCGTGATGCGGACACCCTCGCCACGACAGGTAGGACATGGCGTACGCACGGCAAAAAAGCCTTGCCGCCGCTCGACTTGCCCCAGACCACCACAGGTATTACAGGGCACGGGCCGCGTGCCGGGTGCCGTCCGCTTCCCAGAACAGTGGATGCACGTTTCTAACTTGTCAAATTCCAACACTTTTTCCGTCCCGAACACGGCTTCTTCAAATGTCAGTTGCACATCGTAGCGCAAGTCAGACCCGGCCCGTCCACCGCTGCGCCCCCCACCGCGACTCCCCCCACGTCCCAGCAGCTCATCAAAGATGCCGCCGATGTTGCCGAGATTACTAAAGACGTCCTCAAAACCGCTAAAGCCCTTAAAACCACTGTTCTGCAGCCCATCGTGGCCATAGCGGTTGTAGATCTCGCGTTTCTCGGTGTCGTGGAGCACCTCATAGGCTTCCGACGCCTCTTTGAATTTTTCCTCCGCGTCCGGGTTATTAGGATTGCGGTCTGGATGGTATTGCAGCGCCAGCTTCCGATAATTCTTCTTGATTTCGTCCTCACTCGCACTCCGTGAGACGCCTAAAATCTCATAGTAATCCCGTTTGGTCATGATGTATATCCCCGTCTGGTCGCCTTAGACTCTGTGGGTTTGCAGTGTATCTTGAGGTGTATTGGTTGTGTTAAGCTGAGGTCATGTGACGCGGTGGCGAGGCCATGGCTTCGCGTACAGCTAACAAGGCCTGTTTTTCCTCCTGCACATGGCGCAGCTTGTGGAGGAGATCCATGATAATCGTGACCCCAGCGAGATTAACGCCCATCTCGCGAGTCAGATTGAGAATCGTGCTCAGGTGTTCAATATCCTGGCGGGAGTAGAGGCGGGTGTTCCCCGCCGAACGGTCGGGATGTAATAACCCCTCACGCTCATAGAGTCGTAGTGTCTGTGGATGTATACTAAACATACTGGACACCACGCTAATCGTAAAGTACTCCTTGCCCTGTTGAGCTGGCATGGCTGTCCTACCTCATATGGGCACGCGGCTGGAGCGGGTTACGCTCCGCAAACTCTTGTAAGAGCTCCCGCGACCGGTCATCCAGCGCTTCAGGCAATACCACCTTGACGGTGACATAGTGATCACCACGCACCCCCCCGTGCAGGCTTGGCACGCCCTTCCCACGTAAGCGAAAGCGTCGGCCATTTTGTGTGCCGGCGGGCAAGGTCATAGTCGCGTGGCCATCAATAGTGGGGACGTCAATCTTCGCCCCCAGGAGCACTTCTGTGAGCGTGACAGGCACGTCGGACAAGATATCGTGTCCTTGCCGGCTAAAATAGGCATGGGGCCGCACATGCAGGACAATATAGACATGCCCCGCAGCGCCATGGTACTGGCCCGGTTCGCCTTTGCCTGCCACCCGCACTTTCGAGCCGTTGTCTAGCCCAGGCGGAATGTGGACCTGAAGGCGTTCGCTGCTCCCATCACGCCGGATAACCTGTACCTGCGTGGTGGTGCCCCGTACCGCTTCCTCAAAGCTCACTTCGACGGTCTGCTCGATATCTGCCCCGGCCACGGGTGCGTGCGACGTGCGGTGTCGGCTGCCGCCTAAGAACTCGTCAAACATGGAGCCCAGGCCCTCGAATGGCACCCGGTTCCCAAAGAAATCCTTGAAGTTGGGTACCTCGCCGCTAAAATCCCCTCCAGCAAACGTCGGATCAAACCCGGTGGCGAATGCTTGATGGCCAAAACGGTCATACTTCTTGCGGCTCTCTGGATGGCTTAAGATCCCGTAGGCCTCCGAGATTTCTTTGAAGTGCTGTTCTGCCGCTGCATCGCCAGGATTGACGTCTGGATGATACTGACGGGCCAGACGGCGATACGTCTGTTTAATATCCTTGTCTGAGGCATCACGCCGCACACCCAGGACGTTGTAATAGTCCTTCTTTGGCATACAATTCCTTCTGCCCACACAGAGACGCACCCTGTGGGGATGGTGTGCGTCTTGAGGAGTGGTCGTGTGGTCGTGGTCATACCCCTAGAGAGCGCAGAAAAGCTGAGTGTATTTTTAGTATAAGATGTGAGTCAGTGTATGTCAATCTCAGGGAGCGCGAGGTCGTGGGCTCTGGGCACGGTCGGGCAGAAGGCCTGGCAACGCTGCGCGGCCTGGAACGTATGGCGGGAGGACTGGGCGCAGTGTCACGGAGCCATGCGGCGAACCACGTGGCGCACGGAAGGCAGCATGATGCCCCCGGTAGATACTCGGTACCTCACGATGGACACCATGTCGCCAGTGGGTGGCACGCGTGTTACCACCTTGCACGCCCGGTGGACGCGTCTCCCCCCGGGCATGCAGGGTACCGCCTAGGGGAGACGCGTATGGATCGGGAACTGCCTACTCATAGCATTGTTCTGCCTGGAAGGCTTTGCCGCGCCTTGCTGTGGGAGGGCGAGAGGCCGGCGCGCCCGTGCCATCCTGATTTAAGTAGCAGTGGAATCTTGCGCCATGACACGTGGCACTTCCGCGGCAGCGTTCAGACCGGCAATGCGCCCAAACACGATGCACTCGGCGAGATTGCCCCCACCCTGGTACACGAACTGAAACACCGAACAAATTTCCCCGGCGGCGTAGAGCCGTGGGATGGGTGTGTCATCCCAGTCGAGCACTTCGCGCCGCGCATTGGCACGCAGGCCGCCTTTGGTGTTGGGGCCACCCGGATACAGGGGTATCGCAAAGTAGGGCGGCTGGCATACCGCGCCCATGGTGTCGGGCTCAGCCTGGAAATCGGTGTCGTGCCCCGTGGCGCAAAAGCGATTCCAGGTCTCCACCAAGATTTTGCGGCCTGGGGGCTTCGGCGTTTAGGCCGGAGAGGAAAGGCCGCTTGCTCCATAGGAGCAACAGGGTTGTCTGGTGACGCAAGATCGTGTAGAGTTGCCTCATGGAAACCCAACAAGCAAGCAGCATGCGTCTGACGGGAGAAGCCAAGCGCCTCGTGCGAGCGCTGGCCACGCCGTCAGGTATGTCCATGACTGCGGTCCTCGCAATCATTCTGCGTGAGCACGCCCAGCGCAAAGGCGTCCAAGAGTGTCCACCCTGACGTATCGCTACCGCCTCAAAGACGCGACCTCCGGGACGCACCTGCGGCAGAGGGCCGGAGCGATCAACGACGTCTGGAACTACTGTAATGCCGTCAGCCTGTTGGCCTTGCGCCGTGCCAAGACCTTTCTCACGGCCTACGCTCTGCACAAGCTGACCGCTGGTACCTCGAAAGACTTGCGCCTGTCTGCCGACACCATGCAGCAAGTCTGTACCGAATATGTCACGCGCCGCACACCGTGCAAGAAGAGCAAGTTGAAGTGGCGCAGCCGCACGCGCTCGCTCGGGTGGATTCCCTGCAAGGCCGCGTACATCCGTCTGCACGGCGACACCGTGACCTACTGTGGGCATCGGTTCCGCCTGTGGCTCTCGCGTCCTATCGCAGGCGTGGTGAAGACGGGCAGCTTCAGTCAGGACGCGCAGGGGCGCTGGGACGTCAACGTGCAGTGTGAGGGCGCTGACGCTGCGGAGCCCGTTGGCACGCTGGACCTTGGCATGGACCTGGGGTTGACCTATCAGCTCACCTGCTCCGATGGTGTGCAATACGCGCGCGCCAACCTCACCCGGAAGCATGCCGCAGCCCTCGCTATGGCTCAGCGAGCGCACAAGAAGCAGCGCGTCAAAGCCATGTATGCCCGTATTGCCCATGTGCGGCAAGACGGGGCACACCAGGTCATGACGGCCATTGCGCGTCGGGCGAAGCTGATCGTCATTGGGGATGTCTCCAGTACGAAGCTCGCCAAAACATCATTGACCACGTCAACCTATGATGCCTCGTGGGGCATTGTCAGACACCAATTGCACTACAAAGCCATCAGGCTTGCTGGGGTCTGTGTTGACGGCAACGAAAAGTTCTCCACGGTTACTGGCTCGGACTGCGGCGCACGCTCTGGCCCGAGTGGACTAGGTGGCCTGGAGGTAAGAAAGTGGTGCTGTGCTGTCTGTGGCGTCTCGCATGAGCGGGATGTCAACGCGGCACGCAACATTCTCCGTACCGGACGTGGTACGCCAATCAAGGGAATCCCCGTCCTGTAGGGCGGGGAGGACGTCAACTTACTAGCGACGATTTCGGCGCCAAACATCTGCACGTACCAGTTAGCAGAGTCCTGCGGGCTCTGGCTGATGATGTGAATGTGATCGAATGTGAAGGCGGGATTGCTCATGGTGACGAGGCGACCTCCCAAGCGCGTGGTTTGCGATGTATAGGATGTTACAAGGTATGTAGAGCCTCTCCAGGCAGGAGCGACTGCCAGTCGCCCCTGCGCTGCGGACCTAGTGCCTCAACCGAGCTATGTTGAGAGCTACCCCCTGGGAGCGCCGGGCTCCAGCCCGGCTCCGGAAGCCACGCTGGAGCGTGGCGCTCCCAGGAGAACGACGCAACGGAGGTCGGGTGAGACACTAGGCTACGCCTGACAAGGGCTAAACACAGCTCAGGGCATAAATGCCTTCAACCCCAGCTGGCAGCGGGTACGCCTGCCAGTGCTGGCCACCGTCCTCGGTGCCAAACACCTGCCCACGGCGGGCGGCACAGAACACGCGCTCAGGCGACTGCGCGCTGGCGGCAATAATCATCAAGGTGCTATCAATGCTCACGTCATGGTCGAAGCGTGTCCAGGTGGCCCCCAGATCGGTGCTACGATACAGCGAGCCGGCATCGCTGACTGCGGCAATGCTGAACGCGCCCAGCAGAGTGTGCGCGTCGTGGGGGAAGACTTTGACATCGCGCGCGTACGTCAGCGGTGAAAAACGCCCAATGTCCATATCTTCCCAGTGTTCCCCGCGGTCGTCGCTGCGAAAGAGGCCCAGGCGGTTGGCCAGAAACACCGTCCCTGGCTGGGCTGCGCTGATGGCTAAGGCATGCGTATCCATCATGCCTTCACTGGCCCGGCGGCTGCCATGCCGCTGGACGAAGCGTTCTTGCGTGCCGAGTTGTAACAGCGGCGCATTGCAATCCGTCCAGGTGGCGCCGCCATCCAGGCTGCGGATCAGACCGCCCACCTCGACGCCAGCATAGAGTTCGTCAGGATTGGTCGGGTCAATCGCCAGGCGGATCATGCGCGTGGGGAAGCCCATGACGCATAAACCGTCGGGATTGGGCACCGTGAGCCGACGCCAGTGGCCACCGCTATCCTCACTGCGATAGACGGCCATATCCTGGGTGCCGGCGTACATGATGCGCGCATCCGCCGGATGGATTTCGAGCGACCAGACCACGGGTTCATCGTTCGGGAAGTTCATTGGCTGCCAGGTATCGCCGGCATCCGTGCTGCGATAGGGGCCAGCCTGGGTACCAGCAAACACCACGCCGGGCTGCGTGGGATGCTGGGTCAGGTAGCGCACTTCGACTTGTGCGGGCAAGCCTTGTTCGAGGCTGGTCCAAGTGCCCGTGTCCGTTGCCAGTCGATACAGCCCCCGGTTACATTTCGCGGGATCCTTCCCACCCCAATCGGCCGCGCCAGCATACACGTATGTCGTCATCATTGTGCTCCTCTCCTGGTAAGTTCATGGCGCCTGCCGGGCATTGTAAAGCATGTACCCGTCACATGCCAGCGGATGGTCAACGCGTGCCCCTGCTGGTTGGGGCGTGCGCAGCATGATGCGCCACGCGGCGGTATGCCTGGGACCAAGGCCGGTCGTACGGCACATCATTCAGGGTGTTCCTGCAGAGCGGAAAGTGGCTGGAATCCACTGCGTTAAGAGCTGTTCCAGGGCTGTGGCGCATTCGTCCAGACGGTGCTCGGCATCCTCGTACAGGACGAGTTGTTTCGGCTCCTGCGCCCAGTCATAGATCTGCACCCCGCAGGTGTAGGGGAGTCTGGTGTCGGCTTTGCCGTGCACCACCAGCAGCGGCCGCGGCGCCAGCTGCCCCGCCAGGTGCGCGCCATACGTCTGCGGCGCTAACGCCACGACACCGGCCACGCGATCATGCAAGACGCCAGCGGCAATGACGACGGCGCCGCCAAACGAGTGACCGACAAGAATCACTGGCTGAGCGTGGCAATGCTGTAAGTAGGTGACCCCGGCCATGACATCCAGCGCACATTCGGGCAGGACGTTGGGGTGACGGTAGTTTATCCGCAAGGAGGAAATCCGGTCCCGACGTAGCCCTTCTGCGAGACGGGTATAGATACCGTGGCCTGGCCCGCCGAATCCTCCCCGCGCGCCACATACCCAGATCACCCCGTGCTGCGCCTCTGGGGCCTGATGGAGGATCGCCTGGATGTCGCCCCGGTCCGTACAGAGCAGCAACCCTTCACCCTGCGCGCCTTCGTGGGGCGGGCCAGTGCGCACGTCGTGGATGCCAATAGAGAAAGCCTGCGTGTGTGTGTGGCTGGGCTCGTGGTGCGATGGCTCTGGCATGTGACACCTCCTCCCGGTGCATGTCTCTGACTGTGGCTCAGACGGGGTTCCAGCAAGCCGCCGTGGACATTCCCGACCGATATCCCCTGCAAACTTTGCCTCGCCACGAGATTATACCCACAGACATCCAGGATGCTGGGGCAGGACGTGCGTGACGGCGCACGTCGCGGCGAGCAGCTCCCAGAAACGGCACCGCAGCGGAGAGCGCCCTGGCGTCCCGCTCCGCCAGACGGTCAACACGGACTCGGACAGTGCGCTGAGCGCCGTGAGGCTATGGTATAATGCGCGCGACAGACAGGCATGGGCAGGCTAGCGGCAGAACCGGGGGCAGGTATGGCAGAATCACGGGCACTCACCACGATGCGTCGTTTGCGCAACATCGGCATCATCGCGCATATTGATGCGGGCAAAACGACGGTGACCGAACGTATCCTCTACTACACAGGCCTGACGCATAAACTAGGCGAGGTGCACGACGGCGAATCCGTCATGGACTGGATGCCGCAAGAGCGCGAGCGCGGGATCACGATTACCGCGGCCGCAACGACCTGCGAATGGAAACAGCACCAGATTACAATTATCGATACCCCTGGGCATGTGGACTTTACCATTGAGGTCGAGCGTTCCTTACGTGTGCTGGATGGGGCCGTGACGATTTTTGCCGCCGTGGAAGGGGTCCAGCCGCAGTCGGAATCCGTCTGGCGCCAAGCAGACCGCTATCACGTCCCACGCCTGGCGTTTATCAACAAGATGGATCGCGTCGGGTCCGATTATCAGCGGGTGCTGCAAGATATGCGCGACAAGCTCGACGCCCAGCCGGTCCTGCTACAAATACCGATCGGGACCGAGGAACATTTCCGGGGCATCATTGACCTGATCGCGCTGCAGAGTATGGTCTGGAACGCGGATGATTTGGGGATGGTCCCGGAGATTGGCCCTATTCCAGCGGAGTTGGAAGAGGAAGCCCAGGCGCAGCGCGAGGTACTGATTGAGGCGATCGCGGACTGTGACGATACGCTGCTGGAACGCTACCTGGCTGGAGAGTCTTTGACGGTAGACGAGCTGCGCGCCGCGGTGCGTCAGGTCACGCTGGCAGGGACGCGGGTGCCGGTGCTCCTGGGCTCAGGACTGCGTAACAAGGGCATCCAACCCCTCCTGGATGCGGTGCTGTGGTATCTGCCCTCGCCGCTGGATGTGCCCGCCCTGATGGGCATGGACCCGCGCACGGAGACGAGTGTGGAACGGCATCCCAGTCCACAAGAACCCTTGACGGCGCTGGCCTTTAAGATCGCCCAAGATCAAGGGCGACGGCTGACCTATCTGCGCCTCTATGCCGGCAGTCTCGAGCCGGGCACCCTGGTCTACAACAGCCGGACGAAGACGCAGGAACGCGTGGCACGTTTGTTGCGCATGCACGCCAACAAGCGCGAGCGGCTCGACCGTAGCACTGCTGGGGAGATAGTCGCGGTCACGGGCCTCAAAGACGCGGTGACGGGAGATACGCTGTGCGAGGTGGCCAATCCCATACGGCTCGAGGCCATTACCTCACCTATCCCGGTGCTGACGTTGGCGATTGAACCACCGACCATGGCCGAACAAGAGAAACTGCAGTCGGCACTGGAAAAATTGGCGGCGGAAGACCCAACGCTGCAGGTCGCTTATAATGAGGAAATGGGGCAGACCATGCTGTCCGGCATGGGTGAGCTGCACCTCGAAGTGGTGGTGCGCCGCCTGTTCGATGAGTTCAACGCCCAGGTGCGCGTGGGCAAGCCGCAGGTCATCTATCGCGAAACGATTCTGGGGCAGGCGGACGTTGTCGACACCTTCGCCCGGGAGATTGCCGGCAAGGCGCAGTATGCCAGTGTACGTTTAGCAGTGCGTCCAAACGCGCAGGGGACTGGCCTGTCGTTTGCCAATAGCTTGCCCGCGACGGAAGAGCTTCCCCCCGAGATGGTCGAGGCCGTGCATCAAGGGATACTCGATGCCGCCTCATCCGGCGTGGTCCAGGGATATCCGGTAGTTGATGTGCATATTGCTCTGTGTGGTGCAACGTTACGCCAGGATGAGGGGACACCCCTCGCCTTCCGCATCGTGGGCGGGCAGGCGTTCCGTCGAGCCCTGGAAGCGGCCCAGCCGGTGTTGCTCGAACCGGTGATGCATCTCGAAGTGGTCACACCGGAGGAGTTTACCGGGAGTATCATTGGGGGTTTGCAGAGTCGGCACGGGCTCATCGAGCACATTGAGATGCGGGGACGCTTACAAGTGATTGCGGCGCTGGTGCCGCTTGCGGCGACTTTTGGCTATACGACCGATTTACGTTCCGCCAGTCAGGGGCGGGGCACGTTTACGATGCACTTTGCGCAATACGCTCCGGTACGTGCATGACCGTCCAACCCAAGGCCTGTAACAGTGCGGCGGTGCGCCGCAGTGGCAAGCCCACCACATTGGTGTAGCACCCGTCCCAAGACGCCACAAAGGCCCTTCCGGCGCCTTGAATAGCATACGCCCCGGCTTTATCCATGGGCTCTCCCGTGGCAATATAGGCGTTGATCGCCGCAGGGGTCAGGGGCCGAAAGCGTACCACCGTGCTGACCGTCTCCAGGCAGACCACACGCCGTGCGCCGTGGAGAATTGCCAGCGCCGTCATGACGTGATGCACGCGACCGCTGAGCTGGGTCAGCATGTGCTGTGCCTCTGCACTATCGCGGGGTTTGCCGAGAATCTGCTGGTCCAAGACCACAATAGAATCAGCCGCTAAGACTAACGCCGTTGGGTGCTGGTGGGCGATGGGTTGCGCTTTGGCATAGGCGACACGTCGCGCATAGACCCAGGACATTTCACCAGGACGCACGCTTTCATCGATGTGGGCGGGAATAACGCTGAACGGGGTCTCTAACTGACGCAGTAATGCCAACCGTCGTGGCGACGCCGAGGCTAAAATCAACGCAGTGGGAGCGAGAGGCAGGGCGGTATCGGGAAGCGTCATAAGATGTGCGAGAGAGGCCAGCGGTTACACATCACGCGCCACAACATAGTCTGCCAGCGCGTGTAAGGCGTCTAAGGCGGGCGATGGGGCAAAACCCTCCAGGCATTGTTGGGCTTTGAGGACATGTTCGTGGGCCTTGGCCATGGCGCATTGCAACGTATCGTATTTGTGCAGCAGCGCTAAGATGGGCTGGACATCAGCTTCGGTGCTGTCTTTCTTGTGGAAATACTCCACGACCATCTGCGCCTCCTGGGCACTGGCATGCTGCATGGCCATAATGAGGGGAAGGGTAATTTTACCCTCTTTGAGATCATTATGTACCGGCTTGCCGAGCTGCGCTTCTGGAGCCACAAAGTCTAAAATATCGTCAGCCATCTGGAAGGCGATACCAGTATGCTGGCCAAACGCCGTGACTTGCGCGCGCTGGGAGGGGGACAACCCACCCAATACGGCGCCAATCGTACAACTGGCCGCAAACAGCGACGCCGTTTTCAAGTCAATGATACGGTAATAATCATCCTCGCTCATGGCGAGATCACGCAATTTCAGCGTCTCAATGACCTGGCCCTGGGCCATTTCGACGGTGACATTGGAAACCGTTTGCATGACCAGGTGATCTTTATCAGACAGCGCCAGCGCCATGGCCTTGGAATAGAGATAATCCCCAATCAAGATGGCCATTTCGTTTCCCCAGAGCGCATGCACCGTCGGATTGCCCCGACGTAACGCCGCGTTGTCAATCACGTCATCATGCAACAACGTCGCCGTGTGGATAAATTCGATCACGGCGCTCAAGTCATACATGCGCTCCCCACCATCATTACACAACCGCGCCGATAAAATCAGCAGGACGGGTCGAACGCGCTTGCCACCACTGGACAACACGTATCGCGCCACTTCCGAGATAAATCCCACCTGCGATTCCAGGTGATGCGCAATGGCACCCTCGACCTTTTTGAGGTCTTCCTCAATGAATCCCACCATCTGTTGAGGCATCATGCACGTGTTTTCCGTCTCTTAAAGACTATCGACTAGCACGACTAGCACTCTAGAGGGATATGTCGACGATGTCAAGCGCTTTTTGCCTGCGTCGGTGGCAGTGATAGACGCACGTGTCCAGCTCCTCTATACTATTGAACCGTTTCCCTACCCGGAGGTGAGAGGCTGGGATGTTTCAGCGCCGAGGGAGTACCACGAAGGATGACGATGTATCGTGCAACAAATAGCCCCATTCAAGCGTCACTGCCCTGGCGACCACGCCAGGTGTGGATTGATCGCCAGGTGCTCAACAGCCCACTGACCGCCCACCTGTGCGCCCAGCTCCCCGACGTGCCCACCACGGTGATCGACGGCCCGCCCCCGGTGGCGGAACCCGACAACCAGGCGGCGTTGATGACTTCTGCCAAGCGGCAGCTCTATCTCACGGCGCAGAAAGGCCGTTTCCTCCGCGCCTGTCCCGGTGCCTCCAGTCGCAACACGGCCAGCCATTTGTGCTGCGGGTATATGATCGTGGATCTCATCTACAACTGTAATTACGATTGCACCTACTGCTATCTGCAAAGCTACGTCAATGCACCCTATCTGACCATCTATGCCAACGTCGAACAGCTCTTCGAGGAGCTCAGCACCTACCTGCTGGCCCATCCACAGCAGCTCGTGCGCATTGGTTCAGGCGAGTTTAGCGACAGTCTGTCCCTCGATACCCTGACCGGCTTTGGCAGTCTGCTAGTGCCGTTCGTACGCCAGTTTCCCAACGTACTGTTTGAGTTCAAGACCAAGAGCGATGTGGTGGATGGCCTGCTGGACCTCGATCCGGCGGGGCGTGTCATGGTGTCATGGTCGATCAATCCGGAAGCGGTGGTGCAGCGCGAGGAACACAAAACTGCCTCGCTGGCCGCACGCCTGCACGCGGCGCAACGCTGCCGCGACGCTGGGTATAAGATTGGCCTGCACTTCGATCCACTGCTGTACTATCCTGGCTGGGAGGCGGACTATGAACCCTTTGTGGCGCAGGTGTTTACGGCCCTGGCGCCCGCTGATGTGGCGTATATGAGCATGGGGAGTCTGCGCTTTACTCCGGGGCTGCAAGAGGTGGTCCGCACACGCTTTCCCAAAAATCGCCTGATGTACGAGGAGTTGCTGCCAGGTGCTGACGGCAAGATGCGCTATTTTAAGCCTCTGCGCACGGAAATGTACGCCAAAATGCACACCTGGATACGACGCTACGCCCCAGACACGGGGCTCTATCTCTGCATGGAGAGTCAAGAGATCTGGCAGCGTGCCCTGGGCCATGCCCCGACCTGCAGTACGGGGGTTGAGCAGTATATCCAGGCCTCCGAACGGCGTTCCGCCCTTGGACACGAGGCCCCTCTGCAGCAGCTCACGGTGCCGTCGCGGTGACCGCGGTGAGTGCGGCAATGCGGTCGAGGCGGAAATGCCGTTCCTCTTGGCGCAGATGGCAGAAGGCGCGGAGATAGCCATGGCCACGCTCATAGTACACCTCTAACGGTTGCACCACGCGCTCTGTGGCCGGGGTTTTGTCTGGCTGATAGCGCAAGTGGAGGGGGGTGGCAGTGGGAATGGCGTCCTGCAGCATCGTGACCAGCTCCAGCAGCGCCTCGGTTGAGCGCCGATTGTTCGGATAGAGCACGTGTGCCAGCGTGACAGGGCCTTCGGTACCCAGGTCGGCGACAAAGCGCTGCCACACCTGCCAGGTGGTCATTACGTCGGCCATGGCCCGGTGTGCGGCGGTAGGAATGACCCCGAATTCCCCGGCAATGGCGCTGAGGCTATTATGGGCGAAGCGATAGCGTGCCTGCGCCAGTGCCAGGGTGTCGGCGACGGCATAAAAGGGGAAGGTCTGCCCGGCTAATTGCCACTCATGACGCAAAAAGTTGACGTCAAAGCGGGCATTATGCGCCACCAGGACAGCCCCCTGCAACACGTGGGTAATCTGGGGCAGGAGCGTGGCAAACGGCGGGGCATCGGCCAGCATGGCGTCCGTCAGGCCGTGGATGGCCTGCGCGCCAGCCGCCATAGGGCGCTGCGGATGCACCAGGGATTCAAAACGTGCCAGTTCGTGCGTGCCCTGCACGCGCAGCAGCGCGATCTCACACACCCGGTCTCCCGTCGTTGGATCCAAGCCGGTCGTTTCGACATCCACGAAGGTAAAGGGGACGGTGTCGATCGGTGTGGTAGGTAAGGGCCAGGCTTCCATGGTCCTCCTTCGGTCTCAAGCAGTCTTACCGTTCAAGGATCACCTGTGCGATGGCACAGGTCGCACTGTGGGACAGCGACAGGTGGATGTGTTGCACCGCCGCCGTGGTGCAGAGCTCCTGGAGTGCGCCGTAGAGACGGAGGCTCGGCTTGCCCAGGGCGTCGCGGCAGACTTCGATATCACGCCAACGCATCGACTTGCGCAGGCCGGTGCCCAGGGCTTTGAGAAACGCTTCCTTGGCGGCAAAGCGTGCCGCATAGCACGCATAGGGTGGCTGATGCGCCCGACAGTAGGCTTGCTCCGTCTCCGTATACAGACGCTCGATGAGTCGTGTACCCGTACGCGTGACAGCTTGCGTCATGCGGGCGATGTCTACAAGATCCACACCAATACCGTAAATCACCACAACCTCAGGGCGTCTACCAAGCCGTCCTCGGCGTTGCTGCTCGTCACGACATCGGCAGCCGCTTGCACCACGTCGGGCGCGTTGCCCATGGCAATCCCCAGACCGGCGTGGCGGATCATTTCGATGTCGTTCCGATCATCCCCCACAGCGACGATGGCTTCCGGGGGGATACCGGCGTGCTGCGCCAGCTGATGCAGGGCCTGCCACTTGGACACCCCGGCCGGAAGGACTTCGAGGATAGAGCCTGGATAGTTTTTATTCGTGAGGTAATGGACCAGAGCACGCGCTCCAAGGGTCTCGGCGACGTGAGGATACAGGGCCTGCAGACTGGGGCCATCGGCCATGATACCCATGAGGAACACGCCATAGGGCAGCGGCTGGGCCATGTCTGCGACGACGCAGCAGTGTGCCCTATTCTCTGCAAGATAGATGCGCTGGAAGGGATGAGCCCGCTCAAGTCTCTCGGTCACGATGTCGATATGTCCATGGACAGTATCCACATAGGCCATCGGTGGGCTCAGACCCCGTAACAGCGCCAAAGCCTGATGATACACCTCCTCGGCGACATACTGGTGGTGCAGCGTCTGTCCTGAGGCCAGATCTTTGACCAGTGCCCCATTGTGTACGACAATAGGGCCTGTGAGCTGGAGCGCCTGGGCAAGTGGGCGAGCCGTACGGAAGCGTCGTCCCGTACACAGGACCACCTGGAGGCCACGGTGCTGGACCGCCAGCACGGCGTCCCGCACCGCCGGGCGCAAGATACCAGCGGGGTCGAGGAGCGTACCATCCACATCCAGCGCCAGAAGACGATAACGCATGCAGTGCCTTCCCCGGGGACGGTTGCGCGGTAGGGGTCACCATGGTGACCTCTCGGAGCATACACGCGCACAGCATACGCTATCCCGCGGGGCCTGAGCAAGCGACGCTGCGCACAAAAGCACGCGTGGCGTGCATCTGCACATCGAAAGGGTGCCACGGTAGCGTGGATAGTCGGCGTCACGCCCGCTCGGGAAGCGGCCAGGATGGCCACGCTCCCAGGGAGGTGAGGTGTGCCGTGACCAAGCGCCCACGGCCCCAGTGTGAGCATGGATCCTAAGCAGATGTGTGTAGGTAAAGTATAATGGCAAGTGTGGAAAGACGTTGCCCATGGAACATGCTCTCGGAGGGCAGGGTGCCAGAAAGACTGCCTGGCGTCACTCCTGCTCAACAAGACGGTCACCATCGTGCGTAGGTGCGAGGCCTTCCTGCCATCGACAGCGGGAAACAGTGCAAGGTAGCAAGCCAGAGAGGAAAGTCTGATGAGCAGCGCCCACGATTTTGACGAGAGCGTCCTTGTGAGTCTGGAGAGGATCGGCGGGACCATCTTAGTGCAACGCATGCTTGAGCTCTTTCTTGAGCATGCGCCTCAACGCCTCGCTTTGGCTCGGACTGGCTTTATAGAGGGCGATTTTGATGTTATTAGCCGTGCGGCACATTTGCTCAAGTCCACGGCGGGCCATATGCGCATGAGCCGCATACAAGAGCTGGCCGATCTCATTGAACATTTGGCGCTGACGCAGCAATACGACGCGATTGCCGAGCCGCTGCAGGAGATCGAAGCAGCGTTTACGCGTGTGGTGCCGATCATAGCTATGCACTGGAGTCAATTAGACGTATGAGAAGAATAGCAATCGTTGAAGACAATCCCGACAATTTGCTACTTTTTCAGGCGATCCTAGAAGGTGTCTATGCCGTGACAGCTTATGAAACCGGGCCAGAGGCCCTGCAAGGTCTACAGCAATATCCGCCTGATTTGGTCCTGCTCGACATCTCTTTACCAGAGATGGACGGCACGGAGGTGCTCCGACGTCTACGGCAGAACCCGACGTTACGGCATCTGCCGGTCATTGCCTTGACGGCCCATGCGATGGCGGGGGATCGGGAAGCCTTCCTGGCAGCAGGGTTTGACGAGTATATTACCAAACCTATTCTGGATGAGCAGATTCTTCTGCATGCCGTCGCGCGCTTCCTCCGGACCTCCTCCCCAGGTGCTGAGTGAGCCTTTGGGTAGCGCGGGACGAGAGCACTCGGGCTGTCCCCCTCGTCCCGCAGATCTGCCTGCTGCCGCGTCCTTCAGGGCAAGTCGAGACGTACCACTGCCGCAGCGTTGGCAATAATCGTCTTATTCACACCGTCGTCTGATAACACCTCGAGCCCCCCATGGACGACCTGGACCTCGCCCGTACCGTGGGGTAGGACGGCGAGCACTTGGGCCTTATCCACCGCATCAGGCTGCGGAACCCCAATAATGACTTCAACACGCATCGAATCCACGTCCATGTTCAAAGCGCGTGCCACACTCAGTGAATTGTGCCACAGGGCATCCCGCAGAGCGCGGACAGCCGCTTTGGTGTAATCGCCGCCGCGAATATCCGTCCCCATACCCATTTCGGTAACCACGCGTTTCCAGGCCATGATGTCGCTCTCCTTGGTTGCTTGGTGGCTAAATTGTTCCAGCTGTGTGGAGGGTAGCTGAGACCGGTGGCGTACTCCGCAAGGTCTGGTAGACCACGCAATAGTGCTCGGTCAATTGTAACAGTTGTGCCAATTGCTCAGGCGTCGCCTCGGTGTCGAGGTCGAACCGTAAACGGATGTCGCGAAAACCCACGGGCGCTTCGCGGCTCACACCCAATGTCCCACGGAAATCCAGATCTCCCTCTGCTCTCACGGTGCCGCCCTGCACGGGGATCCCCAGAGCCGTGGCGACGGCACGTAAGGTGACTCCGGCACAGGCGACCAGGGCTTGTAAGAGCATGTCGCCTGAACATGCGGCGAGGCCGTCACCACCCGTTGCGGGGTGGAGACCTGCCTGGACGATAGCCTGCCCCGTGGCGACCGTACAGACCATCCCCTCATCAAGATGGCCGCTTGCCGCAAGGGTAATCATTGCCGCCTGCGGTTGGTCGCGGTAGTGCTGCTTGAGTGGTGCTTGTAAGGCACGGAATGCTTCAGCTTGCATGGATGCTTTCCTTCGTGGCAGTCTCCAGACCGAGCACGTCACGCCGCAGGAGCGTGTATGCGTATCCGACGTGAGCCGTACGTTAGCAGTCTTCTCGGCAGCACACCAGCATCGCCAGGATAATCCTTCCCAGTGATCGCCGGTAAGCGTCACGAGCCATACGTCAGAGAGCGGAGACGGCGGAGTCAGGCGCAATCATGCCTCAGGCGTCTGTGCGCTGCAGCCCCCACGTCACCTGTGGAGATGGTGCAGAGGTTGCCGACGGCCCTCGACGTTTGAGTGATGTCAGGCGCGCAGGACCATACGGCACTATGGTGTGTGCGAGTGGCGTAAACGCCCACAGCGCACCGTGACAGGCCACGCCACCCGGCACCCGGCGTGAGCCTGAGGAGGCTCGCGCCGGGTGGGTACAGGGCTTCAGAGGTGTTACGCAGCTCCCACCTTGGCCTTCTTGAAGGCGGGGATCACTTCCTTGCCAAACTTCTCAATCGAGCCCATGGCTTTCTCATGCGGGATGGTCTCGGTCTGCATAATCAGCATGACTTGATCCACGCCGATCTCTTCATACATCTGGCAGGTCTTGATGCACGACGCCGGGTTCCCGGCAATGATCACGCCCCGGTTGGCCAGGGTGGTGCTATCGAGCTGGGCAAAGGCCGCTCGCGCTGCACCCGGACCGGAATCCAACGACAGGCCGACTTCCTCGGCCATTTTCTTGTGTTCGTCATCCGATTGCCGCAGCCAACGGCCAAAGTCGGCCTGCAGGTGCTCGGGGACACCTCCCCAGGCTTCCAACAGCTCTTCGTAGGCGTTGATGCGACCCTGAATATAGGGCTTATCAGGTCCAAAGAAGGTCTTCATCGACTGCGCCGCGAGATCCTTGGCGTACTGATCATCGTCATCGCAGAAGGCGTGCACATTGTTGCCCCAGAAGTCGGTGATGCGTTCGCCGACCGGCTCAGCGGTCTTCAGGGCATCGCGGTAGATCTTCACGAGATCGGCTAGGACGTTGACGGCGTACGACGTCGAGGACAGCACGCCAATACCGCGCTGCGCCGCCAGCCGGAAGCTGTCTGGGGAGGTGCAGGCCAGGTACAAGTTCGGATGCGGCTTTTGTAAGGGTTTGGGCAACACGCGCCGTTTGGGCACGTTCCAGTGCTGGCCTTTCCACTCGAACTCCTCGGAGGTCCAGATCTTCGGGATCATGCTAATGGACTCTTCCCACATGCTGCGCGTATCCCGTGGGTCAATGCCCATACCCGTCTGCTCGTAGGCGTTAGAGCGGCCCGTGCCGAGTTCCATGCGGCCATCGGTGAGGTGGTCTAGCAAGGCGACGCGCTCGGCAACACGCACCGGGTGATGATAGGGCAGGATGCAGACGCCGTAGCCAATGCGGATCTGCTTGGTGATGCGGCTGAGGGCGCCAAACATGGCGTCCTGGCTGGGCGAGCCGGAGAAGCCAGTCAGGAAGTGGTGTTCGACGAACCACAGGTTGTTAAAACCCACCTGGTCCGCGAGTTCGCATTGCGCCAGGGTTTCTTTGTAGAGCTTGTTCCAGTCAATGTCCGTGCCCTTGTACGGGCGCTGGCATTCGTAGAGTAGGCCAAATTGCATAAGACGTCTCCTATGTAGCAACGGGGGAACGTTGCATAATGACACGGCCCTCTGTGCGCCCTGCAGGGCGTTACAGTGCCCTACTGTATACCATCAGGGCGCTGCTGTCTATCCCGGCGGTGCCATGATGGCCCCGCGGCGCTGTCTACGCCTGGCTGGCATGTAGCACCAAGCGGTAGCCACCTCCTGGCTCGGTGTGCAGATACCGTGGCTGACGCGGACGTCCCCCAGGCGCTCGCGTAAACGGCTGATGGCCGTATTCAGACGGCGGCGTTGGCTGTCATCCAGGTCGTCAAAGGGCAGGTGTAAGACCTGCTCCACCATATCACGCCGGGTACAGAGTGTGTCCGCATGCTGGTAGAGATAACACCGCAGGTCATAACTCTGGCCACGCAGCGAGACACGGCGGCCCTCGACCCATACCGCTCAAAACGCAGCTCGGCCTCCAGCCCCACCGCGTTTCACGGCCACGGCGCTGGCCCCGCTGCCGCGAAGTCCGTCAGCCAGGTCCGTCCTACCGCATCGGTTAGGATGTGATCGCCCATCAGATGTCCTGGCGTATGCAGCACCAGCAGCGCTCCGGTGCTGGGCGGTGTCTGCTAGAAGAAGAGCAGCGGAGCAGGATACGACCAGGTGTGGCCATGCAGCGTCAGCGCCATGCTGCCGGCGGTGCGCTCGATGCGCAGCCCCAGGGCGGGGAGTTGGCGGCGAAGGGACTGCAGGCGGGAGCGGTACAGCGTGTCTGGCGTGTGGCTGTCATCCACACTGCGGACGTTGTGATGCCACCCCGCCAGTGTCTGTTGGTAGAGGTTGGTCAGCGTTGTGTGCAAATCTTTCCCCGAGGCGGTGCGATACGCCTCGCTCAGGGTGTACACCTGTCCCAGTTCCGCCTGGGGTAGCACGTAAGCATTGGCCGCCAAATGGGTGGTGGCCGCCTGCAGACTCAGGACCGTACCCGTCGGCCCCAAGTCTTTGGGCGCGTAGGCCTGGTAATGCTGCGCCTCGGCGGTGACGGCGGCGTGTGTGCCACATACCATCACCAACGCTCCGGGAGCTCTATCCTGGTAAAAGGCCACGACGGAGAGGGGCAGGCGCCCTGCTACTGCCAGAGCAGGGGCTCAATACGCAACTGCTGGGTATCGTAGAACAGGCGTCGCAACGTACGCGATCACAGGGTTGTACCCCATGGCGCCCGCAGCGCACGGTCCTTGGCGTGTCTCACCCCTCCCGCATTTTTTGCGGGACAGCTTTCCCACTCACTACATTACACTGTGCCCTAGTGTAACCGTCCTGGTGACTGTCTGGAGACGTCAGGGAGCCCCTGGCTGCGTCCATCGATCCCACGTGGCTGTTTCCTTGTACCTCGCAGGAGTGGGCGCACACCCCGGTGGCGGTACAAGCGTATCTGCACACTATGCAGGCAGAATTGACGTCCTCCCCGCCCTCAAGGACGGGGATTCCCTTCCTTGGCGTAGCACGTCCGCTACGGAACGCGAGGATGTTGCGTGCCGCGTTGACATCGCGCTCATGCGTGACGCCGCAGCACAGGCAGACCCACGTTCTTACTCTCAGGCCACGCAGTCCACTCGGGCCAGAGCGTGCGCCACAGGCCGAGCACGTGACACTGGAAAATCGTTCGTTGCCGTCAACACAGCGACCAGTAAGCCTCTTGGCTTTGTAGTGCAACTGGCGTCTGACGATGCCCCATGCGGCATCATACGTTGATTTGGCCAAAGGTGTTTTGGCGAGCGTGGTACTGGAGACATCACCGATGACGATGAGCTTGGCACGCCTGGTAATAGCCGTCGTCACGTGGTGTGACCAGTCCTTGTGCACATTGGCAATCCTGGCATGGATCGCCTTGGTACGCTTCTTCTTGTGTGCCCGCTGGGCCATGGCGAGGGCGTCTTCATAGTGACGGGTCAGATTGGCGCGAGAGTATTGGACGCCATCAGAGCAGGTGATTTGATGGGTCAACCCCAGATCCATCCCGATCTCCTGCTGCCCCACGGGCTCCGCAGCATCCACCACCTCGCACTGGAGATTGACGTACCAGTGCCCTGGCGCGTCCTGGGTGAAGCTGCCCGTCTTCACCACCCCAGCAATCGGACGGGAGAGCCACAGGCGGAACCGCTGTCCACAGTAGGTCACGGTGTCGCCGTGCAGGCGGATGTAGTTGGCCTTAAAGGGAATCCACCCCAGCGAACGCTTGCGGCTGCGCCACCTGAGCTTGATTTTCTTACACTGTGTGCGGCGCGTGACATACTCGGTGCAGACTTGCTGGATGGTATCGGCCGACAGGCGTAAGTCCTTCGAGGTGCCGGCGGTCAGTTTGTGCAGAGCGTAGGCCGACAGGAAGGTCTTGTCGCGGCGCCAGGCCAGGAGACTCACTTCATTGCAGTAATTCCAGACGTCGTTGATCGCACCAGCCATACGCAGCAGATGGGTTCTGGTGGTGGCGTCTTTGATGCGGTAACGATGCGTCAGGATGGACATGACGTGAGGCCTTTCCGTGCGGCTGGCTCACGGCGAAGGATTGCCGGGACAGCCGTCCTGCTCATCCCGGACTGTCGCGCCAGGGTGCGCCAGAGGCGTTGGGCTTCTGAAGGGAGTCGAAGGCTGCTGGATTGTGTCGTTTCCATGATGCAAGTATATATCATCTTGAACTTTAATGCCACCCTGTTGCTCCTGCGGAGCCAGCGGACTTTCCTCTCCGCCCTGAAGGACGGAGCCCCCAGTCCGCAAAATCCCGGTGGGACAGCTCCCCGCTCGTGTCACACGCCTGGAAGCCCGGCTCACTCACGCCAGATGCACACACCTCCTCTCGGCCGCCTTCTACCGGTGCCCCGGAGACGAAGTCTCGGCCGCGGACACCGTCCACGACGCCTCGCAAAGCTGGGGGAAATCCGGGACAGCCAGGGCATCGGCCAGGGTTGTGGCCCCCGACCCAACGCCACGAGGTCCGCCCCCCCCCAGTGTCCCTGCGGCACCATGGCCTTGGATCGCTTCACGCCGTACTCTACGCATCAGGTGCTTGCACTCCCTCCCCTTACGATGGACGTGACCCACGGGGTCTTGCGCAGGGATATTGCCCGGCCTGTGGGGCGTGGAGTTCCGCGCCTGTACCGGCCACGCAGGCGAGTGGCTATGGGCCTCGGTGCAGTGCCCTCATGGGGGTGGTAGCCGGAACCTACGGCCACGGGCGACGCGTGGTGCAGACCTTCTGTATCTCTGTGTAGCACGTGCGGCTCAGTTTCGGGGCCATCCAGACAGTCTTGGACCTGGGGCCGCCCGCCATCGCCCCCTACGAGCGGATCGCGGCCTCCGCACGCACGCCCCCGTCAACTCTATGGATGAGACTCCCTGGTAGTGTCTCCAGACCCTGGAGTAGCTACGGGGGATGGCCAGCGAGCGGGTGGCCTTTTCTCGGATGCATCCCCGGCGCTCCCAAGAGGCGTTTGCCGCCTTGATGGAGGATTGGTCTGGGCTCCTGGGTAGCGATGGGTATGGGGTCTACCAGCAGTGGGGCCCGGCCCGGCTAACCGGCTGGGCGCATCGGATCCGCCCAGCGCGAGGGGGCCGCGTGGGGGACATGGGATCTAGATTCCTAGTACATTTTTAACAAAGTCATTGGACAGAGCGCCATTTTCGTCGGATAGTACCGCGCATGAAACCACACAAATGTGTGCGACCACTCACCGAGGATGAGCGCACGACGCTGGTCCAAACTAGGGAGACAATGTCCAAGTTGCTGTTTTGCGGGTTGACGACCATAGAATGATCAGCAGTAAGAGGCTGTCCGGAAACTTTTGAGTGATAGGGCCAAGCTTTCCCGCCACTGTCTGACCAGCAGCGCGCCCAGCGCTGGGGAGGCGGACGGCGCCAAGGCGCCCCACGGGCTCCACGAGGCGAGGACGCGTGCGGCCCTTGATGGTTTTGCCCCCGTCCTCGCCGCGCTCCGCGCCGCCGCTTGCGGGCGTTGTGCCCGATGGCCTCGCGAGGCCGACCGCACGCGGCGTGGGCGCCCGGCCCGCGGCCCCACGCGTCGGTGCGCGTCACGCGGTCACGCCCTGCGGCTGGTGTTGGCACTAGCGGTAGCCTGGCAGTGGCTGCACCGTATCCTGGGGAGCGGAGATGGGCGTGCCTGGCAATGGCCAACGCCATACCTCGACACCCTGCACCTCCTGTCGGTGCGTGGGATGGCTCCTGCCCATCGGCGGCCGCAAGGTCTATTTGCTCTCCAGCTCCCACACCCCATCCCAGTCGGCTTTGGGTGGCGTGCTGAGATAATACTCGCAGCGTTGCACATACAGTTGGGACACACGGTCCAACGGATGCAGGTGGAGCGCGGCCTTAAAATGCTTGATGCTTGCGGCCCAGGCCCGCTGCCGATATGCCGTCAGGCCCGCGTGGTAGCAGGCGAGCACGTCGTGTATATGGGGGAATGACGTGGCGTCATGAAAATCTAAAATGTTATAGACGCTGACCGGTTGGCTCTTACCTTGTACACGGACCACATCAATTTCTCGACATATATAACTCAAGTTGCTACCTACAGGCTTCCTAAAGATTGAGGTAACAATTGAGGCTAGAGGCGATCACAAAGAGCGCCACCTTCAGTTCGAAGCCCTGCGAGGTGACTGCATGAATCGACTTCGGTAAGAGCTGTTCGATCA
>SXGT01890988.1_pt1 | contig 42084 bp, 37 predicted proteins | sample 3176221 | NCBI WGS metagenome assembly SXGT01 (sample SAMN11356862, study PRJNA531348) | freshwater metagenome | isolation source: freshwater sample F1-120 | place: China: Fuxian Lake, Yuxi | collected 2017-12-25
CCGGGAATCGCCGAGGTTGGCATCGGCGCGGCAGCGGATGCACACTCAGCGGAGGGAACCGTCACGATCCCGAGCGGGGCGACGCGGGATCGGGCCTGCTCGATCAGCGAGCATGCGACGCTCGTCGCGCGAAGCGCCTCATACCGGTCGCGGATCCCGACGTGTTCGTATTGCAGTACATCGGAAACTACGGATTTCGCACGCCATGCACGATCGGGCTCGAGAACGACCTGACCGCTTCTCGTGATCTGGTCGCGAACGGAGCGGCCGGCGTGGACCTGGTCGACATCGCAGTCGACTTCGGCGTCGACGACCCGTCGTTGCGTATGTTGGACGGCGTACATCTCAACGCACGAGGCGCAGAACGTGTCGCGTCCGCCGTCGCGGACGCCGTCTACGGGATCGTGGACGAACGGGAGAGCTGACGGACGCGATCGCCCTCGAGTCGAAGCCATGGATGCATTTCGTCGCGGCCGCGTGCCATGTCGCGCGAACGAACACCGCATCGACCTAGAGTCGAACCGTGGTACATGGCGTCGCCGAGGCCGGATTCGGAGGAGCCGCCGAGCTGTACGACCGCTCCCGGCCCTCATACCCCGCGGATGCCGTCGAGTTTGTTGCGTCGACCCTCGGCATCCGCGAGGGCGCACGCGTCTGTGATCTGGCTGCCGGGACCGGAATCTTCACTGCGCTCGTCGTCGACCGCGGTGCGCAGCTGATTGCGTGCGAACCCGTCGGCGGCATGCGGGCGGTGCTTCGAGCGCGCCTGCCGAGGATCGACATCGTTGCCGGCACCGCCGAGGCGCTCCCTTTCGCCGACGGCAGCCTCGACGCGGTGACGATCATGCAGGCATTGCACTGGTTCGACGGACCGGCGGCAACGAACGAGTTGGCTCGCGTGCTGCGACCCGGAGGACGGGTTGGCTTCGCGTGGAACGCACGCGACCGAAGCATCGATTGGGTCGATCGCGTCTGGGCGATCATGGACGGCGTCGAAAAGCGGGCGCCATGGCGAGATCACGCCGAGCCCGGCGCCGGTCAGCAGTTCGGCGACCCGAACGGTTGGACCCAGGGACGGGCGGGCACATTCACCGTCGGGTTCGGACCCGTGCACTACGCCGCGTTCCGCCACGTCCAACCCACCACGCCCGCCGGCGTCGTCGAGCGGGTGGCGGGGGTCAGCCACGTCCAGGTGCTCCCCGACCACGAACGGCAGGCCGTGCTCGACGAGGTGCGCGCCGTACTGGCCGAGCATCCCGACACCCTCGGCCGGACCAGCCTCGAAATCCCGTACCGGACCGATTGCTACTGGACCGAGCGCTCGTGACGACCGATCAGATTTCCATGGACGCCGAGGAGCAAACGGGCGAATGGCCGATTCCGCCGGGGCGCCGCGTGGAGCTCCCTGGACGCGGCGAGACGTTCGTGCGCGAGATCGCTGGGCCGCCCGGCGCCCCGACCCTGCTGCTCCACCATGGTTGGGGCGCAACCGGCGGGCTCAACTGGTATCGCGTGTTCGATCGGGTTGCGGCGGACTTTCGGGTCGTGGCCCCTGACCTTCGCGGCCACGGACGGGGCATGAAGGCCCGCCGCGTGTTTCGACTCGCAGATTGCGCCGACGATTCGGCCGCAACACTGCTCGAACTCGGTGCCGCACCCGCGATCGTCGCCGGATACAGCATGGGCGGACCGATCAGTCAGCTGTTGTGGCGCCGCCACCGTGATCTCGTCGGTGGGCTGGTGTTGTGCGCCACCAGCGCGGGGTTCTTCCCAGGGACCCGTGAACGCATGGTGATGCAAGGCGCAATGACCGCGCTCGCAGGAACGCTGCGGGTCGGAACCCTGGCCTCACGCGTGCCCTTCGCATTGCGTCCGATGCGTCGTTCAGCGCACGTCTCGCTTCCCGCCTGGGCGCAAGCCGAGTTTCGTCGCCACGACGTGCGCATGGTCGCCGAAGCGGGGCACTCGATTGGCACGTATCACGCGTCGTGGGTTCGCGAAATCGATGTCCCGACGGTGGTGATCGTGACGACGAACGATCACCTCGTCGCACCCGAACAGCAGTACGCGCTCGCCGAGGCGATCCCGAACGCACGAGTGGTCGAACTCCCGCTGAACCATCTCGCGTGTGTCGACGACGACTTCGCCGAGCCGTTTGCCGAAGCCTGCCGTTGGGTGCGCGACCAGGCTGCGCGTCAGGCCTCGGCCCGCTAACCCGAGTCGCTCGTCGGGGTCAAGGCTCCGGAGCGACGTTGCGCACGCCGCACCGCCCCGAGCAGGGGACGCTCGAGCGCGTACCAACTCGTCGCGCCGAGCACGACCGATCCAACGAGTGCGATCGCGAAGCGCACCAGCGCCGAATCTGGGACCCCATCGAGGTCGCGGACCCAACGCAATACGGCAAGATGCCAGAGATAGACGCCGTACGAGATCGTGCCGATCCACACCAGGCTGCGGGCTCGCACGACGCGCGGCGCGTCTGACCGACGCTCGACGAGCGCGAACACGATGCCCGCGCCGACAAGCGAACGGATCGGAACCGCAGCGAGCAGACCGAGTTGGGTCACCGGTTCGGAGACCGTCCGCGCCCATCCGGTGGCGTCGAGCGCGACGAGGCCGCCGACGGACCCAGTCACGATCCATCCGACCCAACGGCGGTGACGCGACACCAACACGCCGCCCGCACGTGCGTGCAGGGTGGCGATTGCCATTCCCAGGGCGAACGGATCGCACCACCACGCGAGCGTGAGCGGCAGCGCGCTCGCACCGAACCAAGTGCCGAGGGCCGAGGTCGGCGCGTCGAGGATCAGCACGAAACCGCTCCGGACGAGCCACCCAGTCGCCAACAACCCAACGATCAGTATGGGTTCGAGTCGTGGCGCGGCCCGCGCGATATTCGGGTTTCGGAGCGCGAGCAGCACTGCAGCCACCAGCACGTAGAACATTGCTTCGATCGTGAGCGTCCATGCGACACCGATTCCGCTCAACTCCCAACCGTGGCGGAGGCTCTGCGCGAGCGTGAGGTTGAGCCACCAATCGGCGGCCGAACGCAACACCGACTCCTCGATCCACCACGACTGGATCACGATGGCCAGCCAGAGCGCCGGCAGAATCCGCACGAGCCGTCGGGCGGCAAACGCCCCGGGCGTCGGAGGAGTTCGCCGTTCGGAAATCGCCACCGCGATCGGTCGCCAGATGACGTATCCGGAGATCACGAAGAACAGCGTCACGCCGTAGGGACCGAAGCTCAGCAAGACGTTGCCGCCCGTCCCGGCAAAGCCGTTCGGCGCGAGCTCGGTCACGCCGTGATACACCACGACGAGCAAGACGGCGATCGCACGTAACCCGTCGAGGGCGACGATCTCGTGCCGCTCGGAGGCGGACACGCGCTCAGTTGCCGCCGGCGTTGCGGACCCGTTCAATGCGCTGCGCGTCTCGGTTCGCGTCGAGGCCCTGAATCTGCAACAACTCCTCGCGCGCTTCAGCGGCGAGACGCTCGGCATCGGCGTCAGCGCGGGCCAGGACCGAATCGAAGCCCTCGTCCATGATCGCTTCGGCCTCGGCAACGAGCGCCGCGACCATTTCGGCCTCGGGCACAACCCGAACGATCTTGCCGCGCACGAACAGGTGGCCTTTCCCTCGCCCGGCCGCGATCCCGAGGTCGGCATCCTTCGCTTCGCCAGGACCGTTCACGATGCAGCCCATCACGGCGATCTGCAGAGGGATCTGACGGTCGGCAAACGCCGCCATCGCGTCGTTCGCGACTTTGATCACATCGACCTCGGCCCGCCCGCACGACGGACACGCGATGAGGTCGACGTTCTTGCGTTCGCGCAGACCCAGCGCTTCGAGCAGTTGGCGCCCGGCGCGCGCTTCTTCGACCGGGTCGGCGGTCAGCGAGAAACGAATCGTGTCGCCGATGCCCTCGGCCAGCAGCGCGCCGATTCCTGCCACCGACTTCACGAGGCCCGCGGGCGGCGGGCCGGCCTCAGTGACGCCGAGGTGGAGCGGATGGTCAACGGTCTCCGACAAGAGTCGGTAAGCCTCGATCATCACCGGAACCGAACTCGCCTTGACCGAAATCTTCACGTCGTCGAAGTCGACCTCACGGAAGTAGTCGAGTTCGCGCACCGCGGACGCGACGAGCGCCTCGGGGGTCGCGCCACCGAACCGCTGTTCGATGTCCGGGTCGAGCGAACCGCCGTTGACGCCGATCCGAATCGGAATCGCCCGGTCGCGCGCCTCGGCAGCCACGGCTTTGATCTGGTCGGGCTTTCGGATGTTTCCGGGGTTGAGCCGCAGCGCGTGCACGCCGGCTTCGAGCGCCGCGAGCGCGAGTTTGTGATGGAAGTGGATGTCGGCCACGATCGGCACTGGCGACCGAGGCACGATTCGGGCGAGCCCCTCGGCGGCCTCGGGTTCGTTGCACGTGCAGCGCACGATGTCGCAACCCGCCGCCGCCAGGGCGTAGATCTGTTGCAACGTCGCGTCGACATCGGCCGTCTTCGTGGTCGTCATGGACTGCACGCTGATCGGGGCATCGCCGCCCACCGCGACCGAACCGACCATGACCTGACGAGTCACGCGACGTTCGAATCTCATGGCCGTCACACTAGGAGCGCCACGGTCTCAAGGCTCGCGCGCGGCCCAGCCCGACCACGGGACCGCGACGCCCGACGGTTTCTGCGGCACACGGCGATTCGGCACGCCGATTCGCTGGTCACTCGTCACGGACCCCGGCGACAGCCGAGCGGCATCGACCAAACGCTCGAAGCCGACCGAACCTCGGGAATGGCCGTAGCCTCGCCAGATGCGGGCACTCGTCACCGGCGGCGCCGGATTCATCGGATCACACCTCGCGGCGACGCTGATCGAACGCGGCGACGACGTCGTCGTGCTCGACTCCCTCGCGACGGGCCACCGCGACAACGTCCCCGAGGGCGCTGCGTTCGTCGAGGGATCGGTCGCCGATCCTGATGTGGTCGCGACGGCCGTTGCCGGTTGCGAGGTCGTCTTTCACCTCGGAGCGCTCGGCGCCGTCGCTCGATCGGTTGCCGAGCCGCTCACCTCGGACACCGCCAACGTCCGCGGCACCCTCGCCGTGCTCACGGCGGCTCGCGACGCAGGCGTTCGACGCTTGATGTTTGCCTCCTCGAGCAGCGTGTACGGCGGCGCCGAGGTCGTTCCGACCCCAGAATCGGCACCGCTGCGCCCTCGCTCGCCGTACGCCGTCACGAAACTCACCGGCGAGCACTACTGCCGAGTGTTCGCCGAGTTGTTCGAACTCGAGACGGTCGCGCTGCGGTACTTCAACGTGTTCGGTCCCCGCCAACGACCTGATTCGGTCTACGCCGCGGTGATCCCGTTGTTCGCTCGTGCGCTCCTCGACGGCACTCGACCGTTCGTCCACGGCGACGGCCAGCAGAGTCGCGACTTCACGTACGTGTCCGATGTGGTCGCCGCGAACCTCGCCGCAGCCGATGCTCCGACAGCGGCCGCGAACGGCAAGGTCTTCAACATTGCCGGCGGGTATCAGCACTCCCTCCTCGACCTCCTCGCCGAGTTGGGACGAATCGTTGGGACCACACCCGATCCGGAGTTCGGCCAGGCTCGCGCCGGCGACGTCCGCCACAGTTGCGCCGATCCGCGCGCCGCGCAGGACGCGCTCGGATTCGAGTGCGCCGTGACGTTGGGCACCGGACTCGAACGAACCATCGACTGGATGCGCTCGCAACTACCGACTCCGTGATCGATCCTGTACCGTCGCGACCCATGGCTTTGTTGTCCCCGCGCACCGAAAAGATCTGGCGGACGCGGCTTTCCCGCCGGGTCCATCAACTCGCCGATCGCGTCGCGCCGCCCGACCAGGAGGACCGCCTGCGCCGACGCGTCGGCGGGAACTGGGAGGTCGTCGGCCGGCTTCAGTTCGATTTCATGGTTGGCCAAGGCTTCTCACCGCACCACCGTTTCATCGACGTGGGCTGCGGGACGCTGCGGGGCGGCGTCCACTACGTCCGATACCTCGACTCGGGGAACTACTACGGAATCGATCTCGCGCCCGAAATGCTCGAAGGTGGTCGAGCCGAGCTCACCGCCGCCGGACTCGGTGATCGATCCGTGCACCTGCGCCAATCCGACACGTTCGACGTCGACTTCGGCGTGCCGTTCGACTTCGGGATTGCACTGTCGGTGTTCACCCACGTTCCATTGAACTCCGTCGTGTTGTGCCTCACCAACCTCAGTGAGCAACTGGCGGTCGGGGGCCAGTTCTACGCGACGTTCTTCCGCTGTCCCGACGGGCCCGCACGTCGCACCCCGATCGAACAACCTCACCTCGACGGTTTCTCGCCGGCGATGACGTACTGCGACCGCAACAACTTCCACTATTCCATGCGCGACTTCGACTTCGCGGCCGAAGGCCTCCCGCTGCGCCTCGAGGATCTCGGCGACTGGGGACATCCACGCGGTCAACAGATGCTGCGGGTGACTCGCACCGACTGAACCGCCCGCCGCACCCGGAGTCCGGCAGCAGGGTTCGCGGTCCGGCAGGAAGAGTCGGCAACCAGCGGGCCAGCGCTCCGGTCAGGCGGGCACCGAGTACGCGCCGGGGTCTTCTTCGATGGCCTCGTCGTTCATCAAGACGATGAGGTCGCGCATCATCGACCGAACGAAGTCGCCCGTCACGTCGGTGTCGACGTGCCGCACGAGTTCAGGGTCGAGCGGCGGAACCGCCACGGCATCGATCATCGGGTGCCGCGCCAACCGGTCGGTTTCGCAGTCGCCGAAGAGTTCTTCGTGCATCTTCTCGCCGGGACGCAGACCGGTGTACACGATGTCAACCTTGGTGGGCGCCATCGCGGCGAGCCGTTCGGCGACCTCGGCGATGCGCACGGGGTCACCCATGTCGAGCACGAGCACCTCCCCCGGGTCGCCGAGTGCGCCCGCCTGCACCACGAGTTGGACCGCCTCTTCGACCGTCATGAAGAACCGACTGACCTCAGGGTCGGTGACCGTCAACGGACCGCCCGCTTCGATCTGCGCGCGAAACGCGGTCAACACACTGCCGCGACTGCCGAGCACGTTGCCGAACCGCACCGACAGGAAGCGCCCGCCGTGCAGTGCCGCATCCGCGGTGAGACCCTCGGCAATCCGCTTGCTGTACCCGAGGATGCTGACCGGGTTCGCGGCCTTGTCGGTCGAGATGTTGACGAAGGTGCCGACTCCAGCGGCACGAGCCGCGTCGAGCACGCTCAAGGTCCCCCAGACGTTCGTCTTCAGCGCCTCGATCGGGTGCGACTCCAACAGCGGCAGGTGCTTCAGTGCAGCGGCGTGGAACACGACATCGGGCCGACGCTCTTGGAAGAGGCGCCGCACCCGCGCCCGGTCGCGGATGTCGAGGAGGACGAGGTTGGGCGAGTCGAGCAGGGCACGGCCCTCGAGCGACAGCTGCACCGAGTGCAACGCCGACTCGTCTCGGTCGACCATGATGAGTTCGGCGGGTCCGAAGCGAGCGATCTGGCGACAGAGCTCCGACCCGATGGACCCGCCGGCCCCCGTCACCGCGACCACGCGCCCGGCGAGGTACTCGGAAATCTCTTGGATGTCGGTCTCGACCTGGTGTCGGCCGAGCAGGTCGGCTTCGGTCGGTTCGCGGATGTCAGCGACGTCGACCTCACCGTCGAGCAGCTCGACAACCGAGGGCAGCACGCGCAGCTTCAGCCCCAGCGAGTCGGCGGCATCAGCCATCTCTCGCACAACCGAACCGTCGGCGCTCGGAACGGCGACCAACAAGACATCCGCCCGACAGTCGGCCGCTGCTTTCGCCAGGTCGCGCCGAGTCCCGAGGACGCGCACGCCCTGGATCGACAGGTTCCGGCGCTCGACGTTGTCGTCGATGATGCCGACCGGCAGGTACGGACTGTTCGGGTTGCGCATCATGGCGCGAATGACCTGTTGACCACCGTCGCCAGCGCCGAGCACCAGCACGCGAGCTGTCACAGCAGCATCAGGGCGATGCCGCGCGTCGTGCAGCATCCGCCAGACGTAGCGCACCGCACCCATCACGCCCATCGCGAAGATCGATCCGCCGAGGGCCGCGGACGCCGGAACCGGACGATCGAGTTTGCCGACCTCGCCGATGATCAGATCAGCCAGGATGACGGCGCCGCCGGTCCATGCCGTCGTGCGTGCGAGGGCCGCGACCTCTTCGAACGAGCCATAGAGGTAGCCGCCGCGATAGAGGTTCGTCACGCAGCCGACGACGTACTGCACGACTGCGGCCAGCGGGAGCAAGACGAACAGCCCGCGATAGTTGATGTCCGAGATCACCAGGTCGTAGCGCAACAGCGACGCGGCCCACAGGCCGAACGCCCACGCGCCCGTGTCGAACAAGAATCGCCAGAAGTACTTGCTCGGCACGTGCCACCACCCGGGTGTCGTGTCGGTATCCCCCGCGCTCATCGCGCCCCTTGCGTGCCGTTCCCGAAACCGCCGCCCGCGGTCATGCCCTGACGTGATCACGACGCCCAGTTCCGACCACCGCAGTGGTCCCCACGGAAACTGCCCCACATGCCAGCGGTCGGGCCCCGCCCCGGTCCGCTGATCCGCCTCGTTGTGTGCTGCTGTTCCTACCTGTCCTGGGGATTCGACTCGCTGCTGGTACCGACCAATGGAAACGAATCCCCGAAGTGATCGATAGTTTGGGCCGAATCAGGTCTCGCGCGCAAGACCTGTAGCCATCGTTTCTCGGCCGTGTTGCACTGGTGACAACCCGGACCCGATCGCTTCCTCCAGGGAAACGGACCGACGCCCGATGACCGCGCTCTTCGACGACCCTGGCTTTCGCACCGGTCTGGCGGTCGGCATTGCGCTGGCCGCCCTGCTCGGCACCGTCACGGCGGTGATCCGCAGCCAGGCCCGGTCCCTGCCGTTCCCCCTCGCTGGCGTCGCCGTCGCCATCGGGGGCCTGATCGCGCAGCGATTCGTTCCATCCGAGCAGGCCCTTTCGGGCGCTGCCCAGCAGGCGATCGTGCTGGCCATCGTGGGCGGCGTGTTCGTCAGCGGTGCCCGGACCCGTCGGCCCGCGCTGACCGCGTTGGCGTATCTGCCCGCCGGTATCCGGCTGGCGTTGGGGCCCACGATCGACGGTGCCCCCGGTTGGGCCGGCGTCGCGGCGACCCTTGTGGCGGTGGGCGGCGGGGTTGCAATCGCCGACTTCGATCGCCGGCACCGCCCGCTCGGCGTCGCTCCGGCCCTCGTCGCCGTGGGAGTCGCAGGCGCCTACAGCACCCTGCCCGATACCGAGCATGTGGTGGTGCTGTTGGGTGTCGCCCTGCCGTTGGCGGCCGTCGGGATACCTCGAGCGTGGGAGGCCATTGGCTCGGCCGGCGCGGGAGCAATCGCGACCTGGTTCGGCTGGGTGGTGTGGGTCGACGGACGTGGCCGGGCGGGTTCGATCGTCGGCGCCGTCGCTGCACTCGCGATCCTGATCGGCGAACCGGTGGCGCATCGACTCGGCCCGTTTCCGGGGTGGCGGTTGCCGGCCCAGCTTCCGAAGCCCGCCATGGCGGCGATGGTCTGCGCCGCCCAGGTCGGCCTGGCGCTGGCAGCCGGCCGGATCGCCGGGCTGCAGGAGTCGGCCGTGGTGGCAGGGGTGCTCGCGCTTCCGGTCGTGGCGCTCGCGGGAGCCCTGGGACTCGTGCTCGCACGCACTCCCCCGCCGCCTGCTCGAAACCGCTGGCAGGACGATCGGTACCGACGCTGAGCCGCGGCGCCGGCCCGGCGTGAGGTCATGCCGGGTCGAGAAATCCGCCCCGCAAGACCATCAATGCGATGAGCCCGAGCACGATGGCAACTGCGGGCAGCGCAATCGACGCCGCCAGATTCGCCGTCACGACGCCAAGCCCGGTCAGGACGAACTGGGCTGTCACCATCGCGACCACCACTTGCACACGCGTCCGGCCCCGGTCGACGAGTTGGTCGTAGACGTGGGATCGATCACCGGCGAACAACGGCCGCCGAGCCCGACGACGGCGAGCGATGGCGACGATCGTGTCCAACACCGGCAACGCCACGAGCAGCGGGATGGCGGCCCAGCCCGACGCCCCACCTGGGTCGTCGAGCACGATGGCCGTGCAGCACGCCAGCGCAGTGCCGACGAGGTACGCGCCGCTGTCGCCGAGAAAGATGCGCGCCGGCGGACGGTTGTAGACGAGGAAGCCGCCCAACGCTCCCGCGAACGCCGCAGCGATGGGACGCGCCGGACCTCCGAGTACAACGAACCCGATCGCCGACGCCGCCGCAACCCCACCTGCGAGCCCGTCGAGACCGTCGATCAGGTTGACGGCGTTGATCAAACCGACCACGAGCGCGGCCGTGACGATGACACCGAGCGGCACCGGGAGCGGCGAATCGATGACCAATCCGGCGACGAGACCGACGCCGATCTCGGCAATCAAACGCACGATCGGTCGCACGTCACCGATGTCGTCGACGAGCCCGAGCAGCCCGGCGAGCCCGAGCGGCAGCAGCAACGCCGGTCGCACCAACGCGATCGGACCTGCCGCCGCGGCGAAGACCGCGAGACCACCGAGGTACGGGATTGGTTCGCGTTGGATCTTCAGCGGTCCTGGTCGGTCGACGACGCCCGTACGGCGGGCCAGCGCCGCCGCGAGCGGGGTGAGCAGGAGCGCAGCGACCACGGCGACGGCAAATGCCGTCAGCCCGTTCACGCGCCGACTCCGGTTCGTGCCGGCCGCACGTACGCAATCGAGGCGACCTCGGCGTGCACGCGCAGTTCGTGCTCGTCGACAAAACCCGCACTTCGATAGAGCGCCTGCGCCGCGGGGTTGTCGGCAGCCGCCACCACTTTGATCGCGCTGACCCCCCGACGTTCGAACTCACGAACGGCGGTGTCGACCAGTGCCCGCCCGTGCCCTTGACCGTGGAACTGCCTGGCCACCGCAACGGCAAGAATTTCGGCATCCGGAAGACCAGGAAGGTCGGGGCGACTCGGATACCGAAGCGTCTCGATGACGCGTGGGAGCGAGCGCACGATGCGCGGCGCCGCGCTCATCGCCGCGGGCACGCCGTCGCGAATGAGGAACGAGCGATACAACGCGGCGATGTCGTTGGCACCGGCGACGAACCCGACCACCGCATCGGCGTCGCCGGCGACGAACGCGAACGCGTGGGGTGTGCGCAAGATCCGCCGGTACAAGCGGGTGAGAAACGCCGGCCCGAGCGAGGGAAGGAACCCCTCGCTGATCCCATCGGCGTGCAGGCGCGCCATCGTCGGCGCATCAGCGGCCGTCGCAGGGCGGACCGCGACGGTCGTGTGCTCGCGGGTCACCGTGGTGCCCGGCGAGCCTCGAGCGCGCGATAGGTCGCGAGCGTGGTGTTGATGACGTCGTGTTGATCGAAGTCGATCTGCGCCTTGGCGCGTGCGGCGCGGCCCATGGCTCGGCGTCGTTCGTCGTTCGTCGCCATCGCCGTGATTGCGTCGGTCAATGCGCCGGCGTCGCGAGCGGGGACGAGCATGCCCGTGACACCGGGTTCGACGACCTGTCGGCAACCGCGGATGTTCGTCGCGATCACCGGCACTCCCATCGCAGCCGCTTCCATCGCCGAGCGCGGAAACCCTTCGCGGTACGACGCGAGCACGTACGCGTCCATGGCGGCGTAGAGATCGTCGACGTCGTGGCGCATGCCGAGGAACGTGATGTTGCCGATCGCTTCGGCCGCGGCGATCTCGGCTTGGGTGACCGCATCAGCTTTGTCGGGGTCCGACGGACCAATGACTGCGAATCGCACCTGCGGCGATCGAGCCGCGACCCGGCGCGCCGCTTCGAAGACCTCGCGGTAGCCCTTCTCGTGCACCAAGCGTCCGACGAGGCCGATCAGCACCTCGTCGGGGCCCGCGCCCATCTCCTTGCGCAAGACGGCCACGTTGGCGGGGTCCACCCGATCGGGGTCGAAGCGACCGAGGTCGATGCCGTTGCCGAGGATGGTGAGCTTGTCACCGCGCACACGCAGGCGCCGCAGCACCGGCAGATCCTCGGGATTTTGCAGTAACTCGGCATGGCTGCACGTCGCGGCGATGCGTTCGAGCGAGTAGACCGCGGCCCGCTTGCCGATCGGATCTTCCGGCAACGCGTACAGGCCGTGCACGGTATTCACGATGATCGGGACGCCCGCGACCTTCGCCGCGATTCGTCCGTACACGCCCGGCTTCGGGTTGTGCGTGTGCACGATCCGAGGTTCGAGTTCACGAAAGACCCGGATGAGTTCGACCAGCGCGCGGGCGTCGCGGCGCAATGCCATCGATCGGGTTGCGTGCCGCAACGGGACGTGGTGAATCCCCCACGAACGCAGTTCTGCGACGTGCGGTCCGGGTGCGGACACGCCAACCACCTCGTATCCCGCGGCAGCGAACGCTCGCAGCTGCGGTCCGAGCAACAATGCAAGGCTCATGTCGGTGGTGGTGAGGTGCACGAGCCGCGGCTGATGACCAACGGGTTGTCCTGGATACCGCGGGAGCTGCAGGGTTCCGGAGATCGCCGACACGTTGGGGTCGGTTTCGGTCGACCCGGCGGGATGCGAATCGGTCATGACGTCGCTCCGGCGTAGCGCACGCGATTCACGAGGTTGCGAGCCGAGTCTTCGAACGCCATCCCGCCCTCGGCCTTGCGCACGAAGTACGCGAACCCGTCGTAGGTCTGGATGGGCGACCGAGCGATGCGAAAAGGGTCGGTCGCGCCGATGCGATTGGCGCGCGTGCCGGCAAGGACGGCAGAACGAAACCGACGGCGCACCGCCACGTCGGCGGCAGCACTCGGCGCGAGCGCCTTCGGGTACGCGAAGTCGCGAGCGGGCACACCGAGATGCTCGGCGATGAGCTCCATCGATCGATCGAGTTCGGCGTCGATCTCGTCGGGACGCAATCGGTCGAGCAGCGCGTGCGTATGCGTGTGCGAGCCGAAGTCGACCAGCCCGGTCGACCGGCAATCACGCACGGCGTTCCATGACATCGGCGCCCCGTCATCGGGGAACGCGTCGCCGCGTTCGATGAAATCGGTCGCGAGATACATGAGCGCCGGAACCTGGTGACGATCGAGGATCGGAACTGCGATGTCGGCAAAGTCGGCGGTGCCGTCGTCGAACGTCACGACGATGGGATTGTCCGGCGCGGCCGGATCGCCGTCCCCGGACGCTGCCGCGTTCGACGCCAAGAGGTCGAGCGCGCGTTCGAAGGTCACAACTCGCCCGCTGGCTGCCAACCACGCCATCTGGTCGTCGAACGCGCCCGAGTCGAGATCGACCGCCAGCCCGGATCGCCCGCCGACCCGGTGGTAGATCAGCACCACGATGCCCGGCACTGGCCGGCGCACGCGATCGACGGCCGCCGCAGCTGATTTCAGAACGCGGTGCGAGAACGTCGGGGTGGCCGAACTGGCGCCAGCGTGCAGCAACGACCCTCCCAGCTCGGGGCTCCGGAACTCGATGCCACCGCACGTGGCCGACCCCGGAGCGGGGGCGGTCACGGACTGTGGCGGGGCGCACAGGATAACCGTCGCCCCACCAGCCACTCAAGAGACCGTTCGACTCATCCGCACGAGGAGTGTGACCGGGACCACGTTTGCGGCCCGAGCCGGGCGGACGGCGTGAACGGCTCAGAACAGTTCGATATCACCGAGCGTGCACTCGAGATCGGCCAGCGACGGCACGTCGGTGGCCGTCGCAGCCGCGTGGCGCCACGTGAGGATCGGGCCTTGCCGAGGAAACGGAACGAACCCGCTCGGGCGGCGACCGAGCGCGATCGCGTAGTCGGCGCGACTGGTCCGACGAACCGTTGCGAGCATCGACCGCGCCAAGCGGTGGTCGTCGCCGGCGACGACCACATCGCCGATGGCCGCTTCGACCGCACCGCCGCGACGGCGCAATCGGAAGACGACGAAGCCGTGTTCGATGCCCTTCGGGGCGGTGATCACGCGGTACTGCAACAACTCGGTTCCGTACCGCCACCGAAAGAACGCTGCGCTGCGCAAGGTCGTCAGTCGGTCGGTCGGGGCCAAGCGTCCGAGCAACGCGTCGATCGACGACGTCTCGGCGAACGCCTCCGCGGCACGCTCGCCCGCCGTCGTCGGAATCGACCACCGTTCGGCGGGCACTCGAGCTCGAGCGAGCCGTACGAGGGATCCGGCACTGCGCGGCCGAATCGCGACGGGCAGCCGACCGACCGTTTGCCATTGCATCTTGAGATAACCGGGGCGGCTCTGATCGTTGGGCGTGTTGAACACGAAATCGACCCCGTCGGCGGCAACTTCGGCGAGGCCATGACGGGTCAAGCGCGTGAACAAACCCTGACCCTGGTAGTCGGGATGGGTCGCCGTGTCGACGGCCCGTACCGCTCGTCGGACCTCGCCGCGAGCTCGGAACTCCCACCGCATGAAGACGCGGATTGCGCACAGGGTGCCGTTGTCCTCGGCGACCCAAGCGGGCGACACGCCGAAGGGATTCTCCTCGTGTTTCCACGCGTACAGCGCCGGGTAGCGCTCGTCGTCGTCGCGTCCGAGCGACGCGGCGAGCAGCGAAATGATTGCGGCGCGATCGTCGGGCCGAGCGGCTCGAAGGACCAGCGACGACTCGCTCATGGACGCCCGCTCATCGTTGCACCACCGCCCGATAGATCGACTCGATCTGACGCTGCGCACGCGCAGCATCGAAATCGCGGGCCCGACCCAGCGAGCGATCGGCCAGGTTCGCAGCCAATCCTGCGTCGGTCGCCACCCGCAGCACTGCGTCGGCCAACGCGGCCGGGTCCCCGGGACGCACGAGCAGCGCGTCGACGCCGTCCACGACCGCAGCTGGGATCCCGCCCACAGACGTCGCCACGATCGGCCGGCCCAAGGCCAGTGCTTCCATCATCGCAACCGGCAGCCCTTCCCATCGCGACGCCAAGACGAACACATCGACGGCGCTCATGAGTCTCGTTGCATCCGCCCGAAATCCGGGGAGCAACACCGTGTCGCCGAGGTCGAGTGCACGAGCGCAGGCTTCCACGTCGTGTTGCAGCGGGCCCTGCCCAACGAGAAGACCGCGGGCACCCGGGTGCGCATCCGCCACCCGACGCATTGCCGCGAGCAGGTTCGGCCAATCCTTCTTCGGGTGGTAGTTGGCAACGGTGCCCACGACGAAGGCGTCGGGAGCGATGCCGAACTCCTTGCGCACGGCTGCTCGTTCGGTGCGCAACAGACCGACGGCCGCCGTGTCGATGCCGTGGACGAGCACCTCACAACGTGCCCGGGTTCGGCCGCGCATCGAGTCGCGGGTTTCGTCGCTGACGGCGATGACCGCATCGTCCAACCCGGCTGTCCAGGCATTGAGGTATCGGGTGGGGCCTTTGAAGGTCGTCCAGGCGTTGTGTTCGGTGCTGACGACCTTCGGGCGCAGCCGTCGCGGCAGCGACCGCACCACGACTCGAGCGATCGCGGCGACGTAGGGCGAGTGGACGTGCACGATGTCGACCGGTTCGTCGCGAAGCCAGCGACGGAGCCGCCCGGCCCACCGCAGGTCACGCTCGTTCGTGACCTCGAGGCAGCGAACCGGGACGTCGAGCGCTTCGAGGCGTTCGACCAACGCGTGCTTCCAGGGCAGCAGATACCCCGCTGAGTAGTCGAACGCGCTGCGATCGCGCGTCGCCGCGGCCGCGAGCAAGAGATGCTCGGCACCGCCGGGTCCGAAGCCTTTGATGAGCCACCGCACGCGGATGGGATCCGACACGACCTCTAGCATGGCACCTGCGATGACCGATTCCGACGCCGACGGCCTCCCTTCGCCACCGTCCGTGCGGGGTGGCACACTCGCCGAGGATTCGGTGCACGTCCATTTCGCGAGTTTCAACACCGCTGCGGTCACCGAACTGTGCTTGCGTACGTTGTGCGGGCGCGCCGGTACGCCGATGGAACTCACGGTCGGCGACTGCGGCTCCACCGACGGATCCCTCGAGCGCCTCCGCGCATTCGCGGCCGCCGGGTGGTGCCACCTCGAGGTCGCCCCCAACGGTCGTCGACACCCCGATTGGCTCGATGGCTGGCTGGCGGCGGCAACCGCCCGATACGTCGTGTTCTGCGACTCCGACGTCGAGTTCTTGCGCGACGACTGGTTGGCCGAGATGCGCGCGGCCGCCGAGCAGTCCGGCGCCGCCCTCGTCGCCACGCGCATCCAGGCTCGCGGCGGCGTTGCCTACCGGCACCCAGTCACGGGCGCCGAGGCGACGCTGGCCGCGCGACCCGAACCGTGGCTGGTCCTCATCGACGTCGCGCAAGTGCGCGACCGCGTCACGACGAGCTTCGCCTACACCGAAACCATGAGCGTCGACGGTACGAAGATGGCTTACGACACCATGGCCGCGTTCTTTCGCGATCTCGAAGCTTCTGGCCTGACGCACGTCGAAATGCCGCCGGAGTTCGCCCGGGCCTACCGTCACTACGGCAGCATGACGTGGCAGAAGCAAGAGGCCGCGCGCATGCCGCTGCCCCGGCGTGCGAAGCAACTCGCCAAGCTGGCGTGGGTGCAGGTGCGCCTCCGCGTCGCCCGTCAGCGCTATCGGCGACCGCCGACAACGCTCGTGGCGACCGCGGTCTCGGGCTCGTCGTCGGGTTAAGCGTCTGGGTCGATGAACCGGCGATAGAAGTCGGGTTCGGTTTCGATCCACGCGAACACTTCATCGGAGAGCGCCTGGCTGCGATCGGCGTACGCGTCGATCTCGCGGTCGGCGCGCCGACGGGCCACGCGATAGCGCAACGACCGTTCGAGCCGACCGAGCAATGGGATCGCTGCGGGGATCACCGCCGCGTTCACCGCGTCGCCCACCGACTTCTTGCCCGCGAGCCCGGCAATCATCGAGACCGGCGTGCGGAATCCCGCACCGTGGTGGTACACGAGATCGGCGTAGATGCCGAACCACAACGGATCGAGATCGCGGCGATTCGATCGCAACAGCGGCTTCCAGTCGATCGCGCGTTCGCGCAGGATGCCGAGGAGGTTGCCGCCCGTATCGCTCGTCTCGAGCCCATTGTCGGCAATCCACGAGTATCCCCGTCGCCAATCGCCGCCCACCGATCGCCACCAGCCGACGGTCGTGATCGCAAACGCCGGGTGCGGTTGCGGTTGGCCCCGGTTCTCGTCGCGGCGCACCGCTGCGAGCGGGTAGCCATCGAGTACCGCCGCCGTGACGGGAGCGATCGGAAAGGCATCACCGTCGAGAAACACCAACAGGTCGTCGGGATCGGCCTCGGCTGCGACGCGCTCGGCCAGCTCGTTCAGCTTCTCGGGATGGGAGCCTTCGAGGTCGGCCACGAAGTGGCAGTGCGCAGCCCGCGCGAGATCGATGCCATGCACGGCCGCCCAGAGTCGTGCGCCGGGAGCAAATCGCTCGAGATACCGGCGTTGGGGTTCGATCCACCGATCGTCGTTCCAATGCACCGTGACGATGTGCATCGCGCTCATCCGCGAGCCGCTTCCAGTCGTCGCATCATCCGTCGACACCTCAGCGGGAGGCGATTCGATTCGGCTCGCTGATGGCGAATCTCCTGGGCGAAGAACGCATCGGCGCGCGTCGCGTCGAGACCAAGACCGGGCGCGATTCGTACGACATCGGCGACGAGGGCGTCGGGTCGCGCGTCGAAACACAACAGAGGAAAAGGCGCGGCGCGATGGACCGCCAACAGTCGCTCGTTGTATGTGCACCACAGGTCGAGTGCCTCGTCGCGCGGAACACTATGGCTGCCCCGATCGGCCATCGACGCCGCGACCGCGTTCGGGTCGCGGTAGATCCCGACGCACCGCAGACCGTCGACTTGGCGGCGCCACTCGTCGAGTACGAACATCGCGCGCGGGTCCTTGAATCCCCACACATCGAATCGGGCTCCCATCGACGCGATGATCGTGGCGAGTTCGCGTCGCTGTTGGTCGGACCAGATCGCGGCGCGGGGCGGATTCCGCCAGCCCCCACCCGAGGCTTGGATCACCGAACCGTGGAGCCGGAGAATGTCGGGGTTCTCCCGATTGCCGCGCTCGTTGAATGGGTTCTGGGTCGCAACGTCGCCAAGCGCCAAGCCCATCGCTTCGAGCGTTCCGGCCAACCAACTCGTTCCGCTGCGATGCATCCCGAGGATCGCGAGAACGGTCACCGGCGTTGCAGGCGTTTGCCCAACGCCCGGAGATGCGCGCTGGGCCGCCCAAGCAGCGTGTACCGGAGCGTGCCGCGACGCAACTTTCGCTGCTCGTCGGCGCTCAGCGGAGCTTGGGTGATCAGCGAATCATCGACCAGGTCGGCCAAGACGCGGCGGAAGTCATCGACGGAGCGATCCGGCGTCAGCCAACCGAGCGCCGTGTGCAAGTAGTCGGCGTCACGGACAAAACGCGGAAACTCGAGGTACGTCATCGGTATGTCGTGACGCACTGCGGCCCACACCAGCGAGTAGAAGTTCTCGGCGAGGACCTGGCGTTGATCGCTCGCCTTGCGCGTGCCGAACACGCCGCCGGGAACGCCACGCCGAGCGCCGTAGTCGCTCACGCGCAGTCGGCTGGCCGTTGCGATCTCGATGTCACGCATCGGGATCACGATGTGTTCGACGCGCAGGCTTCCGTCGTCGATCAGATCGCCGAGTCGGTCCGAGAACGCCGGGTTCTTCACCACCCGGGGCGCATCGGCGGCCAGCGGGTTGCGTTCGAAGCCGGCCCGCGCGCTCTCGACGAACTTGCCCTTTTCGTCGCCCGAGAATCCGGTGTCGGCGCCGAGTTTCGACAACGAGCGGACGAGCACGGTCGTTCCCGCACGCCCGGTGCCGGCGATGATGACTTTGGAGGTCGGCAGGTCGGTCATGGCAACTGGTCCCGGCGCCGCTGCGCCCATACTCCCAAGCGGCGGGCTCCTCGGCTCCCGAGCTTCGCCGCGACCGATCGTGCCCGAACGATCGGTGACACAGTACCGACCCAGCTGTCATCGGGTTCGTAACCGAACTCGACGAGCGCCCGGCCCGCCCGAGATGCGAATGTGGCGCGATCGGCCGCGTTCCATTCGTTCCGCCATCCGCCGGTCGTCCCCTGGCGGACGAATCCCGCCGGTTCGGCGATGTCGCGGCCTTGGTGCTCGCCGCCGACGCTGATGCTCGATGCCGCGGGTGCTGCCGACGCGCCGATCGAGTGGACTCGGAGGTAACCCGCTGCCGTCTCCGGGTCGATCGCGACGCCACACAGTGCGAAGACCTCGACCAGTTGGTCCACGTCACCGTCGCGTAACTGCTCGTAGCGCGCCTCGAACCCCCGAGCGCCAACCGCACAGATGCCGAGTCGCGCCGCCAGCGCGTGCTCGCGCCACATGTCGGCGGCCCCGCCAACGGTGGTCGGTGCCCATCGGAATCCCCAGCTGGCCCCGGCGGCCATGATCGATGCGGCGACATCTCGGCCATCGCGCAGGAGGTGGATCGCGTGACTGCCCGGCGCACAACGCTCGATGACGTCGGTCACCAGACTGTGACCGGGCGTCTTTTCGACCACGATCGAGGCACCCGGCTTGGTCGCCAACGCTCGCTCGACGGTGCGATCGACCAACGACTGGGCCCATGCGTCGAAGTCATCGACGTCGAGCACGGTCGAAAGCCCTTTCAACCGGCGCGGATTGCGGCCCTGCTCGTCGCGATCGAGCGAGCGATCCCATGCCGCGACGGCGGGCGCCAGGTACCGGCTGAACAGCTCGGTCTCGGGGGGCGACACGATCGCAGGATGCGACGCGAGTATCTGCTGCAGCCAGGTGGTTCCGCTCCGCGGCGCACCAATGAGCAAGACCAGGGTCGCCATGACCGCAGGGAGGCTAGCGATCGGTCGTTATGCTCGCGCCCCGAACGCTCACCCAACGTGCCCGATCCGACATCGCTGTCGGTCGCATCTCAGCCAGGAGCCTCTCCGACCGATGTTCGTGTCCCGCCGCCAGGTCACCCGCTTCGTGATCTTGTTTCCGGGTCGAGTCGGCAGCACCTACCTCGTGTCTGCGTTGGCCGAACATCCCCACATCGCCGTCGAGGGCGAGGTGCTCAGCTCGCTCCGCGACGCCGGGGCGGACCGACAACTCGCCTGGTCCCAGGACTGGTGGCAAGGCCGCGCAGTCGGACGCGCCCGCGCTCGCGGCTTCAAGACCAAGCTGCGCGACATTGTCGATTCCGAACGGTTCTCCGCCATGATCCACGATCTCGACGTGCGAGTCGTGCTCATGGATCGTCGCAATGACGTCAAGCACGCGGTGAGCCGGGTCACGGCCAAGGCGCTGCACGAGGCCACCGGAAAATGGAACCGTTACGACGACGACGCCCGACCCGAACCGGTCGAGATCGATCTCGAGCGCTTCCATCGTCTGCTCGCGGGCGTCATCGCCGACAAGCGCCATATCGACAACTACGTCACAAAACTCCACCGACCGACCCTGCGCATCGATTACGAAGATCTGCTCACCGACCCGGCCGCGATCTTCACTTCGGTGCAGGGGTTCGTCGGCGTGGCACCGCGTGCGGTGGCTGGCGCGACCCAGAAGAACACCTCCGACAACCTGCGCGAGGCGGTCGCAAACTTCGACGAGCTCCGCGCGTCCGTCGACGATCCGGCGCTCGCCGCGATGTTCGACGACTGAACGGCACCGACCGAATCACGCGCCGGTGTCGCGCAGGGAATAGCCGTAACCCAACGCGGAGATTCGGTGCTCGAACCGCCGAACGGCCGGTCGAATCTTCAACGCCGGCGGCAGCCAGCGCGAGTGCCGGAAACGGGCGAAGTAACGGCGGTTCGTGTCGTCACGCACCGCGGCCTTCGGGGCGTCGATCGCGACGCCGAGAAACTCGTGCACCCTGGCGAGCTCGCGAACGGGATTGCCGACCAGATCTTCGTAGCGGACGAAGTGCAGTCGCTCGACACCGGGCCGATCGACCTCGAACTGTTCGTGGGCGACGATCCAGTGTTCGAGGAGACGTTCGATCCCGGTGTTGGCCCAGAACTCGGTGGCGTGCGCCACGGCAATCGGGTGCCGCACGATCGCGATGCACGCGGCCCCTGGAAACGCATGCTGGAGGTAGCGGAACCGCAACAGATTCGGCGGTGACTTCTCGACGATCGTCGCACAGGTGACGTCGGTATGCGGTCGCCACGCGGCCAACAACCGCCGTCGGATCGATGCCGCGTCGTCGACGTCGGCTTCGGTCAAGTGCACCGATGGATCGAACGCGAACAGTCCTGGCCCACCGAATGCCTCGTCGCTGGGTATCACGTCTTGGAGGTGTTGGCCCTCGTCGTGCGAAGCACCCGAGCCCGCGATGGTCGTGAGGTCAGGGTGCTCGCCGAGCAGTTGCGCGAGCAACGTCGTTCCGCTGCGGTGGAGCCCACCAATGAACACGAGGCGAGGTTCGCTCGGCTCCAACATCGCACGCACGCTACCGAGTTACGAGCGGCGCCCCGAACGTCCGCCGGGCGGGCCTTCGCGCGACCATCGGCCGGCCAGGTCGCCGGCCACCCACGCCCAACGGATTCGTCCCGATCGCGTCGCGAGGCGCGGCGCACGCGCGATCAGCCAGGCCACCCGACGCGCGGTCGGCGCCGACGCGGCGACCACGTCACCGAGTCGGGTCAGGTCTCGCTGGGCCCGCCCCGCGATGCGAGCCTGGCGAAACGTTGCTGCGAACCCAGAGCGATACCGATAGTGCACCAGCGCCGAGGGCTCGAACTCGCAGCTCACGCCGACCGCGCGGAGTCGGTATGCCAGTTCGATTTCCTCGCCCGCACGCCACGCTTCGTCGAAGCGATGTTGCAAGAACAGCGCACGGTCGACGCCGAAGTTGCATCCATGCGGAAACGCGAGATCGCCGCGCGCGATCGGTCGACGGTCGATCGATCGACCTCGTCCGGCAACCAGCCAGGGCGGATTGAGTCGATCGAGTTCGAGTGCGCCGGCGACGAAGTGATGGTGATCGAGGGCTCGACTCATCGCGTCGAGCCAACCCTGGCCAGCGACGTCGTCAGCATCGGTGCAGGCGATCTTGGGGGCGCGCGCCGCCTCGATGCCCACGTTGCGGGCATGACTCGGACCGGATCCGTCGGTGGAACTGACCAGACGAATCTCGGGGCGTTCGACGCGATCCGCCCACTCCCGAACGATGGCGGAGGTCTCGTCGGTCGAGGCATTGTCGACGACAACGATCTCCCACGCTCCGTCGAACGTCTGCTCGACGAGCGCAGCGAGTTGCTCGGACAGGGTCGCCGCGGCGTTGTAGGCCGGAACTACCACCGAGATGCGCAACGGAGGGTTCACCGGTTGGCTGGGCTCGTGCCAGCGGAGCGACGGTCCACCGCGCGGTCGAGGCAGCCTTCGAAGGCCGTCGCGATCGTGTCGATCTGCATCTCCGGTCGAGCGGCCCATTCCTGGGCGACACGCACCAACTGTTCGTAGCGGTCGTGGTCGTCCCACAGCGCGCCCAGCGCGGCTGTCCACTCGTCGATGGGTGCGTCGAGTGAGACGACGAGACCCGCGGGGCCGATCGCCTCGGCGGTGCCATCACCGTCGGAACCGAGCACCGGGATGCCGCAGGCGTGGGCTTCGGCGACGACCCGAGGCCGACCGGGGTGGCGATACGGCACGAGCACGATGCGCGCCTCGCGGTAGACGGATTTGGGATCCGGGACGGGATCGGCGACAACAACGTTGCCGAGCGCAGCGGCCGCGGTCAGCAGCGCCTGTTCCTCGTCGGCCTCGAGCGGCCAGGAACGAGCGAACGTGAACGGGATATCGGGCCGCGCCGCCGCGACGCCGAGGGCGATGTCGAGTCCGAAGAGTGGAACTGGGTTGACGAACACCACACGGGAACGAGTCGGCTCGATTCGACAGTTCGCGACGTCGACGATGCTCGGCACGACCACCGCGTCGTATCCGGCGGCACGCGCTTCGGAGGCATGCCCTTCGGAGTTCGCAACGACGACATCGGGCGCCACCTGCGACTGAACGAGGTGGCCAAGGGCGGTCCGCTCGCGCAAGTACAAGACGCTCGCCAGACCGAGACGTTCGAGCGATGCGTGGATCTGCCGCCACGCGGGGCGTTCGATGCTGCTCGCGACGACGACGTCGGGCCGGGTCTCGGCGATCGCCGCGTCGAGTGCGTTCTCGGCGATTGCGGAGCGCCAGACGGGATACGCGAATCCCGCTTCGCCATGACGACGTCGTCCGACCCGGCGTCGAACGCTGTGGACGGCGCTACCGATCGGCCCGCCCAGCCGCACCGCTGCGTCGAGGAGGCGTTTGTGGAGCCGCCGGACTCGGCGCGCCTCGTCGATCGTGCTCAGCACCGCGACGCGGTGACCGCGAGCGAGCAGCGTGGCCGCGAGTTCGTGGGTGCTGCGGTTCGCGCCGCCGACCGAAGTGCCCGAAACGAACAGAATCGAACGCCTCGTTGTCGCGGTCGACCGGCCCTGGGCTGCAGTCGCGGCTCGGGTCGCGCCGTGCGTGTCCATCGTTTGGCACGCTACGGCACGTCGGACACCGTCGGAAGTTCGAGCACGCTCGGACGCGCCCCGACCATGCGTCGAACCCCGACCGAGGTCACACCACGGGCCATCACGGTGTCGTCACCGACCACGATTCGCTACGGTCACCCTCCATGGCCACCCATCCGCACGCCGTGTTGCTGCTCGGCGTGCCCCGGGGCGGCACGACCTGGGTCGGCACGGTGTTGGGCACCACCGCGGGCGCTCGTTACGTCCACGAACCCGACGGCACCCACGAACCGTTCGCGTTCGCCGCCAAACTCGACCTCTTACATCACCCGATGCTCGAACCTGACGACCGCTGCGAACCATACGAACGCTTGTGGCGCGGCGCGTTCGCGGGCGGTGTCCCCAGCGGCAGCATCGCAGATCACATCGCTCGCAGGGTCTTCAAGCGCATGACGGGCGACGACAAGATGCGGGCACGACAGGACGGCGTTCGCACGGTGCGAACTCGCATTGCCCTCGCGACGGCCCAACCGCTGCGCGGCGATGACGCCGCGATTCGCCACGCCGTCGTGAAGACGGTGAACGGTGCGTTCGCCGCCGAGTGGATCGCACGGCGCGGCGCCGATCACGTCGGCGTCATCAGCCGCCACCCGCTCAACGTCGTCGCCAGTTGGCGCGACTTCGGGTGGAACCCTCCCCAGGGTGTCATGTACGCCGCCATTCGCGATCGAGCGCGGCAAGCGTGGCAGATCGATCTGCCCACCGCCGATGCGAGCGCGCTCCAACGGGCCGCGGCAATGGCGACCGCTTTGGCGTTCGAACTCGAAACCGTGCGTCGGCAAAATCCCGAGTGGATCGCGATTTCACACGAGGACCTTTGCAGCGATCCGGGCGATCGGTTCCCGAAGATCGCGTCGGCACTCGGTCTCGAATGGAACGACACGGCAACGACGAAGCTTGCCGAATCGAATCGACCGGGATCGGGTTACGCCACGAATCGCGTCGCCGCCAACGAAGTCGACCGCTGGCGCGAGCGACTCGCCCCCGCCGAGATCGACGAGATCGTCGACGTCGCCGCCCGATTCCCGGCCGACCTCGGTTGGCTGGAGCGGCTCGCGTGACGAACGGGCGGTCGACCTGATGGATCTGAGCGTGGTCATCCCGGCGAGGAACGTGGCGCCCACGATCAGCGAACAACTCGACGCCCTCCTCGCACAAGCGTGGGGTCGTGACTGGGAAATCGTTGTCATCGACAATGGCTCGACCGACGACACCGCCGACATCGTGCAGCGCTACGCCGCGGCGGACTCACGTGTTCGTCTCGTCGCCGCGCCGGACGGCAATGGCGTCAACTTCGCCCGCAATCGCGGGTTCGAAGCTGCTGCATCGGAGCGCGTTGCCTTCTGCGACGGCGACGACATCGTCGGACCTCACTGGGTCGCCGCCATGGGCGATGCGCTCCTCGAGCACGATGTGGTCGCCGGACCGCTCGAGGTGGACCGACTGAATCCACCGTGGCTCGTCGCCACGCGCGGATCGCATCCGCTCGATCGGCCGCGGCGTTACGCCGACGCGTTCACACTCGCGCCCGGCGGGAACTTCGGCATGCACCGACGAGCGTGGGAGTCGATCGGGCGACTGCGCGAGGACGTCTTCGGCGCGACCGAAGATGTCGAGTTCTGCCTCCGCCTCCACCTGGCCAGCATCGAGGTGGCGTTCGTTCCCGACGCGGTGCTGCACTATCGGTATCGGACCGAGCCGCGCGTCTTGTTCCGGCAGGGTCGCTTCTACGGACGCGGCAAGCCGCTGATTTCCAAGCTCGCGCAACAAGCAGGCCTTCGAACGCCGTCGCGACTCGCGGGGTGGAAATCGTGGTTGCTGCTCGTAGCGTGGCTCCCGCGGCTGCGATCCGCCAATGGCCGCGCCGCCTATTGCTGGGTGCTCGGTTCGCGCCTCGGCCAGATCGAGGGCATCGTGCATCACCGCGCGTTGTGGCTCTGAGGTCGCCCGAGCGCACGCACCGCCGCTCCGAACTGTTTCCACCGTGCCGCGCGCCGCAACCGGGGGTCACGCGCGCCGAGCAGATAGGCGCGGGCTGCCCGCACGCGTTGGTTGCGGCCTTCGAGCAAGCGAGCGACGTCGTACGCATCACCCGCTCGCCCCCACGCGCCGAGACGCCGTAGATCGGCGAGGTGTTTCGCGAGCACCGTGAGGTGTGCCTCGCGCTGCACGACCGGATCGGCGCTCAGCGAGTCGGGGCGGACTCGATAGCCGGCGAGCGGCTCGTCGACGAGACCGACCTGCTCACCGCCCAGCAGGAATCGACACCACAGGTCGTAGTCCTCGGCTCGGCGTAACGACTCGTCGAACCCGCCGTGTCGATCGAACAACTCCCGGCGGATCAACGCGCCGACGAACACGAAGTTGTGTCGCGCAATGGCGTCGAGTTGCGCGGTTGCGTCGAGCGGATTCGGCGGGACGAACTCGACCGCATGCCAACCGCCATAGAAGCGCCGACGGGTCGGCTCGTCGCCTTCGATCAACCACGCGTCGGTCGTCACCATCCCGAGGTTCGGTTCGGCTGCGAGGCGTTCGACGCACCGCCTCGTTCGATCGACCGCCCAGACGTCGTCGGCATCGAGCAGTCCGATGATGTCGCCCTGCGCGTGGCGCAGCGCCGTGTTCCGAGCGCCAGCCAATCCCCTGTTGTCCTGCCGCACGGCCACGACGCGGTCGCGATACTGATCGATGACTGTCGGCGTCGCGTCGGTGGATCCGTCGTCGACCACCACGACCTCGATCGCGGGATGATCCTGGGCGAGGGCGGAATCGAGCGCCGCGGCGAGATAGGCCTCGACGTTGAACGCCGGGACGAGGATGGACACCAGCGGCGTCGCAGCGGGCATCGGCCGATGGTACGCACCGCCGGTCCCGCCCGGTGTCTCGGTCGGCACGTCGAACACAAACGTCACAGCGGGACGCCAGCCAGCTACCGACGCTGTCGGCCCCGGCGAGAGGGCTTGTAGCCTCCATCCGCAATGGGTACGAGGACCTCCTCCACGTCGCGACCCGTCCGCGGTCGATTTTCGATGGCGTTCATCGGCGCGCTCCTCGCCACGTTGCTCGGCGCCGAACTCGCGGTGCGGGCGAGCGCCAGTCGGCTCGACGAACCGCTGATCTACTTCTCGGGCTCGGCCCAAACGGCAGTCCACGACATGGACGTCCTGGCGGACAACGGCATCACCAGCGACCTCACGTTCGTGGGCACGTCGATGGTGCGGCGCGGCATCGACGCGAATCGGTTCGAAGGAGTCCTCGACGGCGTCGACTACGCACACAACGTCGCGCTGCCAGGCGCGCAGACTCCGGTCGTCGAGCGGTGGTTGCTGGACGAAGTCGTGCCCCGGCTCCGCCCGACTCGAGTGGTGTGGGGCCTGTCGTCCATCGACTTCAACGACGGTCGCCCGAACAAGACGATCGACCAATATCTCAAAGCGCGGGCAAGTGAGCCAGGATTCAAGGGTGACGTCGACCGTGTCGTGCTCGATCTCGCGCTCTCGGAGCATCGCGAGGAGCTACGAGATCCGGCCGCGCTCATCGAGGCAACCCGCGGGAACGGAGTGAAGTACACCCGAGCCCGGCCACTCGATCGTCGTGCGGTGTGGGATCTGCAGTATCCCGAACTCAGCGACGAGCGCTTGGCAAAGATGCGCGCCAACCACAAGGTGACCGTGCGCGACAAGCAACTCGCGGATTTCAATCTCGGCAACCGCGAACTCGAGTCGTTTCGCACGACGATCCGTGAACTGCGCGCCCGCGACATCGAGATCGTCATCGTCATCATGCCGGTGCCGACGTCCTTTCTGGACCTTCACCCCGAAGGGCCAGAGCAGTTCGACGCGTTTGCCGCCGAGGTGATCGCCGAGGCCGAGGCGCTGGGGGTTGTGGCTCTCGACCATCGTTCGCGCATGGACGACGACGACTTTCGCGACTACGAGCATCTTTGGGTCGAGGCGGCGAAGCGGTACTCCGACCTTCTGGCGGCCGATCTCCTCACCCTTGGCTGGTAGGCATGGCCTTGGCGCGTGCGTTCGCCCGGTCCGTGAAGATGGCGTGGTTCCTCCCCATGTTGGTCGGCCTCGTGGTGCGTCGAGCCGCACGGTTCATCGATGCCGACACGCAACGCTGGGTCGAGATCGTGCACCCTCCGGTACCGCGACCACTGGCCACTCTGGCGCTGCTCGCGACCTACCGGGAGTTCCGAACCTTGTATTGCTATCGACTGCGGCGCGCGGGTGTCGTCGGCGCAGCCTTCGGCGCCGTCTTGGCCTTCGTCTACCCCGGCGAGCGCACCCTTCACCTCGCGTGCGGCGACATCGGGCCCGGATTGTTCATCCAACACGGATTCGCAACGATCATCGCGGCGCGGCGGCTGGGTGCGAACTGCTGGGTCAACCAGCAGGTGACGATCGGCTTCGATCGTCCGGAGTCGCGGCCGACCCTCGGCGACAACGTTTCGGTCTACGCCGGCGCGAAGGTGCTCGGCGACATCCATCTGGGCGACGGTTCGCGCGTGGGCGCGAACGCCGTGCTGCTCGTCGATCTGCCCGCCGGGCACACCGCGGTCGGGAATCCGGCCCGCTTGTTGCCGCCGAAGTCGCAGCGCGGCTGAACGGGAACGACGAACACTGTGCGGGTGTCGTGGTACTGGCCGTACCTGCGGCCTGAACACCTCCCTTTGGTCGATGCCGTCGCGGCGCGGCTCGACCGCTTGGTGGTCCACACGATTGCCGGTCGCATCGACCCGAGCGACTTCGAGCGCGGCCGAGCGACGATCGACGCAACCGTGCCCGAAGTCGGCAGCGAACGCGAGCACTCGTTGGCGTGGGCACGCTCCCGGGTCGGCACCTACGTCGGTCGGGTGCGTCATCGCCACGAACGCTCGTTGCACGCCGATGTCGTGCACGTCGTCTTCGTCAATCGGTTCACGGACTGGTGGGCGCTTGAACGGCTTGCCCGGCACCGGCCGCTGGTCACGAGCGTCCACGACGTCGTGCCCCATCACACTCGGCTCCCGATGCCGGTCGAGCGGCGGTTGCTCGGTCGCCTGTATCGCCACGGCGGCGAACTCGTGGTGCACCACGAGTCGGTCGGCCGCCAACTACAGGCAGAGTTCGGCGTGGACGCGGCGAGGATTCACGACGTGCCGCACTGGGTGCTTCCGGCTCCGGCCCAGCACCGCGAGCGACCGAACACGCCGCCGACTGTGCTCGCGTTCGGCGCACTCCGGCGCAACAAGGGCGTCGACGTGCTGCTCGACGCGATCGCAGCCCGGCCCAGACTCGACGCGAGGTTCGTGTTCGCCGGTCGTGGCGCGGCCGAGATCGAACAGCAGTTGCGCGCGGCCGCCGCGTCCGACCCGAGGATCCTCGTCGAGATCGGTTACGCCACCGAGGAACGCAAACACGCGCTGTATCGAGGCTCGGACGTCGTGGTGCTCCCCTACACCGAGTTCGCCTCACAAAGCGGCGTGCTGCACGACGCGTATTCGCACGGACGTCCAGTTGTCGTGAGCGACGTCGGCGCGTTGGGCGAGTCGGTCCGTGCGGACCACACCGGCGTCGTGGTCGCACCGCGCGACCCCATCGCCCTGATCGATGCCGTGGCGGCGTTGGCCGGCGATCCGGCGCGCTGGGCCGGAGCGGCCGCTGCCTCCGAACGCGTCCGTCAGGACAACGACCCTGGGGCAACGGCCGATCGCCTGCTCGCGGTCTACGACCACGCCGCCAATCGGTGACCTCGTCGCGGCACGCGGCGCCACGCATCGAACTTCGGGACCCGACTGTGCGTTCGGGGCCGCGGATGACGCGAGCCGAGGCGGTGCAACGCGGGTTGGTTGCCGCTAGAGCGTTTCGCCGCGGAACGAACGGTTGCGCAGCGCCCCTTTGGTGTCGAGGATCAGCGCACCCGACCGGCACAACGCGTCTGGCTCGAACTCGGGGTGATCGACGAGCAACACGACGAGGTCAGCGGCATCGATTTCCGCCGCGCTCGCTTCGACCAACGCCGCGTTGGCTGGCAACACCGCGCCCGCCGGCAGATACGGGTCGGCGCCTCGAAGGTCAGCACCGAGTTCGGCCAACAGCTCGGCCACCGCAACCGACGGCGACTCACGCCAGTCGGAGGTTCCGGCCTTGTACGCGAATCCGAGCAGCAGGATGCGCGCTCCCCGGACCGCCCTCCCTTCGTCGTTCAGCATGCGCGTGACGCGCTGCACGACATAGTCGGGCATGTGCTCGTTGACATCGTTGGCGAGCTCGACGAACCGGAACGGATGGCCCGACCTGCGCTTCACGGACCACGAGAGGTACGACGGATCGATCGGCAGACAGTGCCCGCCGACGCCAGGTCCGGGCGTGAACCGCATGTAACCGAACGGTTTGGTCGACGCGGCGTCGATCGCGCTCCAGATGTCGACGCCGAGGTCGTCGGCGAACATCGCCAGCTCGTTGACCAACGCGATGTTCACGTGTCGGAACGTGTTCTCGAGCAGCTTCACGAGCTCGGCCTCGCGGCACGACTTCACCGGCACCGTCTTGTCGACCAAGGTCGAGAAGAAGGCGTCGACGGCTCGCAGCGACGAAGCGTCGACCCCCGACACAACCTTGGGCGTGTTCACGAAGCCGAACGTTGCGTTCCCTGGGTCGATCCGCTCGGGTGAGTAGCCCAAGAAGAAGTCCTCGCCGGCGCGCAACCCGGTCGCTTCGAGAATCGGGCGGACGAGTTCGTCGGTGGTCCCCGGGTAGGTCGTCGATTCGAGGATGACCACGGACCCGGCCCGCAACACCCGAGCGATCGTGTTCGACGCTGACTCGACGAAGGACAGATCCGGAATTCCTTCGGCGAGCGGCGTCGGAACCGAGATCACCGCGACATCGAACCCGGCAAGATCGTCGATCTGGTCGGTCGGGCGATACCCCGAAGCGAGCGCGGCGCCAAGTTGCTCATCGGGAATGTCGCCGACGTAACTCGTCGCAGCCAGCAGCATGGCGACGCGTCGCGGGTCGACCTCGTAGCCGATCGTCTGATGGCCGACTTCGACACACCGCATGGCGACGGGCAGCCCGACGTAGCCCTGGCCGACAATGGCGACCGTGGCTGAGCGCTCCTCCAACTTGGCGAGCAACGAGTCGAGGTGGGAGGCACTCACGAGGTCGCCGACGGTACACGACGGCACACTCGGCCGAAAGGGGCCGTGCGGCCCAGCCTCATTTTGGCCATCACGTGCCACAGTTCGTTCCCGGGCCCGGCGGGCGCGTTGCCTAGTGGGCACTCGAAGTGCGATCATCGGCAACTGCATTTGGGGGTGGCCGAAACCAGCGGAGGGCTTGTGCTGACAATTCGTCGGGTGGCGGCACCCTTGATCTTGGCGTTGCTCGCCGTGCCCTCGTTGGCCGTCGAACCAGCTGCCGCAGCCACCACGAGCGCCACCATCGTGAGCCGTGCCGCCACCGGCGCGCAACTCGATGGGTCGTCGCAAGACATCGTGCTCTCGGCCGATGGGCGCTACGTGGCGTTCAGCACGGACGCCGAGTTCTACCCCGGCGACGACAACAGCACCTTCGACGTCTTTCGCAAGGACCTGCTGACCGGAGCGCTCGAAGCAATCAGCGTCAACGACGACGGGCAGTTCGGAGATTTTGACAGCTACTCGCCGTCGATCACGGCAGATGGCTCGCGAGTTGCCTTCCTGTCCGACGACGACGATGTGCTCGACCTCTACGACGACAACGACCGCGATCAGAACGGCTCGACCGACCTCTACATCCGCGACGTGAACGCAGGCACGACTCGACCGGCGGTGCTCTACGACCCGCCCGGCATCGACTACGACGTGTGTTTCGACAACCTGGCGTGCACCCCGACCGACGGCGTGGAAGACGGCGAGATCAGCCGCGACGGCAATCACGTGGTCGTGGCCACGTCGACGACGCTGAACGCGACCGAAGCAGTCGACGACTTCGACGTCGACGTGTACGTCCGCACGCTCAGCGGCTCGATCTATCGCCGGGTGTCCCGTTACCCCACCACGAACTCCACCGGGGGCGGCAACGCACCCTCGATTTCGGCGACTGGTCGCTACGTCGCGTTCGAGAGTTCCGCGAACAACATCACCGCGGCCATCGACAACAACGGGTTGTCCGACATCTATGTGTTCGACCGCGACGCCGACAATGACGGTGTGTTCGACGAAGTCAACGCGGTGTCGACCCAGCGCATCTCGGTCGCGTCCGGTGCCGAGCCGAACGGCGCTTCGACCGACCCGGCGGTGAGCGGCGACGGTCGCTACGTCGCGTTCGCATCACAGGCCACGAACCTCGGGGGCCCGTACCGCGGTATCTACCTCCGCGACCGCAGCGGTGCCGGGTCGACGAGTTGGGTCTCGCCGTCGTTTGGAGCACCGGATGGCGAGTTCGCGAACCCCGTGGTCAGCGATGATGGACGCTACGTGGCATTCGCGAGTGATGCGTCGACCTTGGCACCAGGTGACGCGCCGGGCACCTCCGACATCTTCCGACGCGACCGCTCCGCGGCCACCACGCTGCGCGTGACCGAAGGCAACAACGGCGCCCAACCGACGGGTCAGAGTTTCGGCCCGAGCATCAGCCCATCAGGCAGCGTTGTCGGTTACTCGTCGGCGGCGGGCAACCTGGTTCCGACCGACACGAACTCGGGGTTCGACGTCTTCGTGTGGGCCCCGCTCAACGACCTGAGCGCACCGTTCGTCACCATGCTGCGCCCAGCGAAACGCTTCACGACAGCAGCGCCGACGGGTCAGTGGTACGGGTTCGACACCTCGACCGTCGGCACCTACGACGTGCAACGCAAGGTCGCGAACTACAACCAGTCGCTGCCCAACTTCAGCGCGCTCCTGAACGACACGACGCTGACCGTGCAAACCCTCGACGGCGTCCGTGGGCGCACGTACTGCTGGCGGGCGAGAGCCGAGGACATCCACGGCAACCTGTCGGGGTACACGGCAGGCGCGTGTACGGCCTTACCGCTCGGCTCATCGTCGCTGGCCGCGTCGACGGGGTGGACCCAGGTGACGGGTTCGCAGTACTACGCGGACGCTGGCTACCGAGCAACCACACCCGGCCGCAAACTCAAGCGCACGAACGTCGTCGCCGAACGCATCGCCATCGTTGCAACGACCTGCAGCAACTGCGGGTCGGTGAAGGTCACGTTCGGGACATCGTCGAAGACGATCACGTTGGTGAGTTCGACCACCAAGCGCAAACAAGTCATCGAGGTGTTCGTCTACTCGTCGGCTCGCGCCGGAACGATCACGATCGAAACGACGGGGACACGACCGGTGCTCATCGAAGGCCTCGGCGTCTACAAGGACTAACCATTGAGTGACGACGAAGTCCTCCCCAGTCGCAAACCCTTGCGTGTCCCGCCGCGGACGATCGGCATCGCTGCGGCGGTTGCCGCGGTCGTGATCGGCGGAGCAGTCATCGCGTTCGCCGGCGACGATGGGGACAACACGACCGTCGGGTCGTCCACGTCGACGACTTCTGGCCTCACCACATCGAATCTCGACACCACCGCGTCACTCGCGACATCGACTTCGTCCGGCGCCACGACATCGAGCCAACCGCCCTCCACGGCCGACACCACAACCGCGTCGGCCACCACCAACGGTTCGGGTTCTGCGCCGCCAACTTCGGCAGATGTCGACCCGAGCGGGTCGACCACGCTTCCGCCTCCGGCATCGACCACGCCGCCGACGCCCAGCACGACTGGTCCCGACACGAGGACGCCAACGCAGGCCTACTCGCAGGAGTACGAGAAATACTGCCGGGCGACGTTCAAGACTTCGCCCGACGGCGTGCTCTACGACCCCGACTTCGTCACGGATGCGTACACGGTCGACGACTGTCTCTATTGGCTCGATCCCGAGTGGGGCGAGTTCTTCGACACCGCGGCCGAGGCTGCGCAGGCTGGCATCGACGACGCGATCTCCACGCTCGAGGATCTCAGCCCACTGTCGTCAGCGCTGTGTTGGATCGACGCCGCGACCGAACAGTGGGGCGGTTGCTGGTATTCACCGAACGCTTGAGCGCCCGCACTCCCGGACACCGTGAGGTCTGAGGACCCGCGCGACCGACCGTCCAGTTGTTTCGCCACCGGAGCAGCGGCTCTTCGTATGCGGGTTACAGGCCCGCACACGTCCACGGGAGACCGAGACGCACATCTGCGAGTTGGCTGTCGCGCAACTCCGATCGCGACGACAGCGCACCCATTCCGCATCCGAACGCCGTTTCGCCGAGGGTGACCTCGAGGTAGACGGGGTTGTCGAGGTTCGCTCCCGCCCAGACGATGCGGCCGTCTTCGATGGTGGCTGGTTCGACATCGCCGCCGAAGAAGCCCAGTTTCGCGTCGGAGGCACCTTCCGGAACGAGCGCGACGAGGACTGCGCCGTCACTCGACCCGTCCGAGGTCAACGCGAACACCACTTGGTCGACGAGTTCGTCGGCGGGATCCGGGTTCGCAATGCAGCGCGCTCCTCCACCGGAGTTCGGCTCGTCGACAACGACCGCAGGTGACGCCTCGACCCTCCAGCACGAGATGGCGGCCCGGCTGGGCGCCTGCAGCAGTCGCCAGGTGATGTCCGGTGTCGATCCCTGTTGGACCTCCACGAAGTCGCCGGACGGTCCGATCTCGATCACGGTCGGCGGGGTGACCTCGGGGAGCGACACCTCGGTCGGGTCATCGGTCAGGACGATGTCGTACTCCAGCGTCACCGTGGTGTCGCCCGTCTCGCTGCGCATCTCCACGTGCTCGAGCGTGGCGTCGTCGCGCACCCGAAGTTCGAGGGTCGTCGTCGCATCACCGAACTGACTCGGTGCATAGTCGTAGGTCAGGACTGCCACGCCACCGTCGGTCGACGTTTCCGTGGGGTTGGTCGTCGAGAGTCGCTCGAGGAAGACGGGTGGAAAGAACGGTTCGACTACTCCAGCCAGGAACGCCATGGGCGTTTCGACCTCGCCGACACCGAATCCGCCGCCGTGGACGAGCAACGCCGGAAACTGCGGCGTCGAGGGTGCGTCCGCGGTTCGTGCGCTCACCACCCGGGAAGCTTCGAAGCGAAGGTCGAGCGGCACCGGCGGATCGAAGGGCACCGACCCCGTCAGGAACCCGACCGCGTCGCCGCCCAAGGTCGATCCCGAGCTCTGCCCTTCGATGTTCGCCGAACTCCCGTCGATGGTGAGCGAACCATCGATCTGCACCGATCGGCCCTCGAAGGTTGCGATGACGTCGGGCAGATCGCTGTCGACGAAGCTGGGGCCGGGATCGCTCGAACACGAACCCAACGCCCCGACGATCACGAGACCAGTCAGGATGGCCGTGTTCGCTCGTCGGAGCAACATCAGGGCTCCTGGGGGATGATCGGACCCTGGACGGGCAACGCCGTCGTCGGCACGGTCGATACGACGGCACAACGATCGCTTGTCGGTGACCCACCAGTCGCCGTGGCGACGAGCTCGGCGTGCGGACCCGTCACCGCCAGGAGATCCCACCCGTCACCGGCGACGATCCGAACATCGGCGCCGCCGGAACAGAGTTCGTCGAACTCACTCAGCAGAAACTGATCGCGCGGCGTGGCATCGTCGGCGTAGGCCACGAACCCGAGCACCGAGGACCCGGCGTCGCCATAGGTGGCATCGCAGGATCCGAGCGCTCCCGGCAACCCGATTTCTGCGTAGTGGCGCTGTAGACGGAGTAGGTCCTTGTCACCAACCGCGAACGCGCAGTCGATGCCCGCGGTTTCGACCCGGTTGGCGAGCGCGTCGAGCCGAGCCACCGCGTCGACATCCCAGTCGGGATCGGTCACATCTCCGCACGGCTTCACGCGATAGGCGCCACCGAGGGCGCCACCAATCTCGATCGCAACCGCTTGGGAGTCCGTCTGGACGCTCCAGTCGTCGCCGACCGCGAATCGAAGTGCCGGCAGTCCGATCTCGTTGCGTTGGGAGAGATCGCACAGGCCCGCGCTGCGCTCGTCGATGAACTCGTCCCGCCGCTCGGAGCTGTCGTGCAGGACGATCTCGACGTTTTCGGCGTCACCACCGGTCCCTCCACTGGACGACGCCACGCTGCAGAGCGCGACCGCGCGGGGGATGTAGCGGGCGTGCTGTTGGGTGAACAGCCCGAGCCGGTAGTCGTCCGCCGACATGACCGTGTAGTCGGTGCAAAGACCATCGCGAGTTTCGGACAAGTCCGCAGCGAGGTCGTTGATGCGGGCGCGCGCTTCGGGTGCCCAGTCATCCGGGACGTCGTCCACGACGTCGGGAACCGTCTTTTGCGATGGTGATGACGGATCGCACGCTCCGAGCACGACGACCGCAACCAATATGAGACTCGAACGCCGCATGAACGGTGAACGACGAGTGCGGCCAGAAGGTTCCATGAGGCGGGCAGTCTACGAGTACGACACGCGCCGCTGACGACCCGCAGATCGCACGTCGCACCCGCGATGCGAGATGCGCGCAACGCGAAATGGGGGCCCACCTTGCGGTGGACCCCCATTTTCGTTGAACCGAATCGGCGAAGAATCAGGCGCCGATGTAGATGGAACCTGCCGGAACTGCCGAGCCGAGCAGCGGCGATGCGGCCTCGCTCGTCAGCATGATCCCGCGAAGGTTCGCGTTGGCCGGAGTCGCGTCCTGGCAACCAACCGCGTTGCCGAGGTCAACGGCGTAGCCCTGGATCGCGTCACCGCTACCCAGCGCCGAACCACCGACACCGTCCCAGTCGTTCGTCTGGAGCTTGTCCTTGATGATCGGCGTGTACGCAACCGCCGAGTCGATTCGGGCACCGATGCCAACACCCTTGGTGATGATGCCGGTCAGGACCACGACGTCAGCCGGGCCACCCGAGGGGGTTGCCGTCGTGACGTAGGCGTCCGTCTTGGTCAAGTCACTGTAGGTGTAGCTCAGCTTGCCCGACAGCGGCCATTCCGTCGCGTCGGTGTCGCTCTGGCAGTCCGTCTCCGGGCTGACCGTCTTGGAACCCCACTTCGTGACGGTGCGGGTACCTGCAGGCAGCTTGGTGAGACCCTTGTCCGCTGCGATTTCCTGCAGGAAGCCGCAGGAACCACCAACGGTGCCGACGGTGCCGCCGACCGCGTGGGTGCCCTTTGCGGAAACCGTGACGTCTTTGTCGTCCTGGTCGGTCACACCGGCGTTCTTGCCGTCGGCCGGCCAGATGAACGTGCTCTTCGCCGTGGCGATCGAGCGGGTACCGCTGCAGGCGCCAACGGTCGTGGGGGCAGCGTCGGACTCCGACGGCTGCGCCACGGCGAAGGCTCCGGCAACCATGCCACCCGCAAGGGCCACACGCATTGCACGAGAAACAATCTTCACGTGAATATTCTCCTCTGTCGCTTCCCCGGTGATCCGGACCGCACGGAGCACCCTGGATGGTCGTCGAGGAGGCAGACCACCGCACGCGTCACGCGTCCGAGACGCGTGTTGTTCGGCAATCAGTTCCCCCCAACCCCTCCGATGCAGCGAACTCCACCGGAAGCCTCCCCACCTGACGCAAGATCAAGCAGAGGCGGTCGTCGGCCAGTTTGACCGCGGCGAGTGGCAGTGTCAAGCGTATGGAGGAATTCCGGGCCGATTGTCCGAGCGGCGATCGCGCGCCCCGTGGCCAATGTGACGACTGTGGCGCATGTGGTTTGGCCGTCCGCCACATCACCCAGATTGCCCACCGGTCCCCCCTGACGCAACGATCGCCAACCTTCTACACTCGCCAAACGATCCACTCGGGCGACCACAGGCGGCGGATTCCCTGATGCAGCACATTCCTCGGCGCGCACCGCGCCCCCGGACCATTCGGCGCGCGTTGAGCGTGGCGCTCCTGGTCGCCGTTGGCGCGCCGTTGCCCTCGATCACCGAGACGGCGCAGGCCGATCCCCCGCCCAACGTCGTGATCATTCTCACCGACGATCAGCGCTTCGACGAGCTCGTCACGATGCCCAATGTGCAGTCGATGCTCGTCGCGCAGGGTACGGATTTTTCCCGTTACCTCTTTACGACTTCCGTGTGTTGTCCGAGCCGTGCCGCCATGCTGAGCGGCCAGTACAACCACAACAACGGCGTCCTCAGCAACAGTTCGGGTGCGATGTTCGACTCGACCAAGACCCTCGCCACGATGCTCGACGACACCGGGTACCAAACGTCGTACATCGGCAAGTATCTCAACGGTTATTCGTGCAATAAGGCAACCCCCGAAGGCTGGGACGACTGGCAAGCGCTCTGCTATCGAGTCCAGAACAAGTACGGCTACAAGATCAAGGACAACCTGGCCACCGTCACCTACGGACGTACCGACGCCGACTACCAGACCGACGTGTTGGCCGATCGAGCGGTCGACACCCTCGGCGAGTTCAGCGCCAACCCCGACCCGTTCTTCATGGTCGTTGCGCCCACCGCGCCGCACGGTCCGTTGCAACCCGCAACGCGCCACCGGAACGCGTTCCCCAACTACGTCATGCCCAAGCGCGCCAACTTCGACGAAGCCGATGTCTCCGACAAACCGACCTGGGTCAGCACCCGACCCCCGGCAAAAGCAGCTTCGATCGATCGCAGCGAGCGCAAGCGCATCCAAATGCTGCTCGCCGTCGACGAGATGGTCGGCGATGTCGTTTCCGAGCTCACCGCGTCGGGCGAACTCGACAACACGATCATCATGTTCGCTTCCGACAACGGTTTCATGCGTGGCGAGCACCGCATCCCGACGGGCAAGGACCACTTCTACACCGAGTCGATTCGTGGTCCGTTCGTCATGCGCGGCCCCGGCATCCCCGTCGGTGCGACGAACAACGCGTTGATCGGCAATGTCGACATCGCGCCCTACGTCGTCGCTCGCGCCGGAGCGACACCGACGATCGACTTCGATGGCCGCGACTTTCACGGCACCTTCGCCGATCCGCTCGCACTCGAGAACCGCGCCTATCTGCATCGCAGACCGGCGTGGGACAGCACTTTTCCAGTGCCGATGGCATTCGGCATCACGACCGAAGACGGACTGCGCTACTCGAAGTTCGCCAACGGGGTCGAAGAGCTCTATGACCTGCTCGTCGATCCGTACGAGATGACCAACGTCGCGGCGAGTCCGGCGTACGCGCTCGTGAAAGGCGAGCTCGCGACCATGCTCGACACCTTGCAAGTGTGCGCGGGCGGCTCGTGCCACGTGAGCTACAACCGGCCTCCGGTCGCGAGCTTCACAAGTGCCGATCTCGGTGCGGGCGTCGTGAACTTCGACGCGTCAGCCTCCGCAGACCCGGGCGGCACCATCGCAAGCTATGCCTGGAACTTCGGTGACGGCAATACCGGCACCGGGATCGCGCCTTCGCACACCTACCTCAGCGACGGCACCTACGGCGTCACGCTGACCGTTACCGACGACGACGGTCGGACGGCCTCGGTTTCGCAGAACGTCGTCGTCGACGCCAACGAGCCTCCGGTGGCGTCGTTCACGTCAACGGTGACCGACAACTCCGTGGCGTTCGACGCCACCTCGAGCTCGGACCCCGACGGCACGATCGTGAGCTACTCGTGGGACTTCGGCGACGGCAACACCGGCACCGGCGTTGCACCGACGCACAACTACACCGCAAACGGAACGCACTCCGTCACGCTGACGGTCACCGACAACGCAGGGCGGACCGACACCGAGACGCAGTCGGTCTCCGTCGCCACGTTCCCGACCGCATCATTCACCTGGTCGGTCGACAACCTCGACGCGATATTCGACGCCACGACGAGTTCGGACCCCGACGGCACGATCGTCACGTACGACTGGAATTTCGGTGACGGCAACACCGGCACCGGCGTCGCTCCGACACACACCTATGCCGGACCAGGCACCTACTCGGCGACGCTGCTCGTCACCGACGACGATGGCTGGACCGACTCGGTGAGCTACGACGTCGTCATTCCCTGAGCTCGTCGAAATGCTCGGCGAGCTGCTCGGCCGTCGGGGTGAGCACCTCGCCATCGAAGGTCGAAACCGGATTCCAGATCCAGACGTGCAACATTTCGGGTGAGCGGTCGGCGATCACCCCTTCGACGCAGTCTCCCGCAACGTCGGGTTCGCCGACCGGAAAGCCGCTCGCGACCACGCACCGCGGGTCGGGTTCGTAGACGTGATAGTGCCACGGGGTCGCGGGACCGCCCACTTCGCGACCGTGCGTCGGTTCGGGTTCCAAGAACATCGCGCCGAGCAGCACGAGCTCGCCATTCGCATCGGGGTGATACATCAGGCTCTCGGGCTCGGCCGGGTCAGCGTGGTGATCGTCGATGATTCGCTCCGCGGACACGTAGTGCATCGCATCACCCGGGAGATGCACGAAACCCTCGGCGAGCGCGTCGTCGACGTCGTCGTAGCGCTCGCGGATCGTCCCGATCACCTCGGCCCCGAAGTCGATCGCCGCGGTCCGCTGCGCAGCGGTGGGTTCGGTGCCGTACGGTTCGGTCGTCACGAGGTATGCGCCCGTGTTGACCAACGTCAAGAAGCGACCATCTTCCGTCGTGCCAGCGGGCTCCGGCCCAGTGAACTCGTAGTTCGGGAAGTGATCGTGGCTCACGGGTGTCGTGCTCGCGGCGGTCGCGGAATCCGAGTTCTCAGCGTCGGCGGTCGACGTCGGGCCCGCGATCGATCGGGGCGGCTCGTCGCCCGACCCACAGGCCGAACCGACGAGCACCACGATGGCCACAACCAACCGAACGCGCGTCACCAACGCTCGTGTCACAGGTTCTCCGCACGCAGGTTCGTTGGTTGGACGCCGCTCGGCTGCGCGCCGAGTCAATCGTCGTCGTTGTTGATCCGAACCGTACCGATTCCGTCGGTCACGCCGGGGCCCGTCATCGTGACGGTGAACGTCTCGCCCGAGAACACACCGTCCTCGTCGGTGTTGTCACCAAAGATCGTGATCACCAGTGCGGTGGTGTTCTTGCCTGCGTTCAGGGTCTTGACCTTGGCGATGAGCACCGGCTTGAAGTCGTCACCGATGGTCTTGCCGTCGATCGCTTCGGCTGCGCTGAAGACCGCGACAACGTCTTCGCCGTCGGTGATCGTGTAGCTGAGCGTCGCGGCCGACAACACCGGGCTCGACGCGACGATCGGCAGTACCGCAGTGCCCTTGCATTTCAGCGCACCGAGGCACGCCAGATCGTCGGCCGACTCGTACACGATCGCGTCGCCGATGGCGATGCCGGTGTCGGGCTCGGCGAGATCGTCGTCGTCGACGATCGTGATCATGCCGACGCCGTCGTTTTCGACCAACTGGGGTGAGTGCGCGATGACGTCGACGAAGATCGTCTCGCCCGGCTCGTCGGTTTGGTCCGGGGTCACGTTGATGCTGAGCTTGGCGGTGTTCTTGCCGAGCTTGATCTTCAGAACCTTCGGTTTCGCTGCGGTGATCGCCTGGTAGTCGGCACCACCGAAGTTGATCTTGGTGCCCGCGAGCGCGCTCCCCCCGGTCGTGCTGTCGGCGATGACCGTGATGAGGCACTCGGCGATCGGGCACGGTTCGTCGAGCGTCACGACCACTTGGGCTTTGTTCTTGCAGTCCCTTCCCGCGCAACCGAGTGCACCGTTGCCGCCGTCGCCCTCGGGCAGCGTGACGTCACCGACGTTGATGTCGACGCCTGCACCCGAACTCGCGTAGTTGATCGTGTCGGGGATCATGCCGAGTTGCAAGGCGCTGTTGTCGGCGTTGGCCGTTCCGAACACGAACGCCTCGAAGAAGCCACACCGTGTATCGCCCGTGACAATCGGGATGGCGTCGAACACGTCACCGAACAGCAACGCCGGGCCGAGGTTCTTGCCGGCCATCGGGCTGGCGACGGAGGGGTCCTGCACCTTCGAGATGCTGGCGGGGCCCGTGTCGCCACTCGCTGACAGGTTCGTCGACGACATGTTGTGCGAACAGGTGACCGGTGTCGCGCCACCCCACGGGTCCTGACCGCCCGCACCATCCGGGTCGAAGGGCACAAAGCTCTGCCCGGGGCCGAGATCGGTGTCGCACTGGATGTCGAGGACGAGATCCATGCGCAGGTTGATGGTCATGGTGCCCGCACCCAGGTTGCCCGTGTGCGGCGCAAGGTCGCTGAGGGTCGTGTTCGCTTTCGCGACGAAGACGTCGTCGTCACACGCGCCCGGGAACACCGCCGAGCTCGTCGTGAGCGCAACGTTGACGGGCACGAACGACGAACTGACCGTGAAGTTCAGTCCGCCATCGATGGTGCCGGTGAACTCGACAGGGTCAGGAGCCTGGAATCCGGCCGCGGTCTCGTCGGCGTCGTACGGACTCGCGCATTGGGGATCGGCTGGGTGGTCGATCAGTCCATCTGGCGTGCCGAAGGGGACCGGAAGCTCGTCATCGATCCCGTTCTGGCACGCGATGCCGCCGGTGAGGGCGGTGGTTCCCTGCGTGCCGAGCGACAGTGTGCCACCGACCAGGCTCATGGTGAACGGCGC
>SXGT01853791.1_pt1 | contig 42083 bp, 53 predicted proteins | sample 3176221 | NCBI WGS metagenome assembly SXGT01 (sample SAMN11356862, study PRJNA531348) | freshwater metagenome | isolation source: freshwater sample F1-120 | place: China: Fuxian Lake, Yuxi | collected 2017-12-25
ATCTAAACAAAGGATTGCTATATGGCATTTGATAAACCTACATCTATTTCTTCAGCAAGCATGAATGATTATGCTGTTCTTACTGAACAGCTTAATGCTATGCAAAACGAATTGGTTGCCGTTAGAGAAGAACTAACTAAATTCAAACCTGAAATCTTATTGTCAATTAATACTGATGAGAAATCTATTACTGCTAAGATTTCTCAATTAGGAACTACTATGGTAGTTACTATGTCCCAAGCCGATGTTGATTATCATGACTCCAATAATAAAGCTCAAATTTTTGCTGATGAATTGATAAAAATTTTCAAGCAATATGTTGTTGAACAAATTACTCCGCTTTTAGTAAAAGCTGATAAAAACATTCAGCAGTTTAGAGGTCAAGGCATATGGTAAAATTTCTAAACTGGTTGGCTGAAAAATTAATGACACGAAGCAAGAAACCTTGGGCAAGGTTGATTGTAAGTGGCATTGACCACAATAATGAAGTAAGATTTGATGTTGCTTATAATAAAGCATTCATTCGTAATCTTGATAAGCAAGGTTTGACTGGTGCTAATGATGATGAAACTGTTCAAAACTTTTTGTTTGGAACTTTCATGGCACCAAAATCAATTATGGATGAATTCATGTCGTTAGATGAAAATGGTGGGGTTGCATCAGATGCACACCCAAATCTTTCAACTGAAGTAACTGAAACAATGAAGGGTTTCCGTTTCAGAAACGGTAATCAATCAAATGCTTGATACAATTGACGGCATCGCATATAAGGACTTTGTTAGTCCTATCTTTCAATTGATGTCGAAAATTGGACATCCTAAAACTTCTGTTGATGAGCTGACAACCATTCTTGGAAAGTTGGATATTTTATTAGAGGTGGCAATACCTCTAATAAGAGTTCAACCTGTTATAATAACCATAGGTTATTTAAGATGTACTTTTTCAGTACGTGAAATGTTACCTCATTGGACAATATTTTTAGAAGAAGCTAAACTACAGTTAGGAATAAAGTTCAAACCTTATAAAGTAGATAGACTTTTACGTGGTCTATCCTCATAACATACATTTATAACATATATGAAAATTCTCGTAATTGACGTTCCCAATCTTTTCTATCGTACAGTAGCGGCACATTCAAATAAGTATGGTGGAACTGTTGAAGATAAGGCAGGTTTGGCATTACACAGCTGTCTTATTGGCATGAATAAGTGGTACAATAGTATCAAGCCTGACCAAGTTGCTGTTGTGTTTGAAGGTGCTAAGAACTGGCGAAAGACATATACCTCAAGTAAAGAGTGTCATTCGAAGACCCTCTATAAAGGTAATCGTGTTAAAGACCCCAGTATGGAACACTTATTTGAGGTCATCAATGACTTTGAAAAACTTGCACGAGAGCATACTTCAATTGTCTGTCTTTCTGCTCCAGAGTTAGAGGGTGATGACCTGATTGCAGGGGTTACTCAAAAGTTTGCTTCGCAGGGTGATGAAGTAGTCATCTTATCGGGTGATAAAGACTTCAAGCAATTGCTCAAACATTCAAATGTATCACTTATCAACCCTGATGATGGCAAACCTCGTACTTGTGATAATCCTGAATACTTCATGTTTGAAAAAGCAATTCGTGGTGATACTGGGGATAATGTAAGGTCTGCGTTTCCGCGTGTTAGAGCTACTCGATTAGAAAAAGCCTTCAAGGATGAGTATGAAATGACGTTACTTATGAATGAAACTTGGTCTATGAAAGATCCTGTATCCGGTGAAGAAAGAACCTTTTTAGTTCGTGATTTATTTGAAGAAAATCAATTACTCATGAACTTAGAAAAACAACCCGATGATATTAAACAAATCATCAACGAAACTATCGAACATGGTTTTGCAACACATGGAAAGTTTTCTTTGTTTGCATTTACTAAGTTTTTAGGTCAACACGGTCTAAAGCAAATTGGTGATAACTCTCAAAAGTTTGTGAACTTATTGAGTTGCAAACCACCAGGAACTCAAGCAGGAACTCCAATGAAGAAGGGGATATTGACTTTTTGACAAAATATAGCGGTTTTTGACGTTGATAAATAAGATTAGACATAATATTGATTTATGTTGTAGAGTTATATTATAACGAATACTAATAATCTTGTAAATACCGGAGAAATCTAATATGGCATCAACACCAAAAACCGCAGCTTCTGTTTCTTCTTCTGTTGAGACTGGTAAAATTGAAATGAAAGCAACCAACATCCCTCATATCTTTATGATTGATATTGACGACTCAGGAATGTTTCGTGAATGTGCTGTTGTAAAGTTATTTGATGATGGTTCAATTGCTTATGTTCAAATTGATACCCTTCATCCTATCGATAAAGCACGTTTGAAAAAAGTTGTTACCAGCATTCATGCTGACAAGTATCCGCTTTTTGAACTTTTATCACAAGCTAAGTTCTCGAACGGACTAAATGCGCTTGATTATGTTCACACTAACTTTGTGAAAATCAAACGTCCAAAAGGTACATCAATGACTTCTAACTCAATCTTGTCAACCAGCATTTTCAAAGATGCTGACCATATGATTGGTGCTGACTTTGTCAACCCTGCAGAAGCTTTGTTAGACCAGAACACTAAAACCTTCGCATAAAGAAAACCGTTTACATTTGATTGGACCTTGTGGTATAATAAACTAAAATTTATACTATCACAAGGTCCAATTTTATGTCTGATGAAAGAGCTGTTCGGTTGTACTTTGGTCGTAAACCAGAAAATTCAATGTCAGTTGATGATCTTTTTATTGGCTTTATGGAAAATAAAAATTATCTGATTGATAATGCAGTCGATGAATTAATTCATGCGATAAAAACCTTGAACGTTTCAAGAACAAATTTCCATACAATCAATCCTCTTATTCCTAATTTCATGGATGATGATATTGCCAAAGAACTGATGTGGATGATTGATGTAGATGGCAATCATATTCATATGGGAACTGATGCTCATCTTTTGAAAAAGCTTGAATGGATGGGACCAGGTGAAGCTCTTTGTGATGATTACCGTTCTTTTTACTCACTTTCAGTAAAAGCTATCCATGACAAATAATCAATATCCAATTTATCGAGTAATCAATTTAGTATCAGACACAATGTTTAGAACTTCTGCTATTAATGAAGTTATTCATTATGCATTGTTGACAGAAGACCTTTCAAACATAATAGTATTGAAAGAAGATAATCATGGTCATCGTATAATCAAATTAGAAGGAACAACTTTTGATGCACTTGAAATGTGCTTATTAGAAAGTATAATGTAATTTTAAAAGAAGAGGCAAATTAATAAGATGGCAAGTATAGATTTTGAAGCTCTTGGAAACGAGCAGAAGAAGTATGAAAGTATTTCTGCTGGGGTTAGGTTAATACCTGGAGTTCCGGTGATTGCAAGACTTGACGGTCGCGCATTTCATACACTAACAAAACATGCAAATAAGCCGTTTGATGAAGCACTAATTCGTTCTATGATGTTCGTAACTTCTAAACTTGTAGAAGAATTTAATGCAGAAATTGGTTATCAACAATCTGATGAGATTACATTGGTATGGAAATCATTGGATATGTTTGATGGTAAAGTACAGAAGATGGTATCTGTTCTTGCTTCATATGCCACTGCAGTATTCATTAAAGCTGTCGACGAAAATAAATTCTTATATCATGTTGAATTTCCGACATTTGATTGTCGTATTTGGCAAGTTGCTAGTTTAGAAATTGCTGCAGATAATTTGATGTGGCGTGAATGGGATGCTACTAAAAATAGTATTAGCATGTGTGCTCATCACATTTTCTCTGATAATATGTTGAAAAGTGTTTCTTCTAAAGACCGACTTGAAATGTTATATCAGCATGGCTATGATTGGACTGAATTACCAGACTATAAGAAACGTGGGTCTTATTGGCAAAAACGTTGTTTTATGGAGTTCTTATCAGAAGAACAATTGGAAAAAATCCCAGCTCAACATAGACCTGCTGGAACAGTATCAAGAAATCGTGTAGTTATGTTAGAAATGCCAAGGCTAACACAGATTTCAAACAAAGTTGAAGTATTATTCAAAGGAGGCACGCCCGTTTATGAAAACCATATCTGACATAACATTATTAGCTGAACAGTGTGGAGCTCAATTAGAACTTGGGTTATCATCTAAACTTATCTTTACTGAAGGAGAATTGATGTCTTTCGTAAAAGAAGTAGCACGACAAGCAGTTGCTACTATTGATGACGGTAATGGAAGTATGAGTTCTATGGCTGAAAATATTTGGCGACAACAATGTTGCAGTGAAATAAGATCTAAGTTTGGATTATAATTAATTTTAAAAGAGAGGAAAATTTTATGTTACCTGATATTGGAACAATGATTGCAGCTTATATTATTTTACGCTGCTTAGAAATATTAATTCAACAGGATAAAAAAGCTATGGTAGATATATTTGCAATTTTAACACTTATAGTTACTATTGTATCATGGTTTGATTTAGTTATGCATGGTGTTTCTGCGAGTAGTTTAAGATGAAACCTTTAATATTATTGTCTATAGTATTTTTAGCTGGTTGTTTCCCACCACCAACTCCTTGGATAGCTGAAGGCGGTAGTAAGGCTGATGGAACAGTAAAGCTTTTACATGAATATTCTCGTTTTAATCCTCCAATTGCTACTCGTGAACAGGCTTTAGCATTAGCTAAATCAAAATGTGAAAAATGGGGATATGCTGATGCAGAAGAATTTGGCGCAGTAATTAATACGTGTCTTCAAATAAATGGATTTGGAGAATGTAATCATACTCGAGCAACTGCCGAGTTTCAATGTATAAACCCAAAGTAAATGAACTTCTGAAAATGTAAGCTATAAATAATAGACCAGCCGTAAAAAGTTGGTGTATAATATAATGACCATATAAGGCGGCTACCTGATTAGCCATTTATACTCATACTACTTGTATGAGGGTCTTATCGTATGGCCTTAATTGACAGAACATCTACTGTTCTATTTCATGTCAATTAAGGTAACGGTGCTCAAAAGCCAAAAAACCGAAGGCTTGCACCCCGTTGGGCAACATAAAGAATAACGTTGATTTATCTGATGAGACTTTTTATGGAGTGCTTGATGCGAACAAACATTTAGAGAGGGAACAAATGAAATACACACTAACCTTAGTGGCAGCACTTTGGAGTATGGCAAGTATGTCTTATTCTGAAAATGCTTCCGCAAAAGTGCACCATGTTTATCATCGTCACCAACATCATTCAAATTCGTTTGAACCTGATAATAGTAACGAAGTAAAAGTAAGGCATGGAAGGGGTGAAAGTGGAAAGTCATCGTATAAGAATGAACCGCTTTCTGTTAATCAAAAGAACATCTTAACTTTAGCTTATAATACGGCGAAGGAAGATGGTCTTCGACAACCAGAAGTTCTAGCTGGTATAATTTACCAGGAAAGCAAAGCCGGTGAGGCGGCTAAGTTTAGAACCTCAAAACATAAAAAGGCTTGTGACCAAACTGTTGGTTTAGGGCAAATCAAAACAAAAACTGCAAAATCAGTTTTGAAGAGATTTCCTGAATTAAAACAGAAGTTTGGAATACCAGATAGTCAAGTAGGTACAGCACTTGCACATAATGATAAGTTCAATGTTGCAATTGCCAGTAAGTATCTTGTTTATTTGAGTACTATGTATAAAGGCGATGAACTCATCGCCAGTTATAATATGGGAGAAGGTGGTGTTAAAAAACTACGTAATCCTAGCAAGTTGCCTTATGTTAAGTCTGTCAATAAACACATTGCCAGATTAGATCTATAACAACAGAACATACACGAGAATATGTGTTATAATATACATATTCTCGTGTATGTCACTTTTCAAAGATTTATATGTCATCAAGTTCAGTAGAACCTTTTGCAGTAAAGCTTCAAAATCTAATCAACACTCATATTCCGCTAAGTGGGAAAGTATCAGCTAAAGGTTTTCAACAGATAAGATGTGCTTGTTGCAATGACCATTCTCCGCGTGGAGGTTGGCGAATTGAACCTACGGAAATCATGTATCATTGCTTCAATTGTGGAGCGGCTGGAAGTTGGAAGTTAGGTGATGAAAGATTGTCAAAAGAGTTCCAACGAATTCTTAAAGACTTTGGTGTTCCTGAATTAGACCTGAATGAAGTCAAAAGTCAGCTATTTTTCAATAAGCCACCTGTTGAAGAAAAAGTCATAACCTTAGAGACATTGACAAAAGTCAATCTCTTTACACCTGAAGTACCATTTCCAAAAGACACTGTTCGATTGGACAATCAATTACATAAGAAAGAATGCGAATTTCTGTGGAACAAATATCGATTGACAATTCATGATTATCCTTTTTTTGTTAGCACCACATTTCAAAATCGTGTTATAATACCTTTTTACAAACAACAAAAACTTATCTATTGGCAAGCAAGAACCATTCTTCCTGACGAACAACCAAGATATAGAAATTGTGAAGTCAAGAAAGATGCTGTCATTTTCAATCATGACGAAATCTTTCGCTATTCAAACAAGCCATTGTTTATCTGTGAAGGTGTCTTCGATGCTATTCATGTCAATGGTATCAGTCTTTTAGGTAGTAAGCTCACTGACGCTAAGATAGAGCTACTCCAAAAATCACGACGAGAACTAATCTTCGTGATTGACAAAGATGCTAATGGGCAATCATTAGCAAAACATGTGTTGAAAGAGAAGCTAGGTTGTATCACATTCGTGACAAGTGCTTCTACAACAAAATCAAAAGCTGACATTTCGTCCAGGATTGTTGAAACTGGCAAAATCTGGACGATGTATGAACTCCTTCAAAATAGGATATACGATGAAAAGAAAGCAAAACTCTACATAAACTTTTTACCAACCCATAAAGGAATAAATGATAGAAGAACAAATAGAATATAATCTTGATGTTCAGAAACTTTTAGTTGAAAACTTATTGAGTAATCCGGAACTGTTTGCTCGTTGTAATAAGATACTTTCTCACGAATACTTTGACCCGGCTCTAAATAGACCTGTTAAGTTTATTCGTGATTACTTTGAAGAATACCGAACAGTTCCAAATGCTAAAACCATTCAAGCTACTACTGGGTTTCAATTCGATACCTCTGAAGTTCTAAACAAGGCAGACCAAGATTTTACTGCAACTCAAATAGAAACTTTTTGTCGTAACTCTGCTGTTTGGGCTGCGATTATGAAAGCTCCTGCTTTACATGATAAAGGGGATTTCGGTGCTATTTGGCAACTTATAAAAGAAGCTGATGCTATCTCTCTAAATCGAGATTTAGGTATCAATTACTTTGAGAATGTTGGAGATAGATTACGAGACTTATTGAATAATTCTCCAACAATATCAACAGGTTGGGCTGAAGTTGATGAAGCTATCGGCGGTGGTATCAATAGACAAGAACTACTATTACTAACTGCCGCATCAGGTATTGGTAAAAGTATCTGTATGTCAAACTTGGGTATCAATTTAGTTGAGCAGGGATATAGTGGGATTTATTTCTCACTTGAACTTGCTGACCGAATTGTATGTAAGCGATTTGATAGTATGGTAACTGGTATTGGACAAGCAGATATTCTAAAGAATATCTCTGCAGTTGAGTCTAAAGTAGAAAACTTTAGAGGAAAACATGATGCAAAGTTATTTGTCAAACGTTTTCCTGAAAGTGTTACGACTGCAAATGATTTACGAGCTTATCTAAAAGAGTTTCAACAAACTTATGGATATACTCCTGACTTCATTATAGTTGATTATCTTGATTTGATGGCAACTAATAGAGGTATTAGTAACGAGAACATTTGGTTAGCTGATAAGTATAAAGCTGAAGAACTTCGTGCATTAGGATTAGAATTTGATTGTGCTGTAATTACTGCATCACAATTGGGAAGGGGTTCTCTGGAAGCAGAGAAAGTTGGACAACAACATATTCAAGGGGGATATTCAAAAGTTCAAACTTGTGATATAATGATAGCTATTATTCAATCTGATTTGATGCGAGCTGCTGGTGAATATCAATTTGAATATACTAAAGTACGTAATGCATCAGGTACAGGTACTCATTCATTATTGAAATGGGACCCTATCGCATTACGAGTTTCTAATTGGGAAGAAGGTAATCAAGGGTTACGAATAAAGCCTAAAACTGAAACTATAAATACTATTCTAAATACTACCGGGAACAAGATTATTCAAGGTTCTAACGGTAATAAGTCAAATCTTTTAGATTTGATTGGGAAAAAGTAATAATTTTTTTATAACCACAACCACAAAAGAGGAAATCAAAATGGCAGAAACAAATGAACAAGTTCAAACTATCACTATTGATGGCGAACAACATGAACTTGCAAAATTTTCAGTTGAAGTACAACGTTTAGTACAAATTCATCAAATCTGGGAACAAAAAGTTATCGAAGCTGAGCTTGAACATGCTCGTGCTCGTGCTGCTGTTCGCGATTTGAATGCCGAATTGATTGCTAAATTGAAATCAGAATTAGAACCTAAAGCTGAAGAAGCTGCAACTCCGGTTGAAGCAGCAGTATAAGTTCTAAAGTAGTAATAAGAAGGGGGACCAAATATGAAAGTATTTGGTCCTTTTGTTTATCAGTAAGTAGATAAATAGTTATTATCTAACACCTTATAGACACTTATACACACTATATGACGACGGCAACAACATTTGAAGATTTACCTATAAAGAAGTTTATTGCTCAGTTGAAATCAATAGGTTCTTACACTATTTCAGCTCAAGCAGATGGACTTACTTTCTACTTCGGTATTGACTCTGATGGTCAATTCTATACAAGTGCTTATTCTCCAAACAAGCGAACAAAGTTTTCGTATAAAGTAACTGACTATCAACTCAAAGTTGAGAACAATCAGTTTCGTGCAGCTCATAAAGCAATATCAAAGTTCAGTGATGATATCAAAGGTATTCTTGATAATGGTCAAGTAATTGAATGCCAACTTGAAGCTCATGCAGAAACTCAATTTGGAAACACTTTTAGCAAAATCATTCTTGTCAGACCAGTCATTGGCGAAGCAACCATAGCTGATGCAAAAGTTATCGATACGTTGTATGATGCTATCGGTGATAAGAAAGCTCAAGTAAAAGTCAAACAGGTTACATCAATCAATGGTGAAGACTTAGAAGAACAAGAAGTCATCACAACTTGGAAAGTTACAAAGACCAAGTCTGTCAAAGGTGATGGTATGTTATCGTCAAGCAAAATGAAAAGCATCTTGTCAAAGTTACAAGACTTCTTATCAAAGGACAATGAAGTAGCACATCATCATGGCATGGAGTTTAGCAACTATGATGTTGCTTCAATCAATCTTACACAAGTTCCAATGAAGTATCGTGATGTCATTGAAACCGAACGAGACAAGCTAAATAAGCTCATACTAACTAAGTACAAGTTTCCTATCAAGACTGAACTGTTGAAGTCAATTGAAGATAGTGTTGGTTCTCAAGCTGCATTACTACATAAAGGTTCTGATAGTACATGGATAGCATCAAGTGAGTTCAAAGCTGATGGAAGATTTGATACTATTCCTAAACGTGAGCTAAGTGGAATGATACGTACTACTGATAAGAAAGCAACACTTGAAGATAGAGGTGGTATAGAAGGTGTCTTTCAACAAAGAATGGCAGGATTGTTTGGTGTTCCTGAACTTCAACGTCCTCAATCAGTTGGGAAAGTATTCAAAACCTTTAGAGGAACTAGCCCTCGTGATACTGCCGCAGCTTTTGCTCAACAATTCAAAGAGATGAGTTTCAATGGTGTCAAGACTAAAGTTCTTGCTGTGCTAAAGTATTCAAAAGAACAAGCTCAGAAAAAGTTACAAGAGTTCAAAGATACAAGTAACGATTTCAAACAAGTTACGGGTGAGTCAGAGATTACATATACTCAAGATGAAATCAAAGATAACTTAGGATTTTATGCTCAAGCCATCAATGGTTATGATGATAGAATGGCTGAAGTTGGAAGAAGCAAAAGCTTTACTGACCTCATCTTGGCTTTATATGGAAATGCAATCTATTCGTTACATGGACAACGAATGGCAGAAAGTATTATCGAAGAAGGTAGTAAGTTACAAAATGTATCATTAGACCAAATCAAACATATGCACGGTCATGATATATGTAGTGCTTATACTGCTACGTTACTTGCATCAATGTTATTACTTCGTACTCAAACTAAAGGTGCAGTTCCTCTAATCAAAGATATGAAACATTCAACACTAAAGCATAAACCTGATGCGACAATGAGTCAATTGAACTTTTGGGGAACTATGGTTTTTAGCCCGTATATTGCAGCAATGAAAGATAGCATTTCTCCAGAAACCACAAGTGAACTTAAAAAGTTATCAGGTCGAATAACAAAACAACGAGTAGAAAAAATCCATAAGACACTATCATCTGGAAGTTTTGTTCAAGATTGGGATTTACAAGAAGATAATGCTAAAATGATTGCTATGCGTTTAGAAACCCGTAGCCAATCAATAAATACTGCAATTGCAGGTATAAGACATTGGGATGATATTGAACTTAGTGACAAAAATACTGTCATTGCAAAAGTATTTTACTATTTACAACAGCATGTTCACGGTTCTCCATTGTTAGGACCTTTACGACAGTTGGCATCAAACACATTGACCCATGCTGCAGTTGATGCAAATAAAACACAAAATAAAGAGGGAACAGACTTGACTACAGATAAGAAGAAACATACTTCATTACCAGAAATTGGCGAATCGCTTTCAATGATACAAGAGTTATCTTCTTTAGTAAGTGAAGCGGAAATGGGAGCTAATGCTGCTCAAACAGCAATCAGCAATGGGGCTAATATTCCTGCCTGGGCTGACTTTGGTGTAGCAACTGACCCATCTTCAGATGGTCAAACAAAACAAAATAAAGCCAGTCTTGGAAATAAATCTTTATCAAATAATCACTTATTAGTCAAATTTATGAATGGAAAACCAATAGTTAGAAGAAAGCGAGACTTTATTAAAAAACCAAAGTTTACTCGCAATACAGATCAAATTGTTAGAGAAGATGGCGAAGGTGGTGGCGAAGGTGGAGCTGAAGCTGGTGATATTAGTTCAGGTGCAATTGCTACATTTCCTTCAAGATTATTTGATACTTCCGATAAAAAGAAAGGTCAAACTAATCTTACTAAAACTCCATCTTCCAAAAAGAAAAAAAGAATTTTGAAACGAGTAATTCCGGGGTTCAAACATCTTACAGCAATAGACGAAGTAAATAACCCTGTTGCTATGTTTAGCGATTTATATTACGCTATTGTAGAATGGACTGACGAAGATTTTACTGGCGATCCATCTACAGATGAAGGTTTCAAATTCTTAAAAGAAGAAAGATATTTGCTTGCATCATTAGTTGCTAATGAAAAAGAAGGTGATAAAAATCAAAAATGGCCTTCAGTCAAACTAATTGGAACGAAAGAACATCTAACAACATTCTTATCTAAAGACTATCAAGCAGATGCAACATTCATAGCTTCTGCAATCACACCAATGATTGGGGAGTAAACAATCAATGAAGAATAATCTAGATTTTCTAAACGACATATTATCTGAAGTTGAAAAAGGAAATACTTTTAGTGCTCCTAAAGACCAAAATACTGAAGCTGCTCCTAAAGACCATTTTACTTTACCTAAAGGCATTTCATTTGACTCTAATCAAAAGCTATCGCAACGTGAAGCATCTAACCTTATACAACAAGCACAAGATAAAGCAGAAGAAGTTGATACGATTGCTTTTGGTCTTGAACTAAACGATGGTGAAATTGTAAAAGTCTATGTTGCAACTTCAGATGCTGAAGCTTTTGAAAAAGCAATGAGTGAATTGTTGGGTAAAGAAGATGATATTGAAACAGCTATCAATGACTTAGCCAGCGAGTTTGACATTGTATCAGTTGAATGGCCAGAAGATGATATGACAGGTGACGGTTCATCTTCTGATGTAGGTGATGCTGCTGATAATGCAATGTCTGGAGAAGAAGGTGATGGGAATGTAGATGACTTAGCCGATAAGAAAGAGAAGAAAACGAAACTTGGCTTTGACCTCAACCAATCAAAAGAAGAAGATGAGAAAGATGATAATGCTGACAAAGATGAAGATAATCTTGAAGCTCCAGATGATGATAAAGATAAAGAAGAGGACGACGCGTTTGGTGGATTAGATTTCGGTAATAAAGATGATGAAGAAAAACCTGAAGAGGATGAAGCATTGGCTTCTCCTGAAGAAGATGAAGCAGAAGAGCCAGAAGATACTAAAAAGAAACCGGCTAAAAAGAAAAAGAAACCTGCTCCTGCTAAAAAGAAAAGTGATGAGAAACTGGTTGATAGTATTCAACAACCAAGTTCTTCATGGCTATTCTCATCATTTCTAAAAGAAGAACCGGACTTTGGAATAATTTCAGAAGAAAGTAAAAAAGAAGATGAAGCAGAAGAAAAGATTGAAGACTTATTCAAAACTGCAATGCAACGTAAGATTATCCGTCTTATCATTCTTCTTGGAATGCCAGCATTACGTTTATCCCAGGGTAAATCATTGCTTCGTCACGGTGTGCGAGAAGCTGCATTAGGAATGGTGAATAACCCAAAAGGTCGTATCTTTCTTCATCGTTCGTTATTAGAGTTGGAAGATATCTTAGGTACAGGTAATGCTGATAAAGCTGAAAAAGAACTTGCTACTAAAAAGAAAGATGATGATAAAGAAAAAATCGATGAGTCAGCTGGTCAAGGAACAAATGTAATGTTTGAACATATTCTTGAATTATTACAAGCGTTAGGAGTTCCACATCAATTGCTTCATACTCGTAAATCATTGTTGAGACAGGCATTGAAACCAACTATTGTGCATCTTATCAAACATGGTAAATTACGTAACTATATCGCAGGGTTGTCTAAAGCATTAGGTATCAAACCTGTTCATCTTCATAAAGATGATGATAAAAAAGATGAAGACTCTGATGTAGTCAAAGAAGCAGTTGATTTGGGTAATGATACTTACTTATCATTAGTATCAACTTTAGCTTCGTCACTTGGAATTCCTGATGAGAACTTGAACTATAAAAGGTCAGTACTTATTCAATCATTACGTCAACGTAAACAACAACTTAACTTACCTGCAGTTAGAGTTCGAGCTGCAGCATTAGCAAAAGCTTTAGCAAGCGGTGAAAATATGAATGAGGAGTTTATGTATGAAGAAGCATCTCGTCACTTACGAGATAATGCAGTCGATCTTGGTGCATGGAGTATTGGAAAAACAGGAGAACGAGTTCGTTTAGCAATTGACAGTCTTGAAATAAAGCTAAGTTCAACTGAAGCTAAGACTTTACATCATGCTATCGATAATGGATTTGAAACAACTGTTCGTTCAGGTAATGAACACTTCAATTTCAAACCTGTTACACACGGTATTGAATACGTAGTAACTCCACTTGACTCTGACAATGAGTTCCATAAAGATGGCATCAAGTTTGGCAAAAAGTCAGTTGAAGCATTCTTGAATTTGTGGTAAATCTGCATGTATTCATTCCCAAAGTTGAAACGCGTAGAAGAAAGTGGGTATCGTTTATATGAAACTCCTGAAGGTAACTTTTATCCTTCTATTACAACCGTTCTTGGACATACTGTAAGTGAAGAGAAGAAAGCAACACTAACGAGCTGGCAAAACTCGTTAGGTGTTGCAAAAGCTGATGCATACACAAAAGCAGCGGCTTCTAAAGGAACTAACGTTCATACATTGATTGAACGTTATCTTCTCAAACAGGACTTACAAACATCTTCGTTTAGTCATGAAGATGTCAATGTGTTCAACGCTCTCAAACTAAAACTCAATCGAATTACTGATGTCATTGGATTAGAAGCACCTCTTTATTCTGACCTTCTACAACTTGCAGGAACAACTGATTGCATTGGTACTTACAAAGGTATCCCGTCAATCATTGACTTCAAGACATCATGTCGTATCAAGTCAGAAAAAGACATTGCTGACTATAAGTTACAGTGTTGCTTCTATGGTATTGCTATGAATGAAAAGCATGGTACTGATATTGACCAAGGAGTTATCTTGATGAGTTCTCAAACAGGATTTCCACAAGAATTTACGTTTAGATTATCTGAACAGTTAGATAAGTTAGTTGAAAGAGTAGATAACTTCTATTCCAAACTTTAGCTAAATAGTATAACAATCACTTTCATATACTGGAGTAATCTATTATGTTCTCTTATCCTTTTGTTGATACTCAACAAACACCTGAACCAACTGAAGTATCATTTACATCTAACCCACCTATTGATGGACAAAGCGAATTCCCACTTGGACCACAAGAACCAGAAGTTGATACTTCTGCATTAGACATTTCAAACTATTCATTCTATGTTGGGGAAACTCGTCAAGTCAATTACGATAGCCCAGTTGCATATGATGGAAGTGATGAACATACAGTAAGTAACGACATGTATGTTGATGTTGAAGTTATGGTAAATTGTCCTGGTAAAACGGTTAAGATAACTAAACGTATCAAGTTCTGCAAACAATCATTGGCTAAAGAAGCCAATTGTAAAGATGCAATGCTCAATTCAGTAGCAACTCATGTGGAGTCTTTAGCAGCACCAGAAACCAAGTCACAAACACAACGCATGCTTGAACTTGCGGGTATTAACCATCCAAAGAATTACGTTCTATAAAGAGCATTCAATATGACAAAAACTCTCATTATATTGACAACTGAACCAGAGAACTGGGTTCCTAAAGAGCTTGACAAAGTTGCACAAGGGAAAGGGTTCAACGTTCAAACTATCAACCCTGATACTTGCTTCATCTCGCTTGCACAAGACCCATTCATTGCACATGAAGGAAAGCGATTTACTGGTGCTGACATAGTCATTCCTCGTTTATCTGAAGATAACCTTGACTATAAGTGTGCTATCATCAATCATCTTGAAAAGATGGATATCAAAGTATTGAACACTGGCAAGTCAATGAGGATTGCGAGCAACAAAGTAGAGACACAAATTCTACTCAATGATGCTGGGCTAAAAACACCAAAGACTGCGGTATTCACTAACGAAGAACAAATTGATGCTGCATTAGATGCAATTGACAATAAGTTTCCTGTCATTGTCAAAACCTTATTTGGAACACATGGTGTTGGTGTTGTAAGAGCAGATAGTAAAGCGAGTCTTGTATCAATCATTCAGCTTCTTTTGAAGTCTGGAGAACAGTTCATGTTACAAGAATTCATTGAACACTCCGAAAGTGCTCGTGTTCTATTGTTGGATGGTAAAGTATTAGCAGCGGTTATGAGAAGTATTCCTGATGGTGACTTTAGAAGTAATGCACATCAAGGTGCTGAACTTAAAGAACATGAACCAAGTGATAAAGAGATAGAAGCATGTGTCAAAGCAGCTGAAACATTAGGTATTAGCCTTGCCGCAGTCGATTACATTATCGACGGAGATGACATCATTCTTCTTGAAGTCAATGGTTCTCCAGGGTTTGAAGCAATGCAAAAAGTCATTGACAAACCAATTGCTGATGCTATCATTGACTATTGCTTAGAAAAGATTGGTGGTGGTAATGAAGATGAAGATGAAACTTCGGATAAAGAAGAAGAACCTACTGAAGAGAAGGAAGAAGAACCTGCTGAAGAGAAGGAAGAAGAACCTAAAGTAGTTGAAGTTCCTATTCATGATATTGAAGGAGATAAAGTAGTCGGGTCGCTTACTAAAGTAATCATCAAACACTTCAATAATGAAGAACCAATTGAAGCTCGTGTTGATACTGGTGCTAACCTAAGTTCCATTCATGGTACAGACATCAAGACCACAGACTCAACCATTCAGTTTACTTTTGGAAAAACTCGTTACAAGTTCCACTTAGTTCGTGATGCAAAGATAAAGCAATCAAGTATTAGCGATGCAGAAGAACGTCCGGTCATTCGTGTAGACATGGTCATAGATGGTATTACTCTTCGTAATGTTGAACTTTCTGTTACAGACCGTGAACATATGGAGTATAATATACTTTTGGGACGTAAGACTCTAAGTGCGGGCGGGTTCTTGGTCAATCCAGCAGCAGGAATACTTGATACTGAAAAAGAGGAAGAAGAAGAGGAAGAGCCTGCTTCAGATGAACCGTCATCTACTACTAATAAAGAAGAAGAATAAATCAAACACTCATAACATAATAAAACCATATATGATAAAATCACCTTTTTATGTCGTTCAAGAATTTTTATCACCTAAACAGTGTGAAGATATACTTCATCAATATGAAGTAAAAACTCCTAATACTAATTTAGTTGGAGACCCAGTAAAATTAGAAAAAACAATGGAGTCTGCAAAAGGACAGACCATTATAATGCAGAAATTAAGGGAACACATCCCATTGATTGAACAACATTATGATGCAACATATCGAGGAACAGAGCCATTAGTTATTAGTCATTATCCGGAATTTCATAAAGCACCAGCTCAACAACCTGGTTGTGAAAACTCTCAGTATATCAAAAAGAAATGGCTAAAAGTAAAAGATGTAGATTTGACGGGAGTTATTTGGTTGAAAGAGTATAATGGCGAAGTTCCATTAGACCCAAGATTTGAAGTTTATGGTGGTAAGATTGAGTTTCCAACTTATAACTTTAGTTTAGTTCCGCAAAGAGGGTCGTTAGTTATATTTCCAGCATATCCACATTTTATTCATTGTATAAGTCCAATATTAGTTGGAGATTTATATCAAATAAAAGTAAATATAGCATTATCCAATACTAATGGAAGTATGTGGTTATACCAACCAAGTCAATTCAAAGCCAATGGAACGGATTTTATTGGTTCGTGGTTCAAAGATTTTTTATAATTGAATATGATAGGGGCTATAAACCCTAAATATAAAGTAAAGAAACATTATTAGGATTTATTCAAATGCAAACTAAATATCAACGACTTATTAATGAAGGATTTGAAGTAAGGAAGTGGAAAGAAGGAACGGTTAAGTTTAGCGAAACTAAACTTACAGACCCTCATGTACAAAAAATTATTGCCGAAACTGCTCGAGTTACAAATCTTTCTGTTAAAGAAATTGAAGATGATATTACTAAAAAACTTGCAAATTTTTCTGATATTGCAGCTAAAGCCCCCATCTTATATGGAACTATTCTAAAAAATTTTATTGAGAATGAAACTTTTAACTTGATGGAGGAACATAAAATATCTTCACCATCTTGTCCAAAGTTTAACAGAAAAATTTTTCAACAATTAGTCACACGTATAAAGGCTGACCATGAACAGTTTTATCCTCTTCGTTCATTCTTAAATCATAAGCGTTTATATGATGCGGCGGTTATCTTTACAGATAACCCAGATTATCCACAGTTTGCAGATATACCTACTGCGTGTGCTTCTCCTGATGGAAAATTTGCATTCAATGCTGATTTTTGTCAAACCTTAATGGAATTAGCTCACTTAAAACAAGTTAAGCCAAAAGGAAAAAAGTATAAATGTAATGGTGGTGAGTTTCCAGATGAATATTGCTATTGTGAATTTGTTATCATTCATGAATTTATGCACTATACTTATGATGATTTTCATTACCAAAAACTTATTCCTAATTCTGATCCAGACATAATCAATTGGGTTGGAGATTTTAGAACTAATTATCTATTAGTTAAATCAGGATATGAACAACTTCCACTAGGTTTGTTTAATGATAAAATCAACTATGATAGACAAAGTTCATATAAAGAGATGTACGATCTTGTTGAAAGTGAATTCAAAAAACTAAATGATGAGCAACAACAACGATTGAAAAAAATATTAGATAGTTTGGGTGATGATCATGTACCCGGTCAAGAAAAAGGGAAAGAAATGGATGAAGGGAAAGAAGAAGGTGAGGGAGGACAACCAGGGGGAGAAGGTAAAGGAGAAGGTGATGGAGGTACATGGGATAAAATTGATAAACAGCATCGCAAAACTGAAGGACAAATGCAAGATGCTAAAGATAAATCCGCTAAAGAAGCCGCTGATGAATTACGAAAACGTGAAGAAGAACGTGCGAAGCAAGCAGATGATGCGCAAAGAGGTGGAAGAGGGTCAGGTCAAGGTAATCCTACAGAAATGGATTATACAAAAGTTGCCCCGCATCATGATTGGCGATCCTTATTGAGATTACTTCTTCCTAGTAGTTCTGATAAAGTTGAAGAATCTCGACTAAAACCGTCACGAAGAGGAATTTCAGGATTACATGTTGCATCCCAACTTGGGGCTGGTGCATTACCTCCAAGTGAAATACCATTAGATTTGATAGAGGCAAAAATTGGTTTTTGTATTGATAATTCTGGTTCAATGTCAGGTTCGGTTCAAAAGGTATATTCAAACATTTATAATTTATTAGCAACTAATGAAGGTTTGCGAAATTGTGAAATGACACTAATAAAGTTTAGTGATACTCATACTAATCATAAAATTTTATTTAATGGTGATAAAGCGGCTCGCGTAGTTAATATATTAGATAAACCAACTAAGTGGGATTCTAAATTAAGTACCGTTTTTAAAGATCATCCTGGCGGGTCTACTAATTTTACTGATGGTGTATTAGCTGATCTTAAGAAATTATTAGAAAAAAATTATAATATACTTATTGTTTCTGATGATGATATTATTCATGGGGAAAATTATAAAATATTAGTTTCTTTATTAAACTCAACTACTGGTAGAGTATTTGTATTGTTTGACACTAAGAAAAATTATGAAGATTTTTTAAGAAAGGGAAACTTTACAAATTTTTTCGTATCATTTATAAACTCGTAAAACACTATGAAACTAAAAGATTTATTTGACAAACCTGCAGTAAAAGAAAAAGATTTGACCAAACATTCTGAGAACGATTTGACTGCTTCAATCAAGAAAGTAATTGATGGTGCTCATTTTAACACGTTGGACTTTGAACTCAAATCTTCTGATGCTGACTTGTCTAAAGGGGTTCTAAAGTTCAATCATAAGAACAAACATTATAAGATTACCCATGATGGTAAAATCTATGACGGGTCAAAGTGCATTCATGAGTTTGATCCTTCCTCTGATATTCATCATCACTATTCTTCAGCTCTTCATAAGGTAATGAAAAATCAATATGAGTAAAAGGACTTTTAAAGAATACATCACGGAAGATAATAGTACTCACTATCCATGGCAAGCTACTTCTAATGAAGAGCTCTTGAAACTTCCAGGGTGGGTAAAGTACGATGAAGAAAGATACAACGAACCAGGTGGTGATGTAGTAATATTCCATGATCATAATACCGGAGAACTTTTCTTATCAGGTAGAATAAACGAAAGTGGTTTCTTTGAAATACATGATGATTGGCCAACTATTGTTGATGCTTTATTAGTTGAACACGGGGGTAAGTGGTATCTTCCGTTTCGTCTAAAAGAATGGAAAAATGACAAACGTAGTGATGATTTGATATTGAATGATTTGAAACTTAGTTCTTTTATCGGATTTCCTAATAAGATTAAAGGTGGATTATCAGTTACTAATTGTCCAAATTTAACAATAGAAGGATGCCCATCGATAATAGGCGGTAATGTTGCATGGTGGTATTTACCGATCACTAATCATATTGATAAAGTATTCAAAGAAGTACGCGGAAGTATTATTGTCCCGCCTACTTATAAAGGCTATCTGAGTTTCTTAAAAATCAAAAAGCTAAAGAATACAATCATAATATCTGCTTCTTTGACCAGAGATGCATATGATAAAGGTGCAATTGAGGCTAAAGATATTATAAACGACCATTTAGATGGCGATAGAGATGTCATTGCATGTCAACGTGAACTGATTGAAAAGGATTTAGACGAATATGCAGAACTTTAAACAATATCTAACAGAAGCACCTAATTTTGCTCCTTGGCATATTAGAGAACCAGAAAAAATACAAAACTTTATTAAATCAAAATTTCATAGTGAATTTATACAGATTAACAAAAATGGTACGGTTTCTGCTAAAGTTCCCGCATTTGAGGCTAATGATTTTATCATAAAATATGAAGGGAAGAATGTCATTGGGTTAAAGTTTAAAACTGCTAAAATATTTAGAATTAGCAACATTTCTTCACTTTGGGGATTACCTGACAAATGTCAAGAACTTGTCATTGGATCTGAGGAATTGGATTCATTTGAGCATTGTACTCCTATTGTAACAGATAGCTTAAGTATTTATGCACCAAATTTAAAAAGTTTTGATTGTCACGTAAGCGTAAAAAATCTAGTATTGCGTAGTATAGGTAAGTGTCCATTATCAGATATTAGAAAACATTTTCATGATATTCAAAAGATAATTTTTGGAGTAGCCTTTACAAAGAAGCTATATCGACAACCAATGCTAGAATTTTGTAAGTTGAATACTCGTCTTGAGTTTGACACTTCAGTAGTTGCATCTATTCGTAATGAACCAGAAATTCAAGAAGTTATAAAGGTTATGGATATTATTTATCAACATGGGACTGACATAATTGCATGTCAACGTGAGCTAATTGAAAAGGATTTAGATGAGTATGCAGAGCTTTAAACAATATCTAACTGAAGCACCGGATTTTGCATCAAAAGCGGAAAAGTTTGCAGACTTAAAAAAGCTAATATCTAATTGTAATGCTACAGTTCTGTATTCTGAAAGCAGTAAAGGACTAGTTATCAAAAATAATATCAAGCTTACTGATGAAGTTTTCTTCTATGCAAAACTTGATGAAATGCCACAGGGTTTGATATCCTGTGAAAGAAATTTTGAATATATTGATAGAGCTACTAACTTAACATCTTGTAAGAATTTCCCTAAGCATGTGGGCGGAACTTTTTGGCTAATAGCCAAAACTCTTACAGATTTACGAGGATGTCCTGAAGAGGTTGATGGAGAAGAATGCTTTATCTCTGGAGGATTTAGTTCATTAGAAGGTATTACCCGCTATGTGAATAACGGACAAATGACAATAACTTCTCCTAACCTTACTTCACTAAAAGACATTCATAAGCACATATCTTTCGTAGAAGATAGACTTGATGTCAACGCACCAATACGTTCTAACATTCTCGGTCTTCTAAAGATCAAAGGTATTAGAACATTGGGTTTAGAAGTACGTAATTATCCACATTATGACGAATGTAATGAAGCATTTGGTATTATCAAAAAACACTTACGTCGTGGACGAGATATTGTAGCATGTCAACGTGAACTAATTGAAAATGACTTGGATGAATATGCAGAACTTTAAACAATATCTAACAGAAGCTAAAGCGAATTTTGCTCCTTGGCAAAACCCAAATGAAACTTTAGAAAGTGCTGATGATTATATTTTTTATATTGAGGGTTCTATAAAACAAAATAAGAATGGTACTTTTACATCTCGTTCAAAAAATTTATGGGTTACTCCCAAAAAACTTGATGATGGCCGAGTCGTTATTCCTATAAAGTTTTCACGAGTTGACAGTATTGGTTTTAGAGAGTATGGTATTCAATTAACTACACTTGAAGGATGTCCTGATATCGTAAAAGACTCTTTTACACTTCATTCTAAAAACTTAAAATCATTAGAAGATTTATCATATAATTTACGATTTATTAAAATCGATTGTAAAAAATTAAATTCTTTTGGAACTGCTAATATACATTGTAATCAAGTTTGGTTTGATAATATAGGTTCAGTTAGTATTAGAGAAATACAAAAACATTTTACTATTGATTATAATTTTTCAATTAGCCCCGATAGTGTTTATAAAAAGCCAATTTTATCTCTATTAAAAGTCAAAGGTAATTGGCAAAAAGTTTATGTTAGCGGAAATCAATTAGAAGATAAACCTAAAGAAATCCGTCAAAAACTAAAGCAAGTGTTCAATATTATCAACGAAAGTAATAAAGATGTCATTGCTTGTCAACGAGCCCTAATTGAAAACGACCTGGATGAATATGCAGAGTTTTAGACATCAACTCCAACACGACGATTGAAACTTTTGACATTGAAGCATCCAGATTTTCTTACATTGAAAATCTGGAACTCAAACTCTTCCCCACCATGTAGCTCAATATCTTCACCTGTTTCTTCATCTACTTCTTTATAGGTCACAATACTTCTTCCTACTTCAGCATACATATGAGGTTGTAATCTTCGTCCGTCCTTATACACGACTAAGCTATTCCCGTCGGTATCGTACTCATTAGATAAGTCAAATACTTTTTGTTCAGGTTCTGCAATATGTCTTTCCCAAATGTTATTGCGAGTAGTATAAAGAGGAACCCAGCCTTCTCCAGTATAAAGCATCATTGCTTGATGCGGCGAACGGTTGAAGTAGATAAGTTCGCCGGTGATAGGTGTATCAGGGAAGCTATCGACTACAGGTAGTACGATACGTAATGGATGAACTGCAGCGTCGGATAAGACTCTCATAAAATTGACAAGCTCCTGTGATTTGTGGTATAATGTTCTTTATAACTATATCTATAGATTAGGTAATATGACCCACCAACCTCTAACCGCTGACGAAGAACACGACAATAAGTACTTGTTGTTGTATGAGTACTTTCCAGAGTTACACTCGAAAGCTGAAAGCATTACTAAGCTAACACATCGCAAGCAATGGGCAAGGTTCATTGAAGCATTCGCTGACTTATGTCTATGGATACATTCTCCTTATTCAAAACACCGTCATGGAAGTGGTATAGTTATCTTCAATAGTTGGTGGTGCAAACGATTACTCAATTCTCATCGTTGGCATTTTGATATCTATGAACTACTTGAACCTTATCTTTACACTAATCATAAGTATGATTATAAGAAAGGATTAGCACGAGAATGGATAGTCACTGAGTTATTTAAACAAAGAACTATTAGTATGGTTACTGATATTCGATTTGAAACTAATCCATATTGGACTCGAGTTATTCGTTCTCTAATAGATGAGAATAGTATTGGTTATAAAGATAATACTGAAGTATCAAAAGGGTTTATCAAATTAGATACTATCAAACTTTCTAATTCGAAAAACATTTCGAGTTATTTGATTACTAAAGGATATGCAGATACTTTACTATCCGGTTCTAAAGTATCTTATTCAGTTGCTAATACTGGCCGATTACATCATCCTCTTCAAAACCTAAAGAAAGAAGATAGGATGCGATTATTCAAAGATTGGTATAGTTACGATTTCAAAGCATGTGCTCCATCTATTCTTGCACAAGAATACTTCAAGCTGGTTCCTAATGGTTCTTTACCTGCGATTGAAATGTTCATTGAGAATAGGATTGCTATTCGAGCTGAAATCGCAAAACAAATCAATGTTGATGAACAAACTGTCAAACGAGTTCTAACAGGGCTATTCTTTGGTCAAACTGTTCCATCTGAGAAACAGGCATTGTGGGATATTGATTATGTTACAAAACATCCAGAGAAAGTTGATAAATTTACCTTTGCTGTTATCAATACTTTTGGACCTGAAGTATCTAAGAAGTTACTTTCGAATGAACTATTTCTTTCTATTGTACATGAATGTCAATCTAAAGTATTCAAACATCTTGCTTATGCATTACGAGAAAAAGCAGTTACTTTAGATAATGGGACTATTCAATTGACCAATCAAGTTGGTGGTGTCAAGACAATGAATAGATGGAATTCTAAACAAGCAGTTGCTCATTGGTATTTTGGAGCGGAAAGACAAGCTATTGATGTAGTAAGTAAAGAACTTGAAAAAGATGAAGCTCAATTTCTACTTATTCATGATGGCTTTATTTGCAATAAGCTCATAGACCAAAAAGCATATGAGCAAAAGATATTTGAACAAACAGGTTACAAGTTAGAAATAGTATTACTTGCTAAAGAACTCTATCTTCAAGATTCTACTTCGTCTGATGAAGAAGTGTATTTTCTCGGAGATGCTTTTGATGATGCCACATAATGGTCATACTTCTTCTTATAATCTTCTTTTCTAATTTCATACTCTTGTTCTAATCGAACTCGATTACGTTCAACAAAATCTTTTCGATATTCATTAGCAAATTCTTGGAATTGCCACTGAACAAACTTTTTGAAGATTTCTTTATCAACTATAACTAACGAGTCCATCAAAACTAAAGCATCGTATTTAGTAATAGGTTTCTTATAAGGTCTTTTCTCTGACACTAAAGCTTCGAAGATATCGCAAATGGTAATTATCTTGATGACTTCTGCTTCATCTTTGGTCAATTGTCCGCTGCTAACCATCTTATCAATATCAGCCGGTCTAGTATGATGATACATCAATGCAAGTCTAGCATAATTGCCTTGTTCCCCAGTCAAATGCTTTAGGTGTTTGATATCTTCATCTTTGCTTACATGAGTATCAATGTGAGCACGTTCAGGTTCATTCAGTTTATCAGGTTTATGAAGAACTACTTTATCAACATGAACTTTTCCACTGTCATGTGTCAATGCTGAATAAGCTAGCTTATTTGCATCTAACCCTAAATGCTTTCCAAAATCTCGTGATATCTTAGCAACTTCCATGGCATGCCCAGCATTCCAATATGAATAGTTGTTTAGCTTCAAGTAATAGTCAATCATCTTCTTACGATTACGTCTGACTTCCGGGTCGAGTTCTTCAATAAGCTGCATGATGTCTTCTGACAATTGTAAAAAGTGACGAAACGTAATAGACATATAATGATTGAATAAGTATGTGTTATGGATTACAAGTTATATTTATAACATACTTAAGAAATCTGACATATTATTTGTATGTGGAGGAAACACTAAAATATGTCATTTTGATGTCATTTATGTGGAAGAAAAAACTGACAGACTAAGGGTATTATATTATGTTAATTTCCTCCTCCTTGTAGATGTCTTATCATGATTATGTGGATGTCTAACCTATGTTATTTGCTATTCAATTTCGTCTTTACTAGAAGTTGAGCTTTTTCTAAGTAGTTGATTTTATTACTAAATTATTTACACTCATTTATCGTAACTTATTGATTTTATTACTAATTTTCAAAACATCATTTTTCCGTGACTGATTAGCCATGGTTTTTTGAAGAAAAATGATGTTTTTGAAGAAAAATGATTTACATATGCATTTGACCTTGATATAATAGCTTTATACATTGATACGGAAGAGAGATAAACGCGATGTCATTTGAAAATTTTTACAATACTGTTATGACTTCAGAGCTCGGTGTGCTTATGCGAGCTATCAAAGAAGATAGTGCTTGGCATCGAGAGAAAAATGTTGCAGAGCACACAAGAATGACTATTCGCTGGTATGAAGATAACCTTGAAAACTCTCGAACTCCAAATGAAAGGATTATTACTAAAATAGCTTTACTCTTCCATGACACTGGAAAACCAATGGCTCGTACTGAAAAGTTTTCAGAAGCTCGCGGCACCTATTACAGTTATCCTGGTCATGAGCTGATGTCAGCACGAGTTTTTGAAAACTATGCTTTGTCAAACTTGCAAGATATCAATAAAGAATTCATTTTTGAATGGTCTCAGATTGAGCAAATCAAATGTTTGATTGAACATCATTTACCATATGAAAAAACTGGCAAAGATAAACTGATTGCTCTCAAAACTCACATACATTGTTTGGGTGGTCCTAAACTTGAACGTATGTATTTTGATGTTCTTCGTTCTGATGCACATGGTCGAATAAGCGATGATCCTGATGGAACTTATGCACGAGTAGAAGATTGGATTGCAAAATTCCAAGCAATTGAGCCAAAGGAATTCAAAGTAAATTATGAAGCTCCTTATATCATTTTAGCAATAGGAGCTTCAGGTTCTGGCAAAACTTCTTACTTCCAAAAACAATTTGCTTATGATGATGCTGATGGTCCAAATCAATATTGGTTCAGTTTGGATAATCTTCGTATGATGTTTTATTCAATGAAAACGGAACAACAACCAGTTTATGATGTTGCATGGAATTACATTCATCGTAATGAAGACAAAGAAGTAGAAAAAGCTTTTGATGCTTTTTGCTTGAAAGCTTTTACTGTTCATGTCAAAAACAAACATAACGTTTATATTGACATTTCAAATGTATCTGCTAAAGCACGTCGTAAATGGATTACTCTTGCACGTCAGCATGATTATGCAGTTCATGCAGTTCATTTTGCTATTCCATATCAACTGTGTTTGAACCGTCAAAAAACTCGCGATGATAAAGAAATCCCTGAACGTTCAGTACGAGAACAATACTTCAGGATATCAACTCCATTGATTGGAACTGAAGTTGATACATTGACCACTACTTTCCCATATGATTTTCCGGAGCTATGACTTCTAAATCTCCACAATTATCAAGTTCTGAACTGAAGTACTATTCAAAGTTGATGGTACTTCAATCTGCTGCTGGGTATTACATAGGGTCTTTATATCAAGAAGACCCTAATGAACCCTGTCCTGGTACTCGTGATAGCCAATACTTTCGCACAGAAGCAGAAGCTATTGCGGCATTCAATGCAAATGATTGGATGCAAGTTCTATAGTAAAGAAACCGTTTACATTGAACTAAAACATTGATATAATAGATTTCTTCCTGTTGTAAATTTCCCCGATGAAAGACACTATTTGATGATATAGTGTCTTTGTTATAATTCGCTGCAAAAACTCCACAACGTTCTATAATTCAAAATCTATAAATAGATTTGTATATGGCTTTGTCCTTATACTTTTGAATACTTTTGTTTCATCCACTTTATTACTTTATAGGAATTTTAAATATGTCAAGCAAATTAGAAGCACTTAAAGCAGCCTTCGCCGCAAAAACTACCTCCTCTTCAAACGATGATTCTTGGAAAAAGTTTTATCCGTTTTGGAAAATGCAAGAAAACAATCAAGCAGTTGTAAGATTCTTACCAGATTTAGACGAAGATAATCCATTGGGTTTCTTAGTTGAAAATCATGTACATGAACTCAATATCAATGGTCAAAGAACTACTGTTGCTTGTGGTAAAATGTATGGCGAGTCTTGCCCAATTTGTGAATTGTCAAAAAAATACTACGATGAAAAGAATGAAGAACTTGGTAAAAAATACTACAGAAAACTTTCTTATATTGGACAAATTATTGTTATTGAAAGTCCAATTGAACATGATGCAGAACAAATAGTCAAGCTAATTGACTTCGGTCCAAAAATCTTCAAACTAATTCAATCAGCATTCCAATCAGGTGATTTGGAAGTTGAACCATATTCATTGATTGGTGGTTATAACTTTAGAATTAAGAAAACTAAATCAGGTCAATATGCTGATTATGGAACAAGTTCTTTTGCTCCTAAACAAACTAATGTTGACGAAGATTTGATTGATAGACTTGAATTGATGGATTTGAAAGAACAACGTCGTAAACAAGTACCACGTGCTGAACTTGAAGCAATGTTGAATGCTGACCTTACAGGTGCTTCTATTCCAGTAGCATCTGCTCAAAGCACACCTGCATCAACTCCAGTTGAACCAACTGTTGCTACATCAACACCTGTTGCTACTCCAACGACTGAAGCTGCACCAACACCTACTGCTGCAACTTCTGAAGCACCTACTTCAAGCGGTTCTTCTGCTTTAGCAGCATTACGTGCTCGTGCTAAAGCAGCCAAAACGGCTGGCGGCGACGCTGAATAAAGTTGTTCATACTAAGAATGGAAGGTACTAAACTGCCTTCCATTCTTTTCTGTAAATCAAATCAATAAAGGACAAACTTATGTCAAATGACTTAAAGTTTCTAAAAGACTTCAAGAAGAACATTGAAAAGTTGAAGACAGTGAATGTTGGTATCAGTGCTCCAAAGAAGTGGTATTCTACAGGCAATTATGCTCTCAATAAAATCCTAACAGGTTCTTACTTTCGAGGTATTCCTGAAGGTCGTATTACAGGATTCGTCGGACCATCAGGTGCCGGTAAAAGTTTTTTGTCATCAAATGTATTAGCACAAGCGCAAAAAGAAGGTGCTCACTTAGTTATCTTGGACTCAGAGAATGCACTTGATACGGACTTCTTGACTAAGATTGGTGTTGATATCTCTGAAGACAAGCTAACTTACATTCAAGTTGGTATGATGGAAGATGTCAATAGTGTATGCTCTGACTTCTTTTCAGGTTATGAAAAAGAGTATGGGCGAGCAAACTATGATGCTCCTCGTATCGTAATGGTTCTTGATAGTATCGCTATGTTATCAACATCTACTGAAGTAGAGAACTATTCAAAAGATGGTACTACTAAAGGTGACCAAGGTCAACGTGCAAAACGTTCCAAGATGATGTTACGTATGATGCTTTCTTCAATCACAAAGCTTCCAATTACTATTCTTGTTACTGACCACGTTTATCCTGCTGACCCAATGGCAGGTGACGGTTTATGGGCAATTACTAATAGTACTAAGTTTTTTCCATCAATCATTGGTCTTGTAACAAGGTTAAAATTGAAAGAAGAAAGTGAAGTAGTTGGTGTAAGAATGCGAGTTGAAACTTACAAATCACGTTTCGCAAAACTAGGTTCTAAAGTTGAACTTGAAGTACCTTATTCAACAGGTATGTCTCCATATTCAGGATTACTTGATTTACTTGAACTTGATGGAGTTGTATCTAAAGCAGGTGCTTGGTACTCATGCCAATTGCCAAATGAACTTGTCAAATTTCAAAAGAAACAGTTGAATGAAGAACTTGTTCAAAAGCTACTTTCTCATCCTATTATTTTGGAACATGAGTCAATAGCTATTGAGAAAATGGAACAAACTGAGTCTGATATCTTAGGTACTCCGTTTGCCACAAATGACGATGAAACTGAAACCCTTGAGCTAATTTCACTTGTAACTGAATAAAAGCATATATGACATTCCTATCCCCTATTGCAGAAAATGTTCATTTAGTTTTAGACTATATTGTATCATATAAAGCTAAGATTGATGAAGTAAAACCATTCTTTACTTTAGAGGGTAGGAAGTTAGTAGAAGTCTGTCAGAACATTCCAAAAAGAATTGCGGAGTTCAAATTATATGCAGCAGAACTTAAGAGTATAGAAGAACTATTGACTATCCGACGTGATAAAATAGAAAGCTTACGATACAAATCATTGAACGAAGGACATTCTCGTCATCTATCGCAAACTGATATAAAGCAATATATCAAAGGTGACCCAGAATATGTTGAAATGTGTGAACTTATTTTAGAGATATCTTTTCTTAAGAAAAAAATGGATGCAATTATTGAAGCACTGGATACAATGAATTGGCAAGTAGGTCATATAGCTAAGTTAGCAATTGCTTCATTGGAAGAATACGTACTATGAGTCATTCAACCGTTAAGATTACTATTCAAAATGAAGTTTGGTGCTCTATTCAAGGGTTAGACAAATTTCATATTGATATGCTATGGGAAATGTTTGGACCCTATGTTGATGGGTATAGACATATGCCAATGTTCAAACTTGGTCGTTGGGATGGGAAAGTTCGTTTTTTTGAAAAGACAGGTAAGACATTAGTCAAACTTTTGACACGAATGATACCGCTAATTGAAAAGTGGGGTTATCAAATAGAACTGATTGACAAACGACAGTTCTTTGAATGTCCACCTCTTATATCAGATGATATGTTTGCTATTCCTGGGGAGATTGATTTCTACTTACGACCATATCAAGCACAATCAATCAACTTATGTATTGAGAATGGAGGTGGATTTATCATCGCTGGAACGGGTGCTGGAAAAACATCAATGACCGCAGGAATTTCTCATGCATTCTCATCCGCAGGGTATAAATGTGTTACAATAGTACCATCATCTGATCTTGTTGACCAAACAGTTGAATTCTATCAAAGTGTCGGAATGGACACTGGTACTTACTCAGGTGATAACAAAGATATTGACCACTTGAATGTTGTTGCGACATGGCAAGCTCTTCAATACAAACCACAAGTGCTATCAACATTCCAAGCTCTTATATGGGATGAAGTACATGGTGCTAAAGCACATGTTGCTCAGAAGTTACTGAATGAACACGGTGCTCATATCCCGTTCAAGTTTGGTGTAACAGGAACATTCCCAAAACCTGAAGCTGATAAGATGTCTCTCAACTCTTCAATTGGCGATATCTTGATTGAAATCCCAGCACGTTGGTTGATTGATAATGGGTATCTTGCTGAAGTTGATATCGAGCAAGTATGTTTGAAACAATCACATAAAGAACAGTTTCCAGATTATGCAGCTGAACGAGCTTACTTATCAAAAAATGAAGAACGAATTGAAGTAATAGCTGGACTTATTATTACTCATGCTGAACAATATGGCAATACACTGGTTCTTGTCAATTCAGTTCCGTTTGGTGAAAAGCTAACCGAAGCAATTGGTGGTAATGCAGTCTTCTTATATGGAGCTTCTAAAAAGAAAGAACGAAAAGAACAGTATGACCTTTTCGAAGTTCAAAACGATATGATTGTTGTTGCAACTTCAGGTATAGCTTCAACAGGTATCAGCATCGATAGGGTAAAATGTTTGATGTTAGTAGATGCAGGTAAATCATTTATCAAAGCAATCCAATCAATTGGGAGAGGAACAAGATTAGCATCAGATAAAAAAGAAGTAAAAGTCATTGACATATTTGCAGACTTAAAATGGTCTAAAGCTCATTCACGTGAACGAGCAAAATGGTACAAAGAAGCACAATATAAAATTTCTAAACAATTTAATATTAAAATATAATTTTATTTTTAGCTTCTGACATTTTCTGTTTTGTTTCTTCAGATACTTTATGACCTTTCAATGATTGCGAAATTTTAGCTTTATGTTCTTCAGATTTTTTTACGCCTTTTCTAACTTTAGACATATGTTGTTTGCCCTCTTCAGTTTTAAAATAGCTATTTTCTGAAATTTTAGTTTTATGGTCTTCGGATAATATTTTACCTAAATTACTTTGTCTAAGTTTTTCCTTGGTAGAATCTGAAACAGTTTTCCCCTTATGTGACTCTGAAAGTTTTGTTTTATGTTCTTCCGAAAATTTTTTACCTTTATTTGTGCTACATCCCGCTGTTGACCATTTGCTATATTTGTGGCATTTTTTATTAAGACACAAAGGATTATTTATTTTTTCAAATATAAGATCTTGTTCAAATGAATATGCATCATTAGGATTAAAAAATTCTGCAAAAATAACCCAATTGAAATTATTAAAACCTAATTCTTTAACCTGCCGTGAAGAAGTGAAATATTTAATTCCGAGATCTAAATGAGATGGAATTTTATTTTTGACATTTTTGCATCTATATCCAATATAAAATTGATAGGATTCTTTATGAATACCAATATAAACATAGGACAATATTTTTTCAGAACTATAGATAGGATTGATCATAATGTTTCTCTAATAAACGTTGTGATTAGAGACTGTAGCATGAGGGTGCTACAGTCTCATTATATTTATAATATATAGGAAGGTTAAAAGTGCTAATACTTACAGAATATTCAAAACCGTATTTGATTGAATCCTCAAATGCTCCAATAGTTCCAAAGTTCTTTTGGGCTTTTACTTCTTCGTTATTAGACTTTACATTACATCCTCTTCATTACTTAGAAGAAACATTTGGAACTTTAATTTCAATAGAAGTTAATGGATTGACTTTTTCAATACCATACAATTGGTATGTCATGGTCTCGGACGTTGATACACAAAAACTTGATTGTATGCCAATTGCTGATTGTATTACAGTTGAAGCTTATCCTCTAATTATGACTCCTAATGACTCTAAGTTTAGAACATTACCAATTCGTGTAAAGGATGTCATTCCTGAATGTTCGGTTACTCACCCAATGCTACAAAAAGGAACCGCACTATGTCATCCTGTTGGTGACATAACATTAGATGATGGTTCTAAAACTATTATGAATGTAGTTATTGGACCACATGATCTATATAAGCATATTGATAATATGCTATATGGAGACCTCATCTAAAAAATAGCCATGATAAATACTACTGTACAATATCACAGTAGGAGTATAGTTCATGGAAATTCTTTCAGAAGAATTTGAAAAAGCATTTCACTTTACAATGAAACAAGAAATAGGATCGTGGTTTGATCCAACTGACCCAGAAGTAATTGCTGGGTTATGTGAAACTAAAGCACAAAAGAGAAAAACCGGTTATGTCAATCATCCTGCCGATCCAGGTGGAGAGACTAAATTTGGGGTTGCTAAAAATGCTAATCCTTCTATAGATATTAAAAAGATGACACTACAAGAAGCTAAAGTCGTCTATTTCAAAAAATACTGGCTTGCTGCTAAATGTGATAGACTTCAATCACCGTTAGCAGAAGTTCATTTCGATGCAGCGGTAAATCATGGTGTTGGTCGTGCAGCTAAATTACTTCAAGAAAGTTTAGGTGTTGATGTTGATGGAGTTATTGGTCCAAATACTCTAAATGTCATCAATTCCAGTAATCCTTTCGATTTAGCACGAAAACAAAACAAAATCAGAAAGCAGTTCTTCAAATCAATCGTTGAAAGAAAACCTTCCCAAGCAGTCTTTTTAGAAGGTTGGTTAGCTCGCATTGATAAAGTTGAACAATTCATAGCATAAAATCAAAAATCATATACGGAGATACTCTATTCCATGTTAGTCACTAAAAGAAATGGGCATACTGAACCATTAGATTTATCAAAGCTTCATGCAGTTATTGAATGGTCAGTGAATGGGGATAATGGATTTCCACCAATCAAAGGTGTATCTGTTTCTCAAATAGAAATGACTGCGAACCCGCATTTCTTTTCTAAAATCAAAACGAAAGCAATTCATGAAATGATTATCAAAGCTTCGGCTGATTTGATTTCTGAAGATAATCCAAACTATGATCATGTTGCTGCGAGATTAGTTTGGTTAGCAGTTCGTAAAGAAGCATTTGGTTCAAATAACCCTCCTCATTTGTATGAAGTAGTCAAACGAAATGTAGCACTTGGAGTTTATACTTCAGAACTATTAGATCTTTATACTGAAGAAGAATTTGATATTCTAAACAGTTTTATTGATCATGATAGAGATGATTTGTTTAGATATGCCGGTGCTGAACAAATGAGAAAGAAATATCTCGTTCAAAATCGTAAAACAAAACAATTATACGAATCATTTCAATTCCCGTATATTCTTGTTCCTGCTATTCTATTTGGAAAATACCCAAAAGAAACTCGAATGAAGTATATTGAAAAGTTCTATGATTTAGCATCTCAACATTATTTCTCTCTTCCTACTCCAATTATGGCAGGATTGAGAACTAATGTCAAACAGTTCTCATCTTGTACTATTATTGATTGTGGAGATAGCTTACATTCTATCAAAGCGACCGGTAATGCTATTGTTGATTATGCATCTCAAAAAGCTGGTATTGGTTTGAACATTGGACGATTACGAGCCGAAGGACAACCCGTTAGAAATGGAGATGCAATCACTACGGGTGTTATTCCATTTTTGAAAAAACTAAACGCTGATCTGAAATGCTGTTCTCAAGGTGCAGTTCGTGGAGCATCAGGAACTGCTAATTATCCAGGATGGCATTTAGAATTTGAACGATTGATTGAACTCAAGAACAATAAAGGAACTGATGAAACTCGTGTAAGGACAATGGATTATGCAATTGCATTACATGAACTAATGTATAAGCGATTAGCAACAGGTGGAAACATTACATTATTCTCTCCAGAAGAAGTACCTGATTTATATGATGCATTCTATAGTCCTGATACAAAACGATTTGAAGAGCTTTATATCAAATACGAAAATTCTCATAAAGTAGTTAAGAAGACTATTCCAGCTGATGAATACTTTGCAAAGGTAATGAATGAGAGATTTGAAACATCTCGCATTTATATCTTCAACGCAGACAATGTTAATACACATACCCCATTCTATGAACCGGTAGTAATGACAAACTTATGTGTAGAAATTGCATTACCAAGTACTCCATTAGGTTATGTCGATTCGTTACTTTCTCTTTGCACTTTAGCTGCTAATAACTGGGGTAAGTATTCAAAAGTTCTAACAGAAAAAGAAGAAAGAATTCTACGTGATTGTTGTCATATCTTAGTAAGAGCTCTTGATGCATTACTTGATTATCAAAACTATCCATCAGATGCGGCTGAAAGAGCTACTATGATGTATCGCCCATTAGGTATTGGTATTATTGGTTATGCTCATTGGTTAGCAAAAGGTCGTTCTACTTGGGGTTCAGAAGAAGCTCTGTTCAATACTGAAACTTTGATGGAAAAACAAGCTTACTATCTAACTGAAGCTTCTATTGAATTAGCAAAAGAATTTGGACCAATTGAAAAAAGAACTAAGTACCATGATGGTATTTTCCCTCGTGACTTGTGCAAAATTCCAGTCAATGCACCTACGAAAGATTGGGGAAAATTGCGAGATGATGCTCTAACTTATGGAATTCGTAATGCAACGCTAATGGCTCTTATGCCATCAGAAACTTCTTCTCAATTGGCAAATGAAACAAATGGCATTGAACCTCCTCGTAATTTGATTACAATCAAAGGTTCTAAAGATGGTGTTCCGCCTCAAGTTGTTCCGGAATATTCAAAACTTAATCATGCATATGAAACACTTTGGAATGTTGAATGTAGAGATTATTTGAAGCATGTATCAGTATTCCAAAAATATGTTGATCAATCTATTAGTACTAATACATCTTATGATCCATCTAAAGGTGAAATCAAAATGTCTCGTCTTATAGGTGATTTGATATTTGCTTATAAGAATGGTGTCAAAACTCTATACTATAATCAAGTCAATGATGGTGCAAGTGATGATATTGAAGATGATGGTTGTGCTGGTGGTGCTTGTAAAATATAAAACATAAAGGAAATTATGCCAAATTCAGTTCTAAATCTAAATGTACATCCCGATAAATTATTCTTTGGACAAGCAGGACATGGGATATCAAGATATGATGTCGTAAGGTATCCTATTCTTGATAAGCTAAATGAAAAGATGATGTCTTTCTTTTGGCGACCTCAAGAAATTGATATGTCTCAAGAAAAACGTTCTTTCAATTCAATGTCAGACGTTGAGCAATTTGTCTTTACTGAAAATCTCAAAAGACAAATTCTACTTGATAGTATTCAAGGACGTGCTCCAGTATTAACATTCCTTCCAGTATGTTCTGATCCATCATTGGAAAATTGCTTATTGACTTGGAGCTTTTTTGAGTCTATTCATTCTCAATCATATACCCATATCATTCGTGCAATTTATCCTGATCCAAAAGTGATCATTGATGAAATGCCAAACATTCAAGCAATTGCTGATTGTGCTCATGATATCACGACTGCTTATGATGCAATGGTTGAAAATCCTTCTAAAGAAAATCTTTACTTAGCATTGATAGCGGCAAATGCTCTTGAAGCAATTCGTTTCTATGTATCATTTGCATGTACATTTTCTTTCAATGAACGTGCTCTCGTTGAAGGTTCTGGAAAGATAGTCAAATTGATTGCACGTGATGAAATTCAGCATCTTGCTTTTGTTCAACATGTTCTTAAGTTATTACCAAAAGATGATCCAGAGTTTATACAGATCATTGGTGATAATCGAGAAAAAGCAATTAAGATTATTGACAGTGCTTGCGACCAAGAAAAAGATTGGGGTAATTACTTATTCAAAGACGGTTCAATCATTGGTCTAAACGAAGGTATCATTTGTGATACCGTTGACTTCTTCGGAACAAGAACTAAACGTAATGTAGGTTTGATTACTGATACAACAAAACTCAATCATCCAATTCCATGGATTGAAAAACACTTGAACTCTCATAGCATGCAAGTCGCTCCACAGGAAGCTGAGATTGCAAGCTATTTGACAAGTTCTGTCAAAAATGATATGGCTGACATTGATTTTTCATCAATTTGGTGATATAATAATCAATGTATCAAGACCCTAACCAACCACCTCCCCCAGGAAGGAAGAAGACAAAGATGATTAAAAAAATGCAAAGTGAAGTTCAATGTTCATGTTGTGGTGCCCCAGAAAGTTTAGTTGACGGGTTAGTTGAAATAAGTAAAGATATCTTTATATGCGATAAATGTTCAGACACTCTTAACGACATCTTTTCGCTAAAAGCTAATGAAAAGCGAGCTGCTTCTTTGAAAAAAGAAAGAATGTATCCGCGTGAAATTAAAAAACTATTAGATGAAATAGTCATTGGACAAGAAGAAGCTAAGAAAGCATTATCAGTTGAAGTTTATAATCATTACAAACGAGTTCAACATCCAGAAAAAGAAATCCAAAAATCAAATATTCTAATGATAGGCGATAGTGGTACAGGTAAAACCTTACTTGTTCAAACCTTGTCAAAGATACTTGATTTGCCTATGGCTATTTGTGATTGTGCTGCACTTACTCAAGCAGGTTATGTTGGAGCTGACATTGAAACTATTCTGCAACAATTAGTAATGGTTGCGGATAATGACATCAGTAAAGCAGAAAAAGGTATTATCTTATTAGATGAATTTGATAAACTTGCAAAACGAAACTTATCTTCTTCAACTGAAAAAGATCCATCGGGTGAAGGAGTTCAACAAGGTTTATTGAAAATCATTGAAGGTACTAAAGTCAAATTGAAAATTGAAGGTGGTACTAATAGAAGTAGAGGACAAGATCAATTTATTGATACTACCAATATCCTGTTTATTGCAGCAGGTGCATTCTTTGGTATTGACAAAGTACTTGAAAAGAACCATGCTTCTGATAGCATGGGTATTGGATTTTCTGCATCAGTTGGTAAAGTCGATGTATCTGAAAAAACTATTGATGACCAAGACATTATTGAATATGGATTTATTCCAGAAATAGTTGGTCGTATGCCAACTATAGTTCAATTACATAAACTGTCAAAAGAAGATTATCGTCGCATTCTAACTGAACCTAAAAACTCAGTTATTCATCAATATCAAAAATTGATGGAAATTGATAATGTTGATTTGCAATTTACTCCAGAATTCTTGGATAGTATTGTTGAAAAAGTTTACGATACTAAACGTGGTGCAAGAGCATTACGTTCTGAAATTGAAAAAGAAATGCGTGAATTGGTGTATGACCTAAATGATGATAGCTATGGAAAAACAATCTCCTTATAAAGAAATATCAAAACTTGATATTACCATTGGTCTTATCATTGGATTTATATCACAATATTGGCAATTTGTATGGATGCAACAGTTTGTTAATATCTATGTTCTTGGAATATTATATGGAATAGGATGGACTTACTGTCCTATTCTTATACAAGTTAAATCATGGAAAAAAATATCAATTACTAAACTTTGGTAAATAAGAGTGACATTGCAAATTACAGTTCAAGATATAACTAAAGTTGAAAGAGGTATTATTGGGCATGGTGTAAATTGTCAAGGTGTTATGAGAAGTGGAGTTGCTAAACAATTGAGGTCTTTATATCCGAAGATATTCTATTCTTATAGCTCTTTATGCAATCAACATTCAGATAAATCTGAATTGTTAGGTTCTGTTGATTTTGTAAGTATAACACCAGACATAATTATTGCTAATATGTTTACTCAAGAATATTATGGCAAAGATGGAAGGGTATATGCTTCACCTTTTGGTATCCAGCAATCAATGTTGAGAGTTATACTTATGGCATCATCTTTAAATCTTGATGTGTATATTCCACCAATAGGGTGTGGATTAGGAGGATTGAATTGGGATGAAACAGTGTTACCACTTTTAGAAGAAGCATCGTCACTTTTTCCTGAAGTAAATATAACAGTATGTAATCTTCCAACATAAATAATGTTTATTAACATCATCTAACAAAGTATAGGTAAAGTCATATGTTTCAACTTGCAGAAATCTACACTAAAGAACATTGCCCTAATTGTCATGAAGCTTTATCACTATTGAAAAGTTTCAAAATAAAAACTCATAATTGGAGATTAGATGAGATTGGAGTTTCTGAAAGTGATGACTGTATTATTATCGGAAAGGAAGAGTTATTAGCTAAAGTTCCAAAAGCAAAATCAGTTCCTCAAGTTTTCTTAGATGGTCAATATGTTGGAGGGTTAGTTGAGCTCAAAAACAAACTTACTATCGAACCTTAAGAACATGCACATATTACCATGTCCATTCTGTGGCCATGTTCTTGATATTGAAAATGACCCAGACGTATTGTATCCTGTAGATAGAACATATGAACTTTGGAATATAGTTTGTCCTGCTAATTCCGGTGGATGTGATGCTCATATTCTTGGAGATTCTTCAGAAGATGTTATCAAAAAGTGGAATACTAGAAAATGAATAGAGTTAGAAGACAGGAAATAGTTGAAGAACCTTCAACTAATATACAGCTAATGACAGCTAAAGAAGTAGCTCAAACGTTCGTTGTTAATGATATCATTATGCATGAGTTAATATTAGAAGCTATTAATTCAATTGAAGAAACTTTATCGCAAACTGATAAAATTTACTCTCAGGCGGAAATCATTAATAGAATTTGTGTATTAGTTTCACGAGATGAATTAGCATCACAGTTTGATATTAAAAGAGAAGATATTCTTTGGGTGCTAAAGACAGAATATACTGATGAAATTCTGTCTTTAGCTATGTATAATATGAGTCATAATCAAAAGAAGTAAACGAAGTTCATTCCAACCATCCACCAAGTATCATATCCGTTTGGGTCAGACTTGTAATCATCCGCATTCATCCACCTCGCACCTTGAATGCGATGTGCTTCAAGACCTATCTGCCAATCATCTCGATGATAGTTGATACCACCATTGATGTCAGATGTAGTAGCAAGATTTTGTGGAGTCTTAATCATGCTATTCAACTTAGCAAGTTTTGACACATATTGGTTGTAGTTAGTGTAAATCGAAACATTGTCAGTTAGTTCATACTTCGCAGTTACTGTCCATCCATACGACCAATTCTTTGGTTCATCCCACTTATTCAATGTACCTTTTACAAAAATATGTTCTCCGGTTAAAGTCAATTTGTCCCAGGTATATTGCAAACTGTTATTGAACAAATGAAAGATGTTATCTCGTTCATAATCAGATGGGAACAAAAACTTATAGACGGGAGTATAATTATTTCCAAGATTGAATCTCGTCCATGAAGACTTTACTGTAATTGGAATGTCATCTCCAGTATATTTTACATATGCAACCTGTGAATCACCAAACTTAGTACTGGTTTTTGAAATTAACGCACCTGCCCATGCTTTTGCATCTGACTCAGGGTCAGTAATTATCGGTTCTGCTATTGAATAAGATGCTTCAAGACTTTTCCATTTCACATCTAATCGAACACCAACACCTGAAGTAAGAATAGTTCCAAGATTATTCCAGTAAATTGCTTGCGGCATAATGACTTGAGGTCGAGTACGTGGACTTATTCTTAAGTCATTATAAAGACTGAGGCTATTTCTTAATTTACCTGCTTTGAGTGATATTGATAAGTCTTCAGATATTGGATAATCAAACGAAGCAAAACTATATACTAATGCATTATCAATTGTTTCGGCATATTTGAATTGAGTGTAGAAACTTAAGTAATCATGTAGTTGAAGTGATAACGCTAATCCTAATTCAGGTTCAGAAGGAATAGTAGTATTTTGTTCAGATGAAATAACATACTTATATCCAACATATCCATTGACATCTAATTTCAAGTCATCTTTTTGAAAAGTAACTGCATTACCCGTTGATGGTATAAGTAATGCTAAAAAATATATTATAAATTTCATATAGTTATTCTACTTTGATTGTCATTAATTGATTGTCATTATTAATTACTATTGAATAATTAACATACCCAATTGAATTAGGTGTTCGCGCTAAAATAGATAACATTTGTTCATCTGATTCAATTTCTGTCGGAGGGTTATTAGAACCGGAATATACGACTGAGTCTGTTAAACTTTTGTACTTATAAGGTGAAAGGTTTAATATATTGATTGAAAAGATTTTATGCTCTAACGAATTTTGAGGTTTTATAAAAACCGAAATCTTTTGTCCCGATGGCCAAAATACTTTCTTTCGAGTAAAAATTCGAATTAGTTCACTTTGTTCAATTGAAGATAATTCAATTTGTTTTTGCGCAACAATAGTAGGTTCATTGTTTTCCGCAATGCAAAACATATTATTTCCAAATAGTAGGAACATTATAAGTATAAAATATTTCATATAAGAGTTTTTATTTTGTTTTATTACTTCTAAACATTTGCATAATAGTATCTTCAAGACTATTGATTTGTTGTTCAACTTCTTTTTTATTTTTATCACTTTCCTTTATCATTGCTTTTATTTCTTCAGCTAATTGACGATTTTCGGCAATCTTTTCAGATGTTGTAGTTTGCTTGTATTCTAAATCTCTAATTCTATCGTATAGGTCAAAGATAAATCCACCACCTGAAGCAATCATACCCATACAAATACCTAATAAAGATGCATTAGCTTGCATCCAAGATTGGGACGATTTTTGTGGTTCTTGTGGCTTTGGATGTTCTATGACAACAGTATCTACATGATGGCTTCTACGGTCATCTCCATCGTAGTCATCATATTGACGAGACATTCCACGACGTTCTCTTCCATCCCAAGAACTAGATGAAGGTTGATCGTAGTCATCATATCGCTGTGTGCCTCCTCCTCCTGACGATGTCGGTCTTCTTATCATATCAATCTCTCCTTGTATTTATGAGTATGTAGAATTGTGAACTTGATAACATATTTATCACATCAGGTGTTTACAACATCATTTGTTTGTAATATAATTATTACATATTCTGAATAAAGAGGAGAACTACGATGAAAGACTTTGAACATTACCAAAACGTAACATTGCCTTGGCCTTCTAAACCAAGCTATAAACGATATAACGTTTTTATTGGCCCGCAAGTATTGGGTGTTGGTTTGACAAAGCAAGAAGCTGATAAACTTGTCGAAGAAAACCCAGGAGCTGATTGCATTTCTTACTTCTTGGAAGAAGAGTACAATGCAGCACGTAAAGCTCATAATGCTGAAGCTAAAGCACTGGAACAAGAATTTGAACGTGACATCTTCGAAGAGTTCGGTGTAATGGATCATCCTAAAGCTGCTAAAGTAATGTCTATGGCCTGGGAACGTGGCCATAGCGAAGGTCTTCATCGTGTCTATGAAGAATTTTCTGAACTTGTGGAGTTGATCCTGCCATGAAACTAACTAATTACATTACAATCACTGGTCCTTACAAAGGAAGTTCAAAACGGCCTTTCTTCAAGTCATTACAAGTTGGTGACACAGTTGAAGTCTCGATTGAAGTTGAACCTATAATTCGTGCTCGAACGGGTTTATTTGCAACGATGGTGACAATGACAAACTGTAATCGACCGGAGGTTGAACCATTTGAAGACAGTATGACAATGACATCTAAAGCTTTAGATAAAATGGAGTTTGTTGAACAACAATAAAAACTGATACCTTCTTCACATTGTAACTTTTTGACCATATACATTACTTTAGAAGAGTATAGAATATAACTATACTAGAAGTAAATAGTGTATATCATAAATGTTACACATATAAGGAGAAGTGTCATGTTAGAGTCAATCTTCAAAAGTTTTGGTGCTACTTACATAACATCGGTATCATGGTTGTGTGTTAGTGCATTTGTGAGCAGTGTGTTGAGCCTTGGTTTCTTATCATTCTATGTGGCAGTTATTGGACTTATGTATATTTGGTATAAGTATTCAGTCACAGTAGAAGATGAAAGAGATGACGATGTTGTATTGGGGCTAATTGACCATGACGAATTTTAAAGTTGCTCCTGGACGTATTAGTAATCACTTATATGATATGTCCGGCGAAAAAAGGTATACGATCAAAGATGCCATTGGTAATGATGTTGAGTACATGATCAAACACCAGACGAATGAAACTTTGACTGGACCATTTACTTATACATCTGTGTCGATTGTTGGTGCTACACGATCATTGTCAGGAAT